>Ga0209189_1002084_pt1 | contig 14325 bp, 9 predicted proteins | sample C_130820_EF_Meta_FD_187308 | JGI IMG/M metagenome (GOLD analysis project Ga0209189, IMG submission 187308) | Freshwater microbial communities from Lake Croche, Canada to study carbon cycling - C_130820_EF_MetaG (SPAdes) (version 3) | ecosystem: Environmental > Aquatic > Freshwater > Lake | place... | reverse complement strand
GCGCTCGCAGCGAACCTGCAGCTCGACGCGGTCTGCTACAACGCGTTCATCCAGGAGCAGAGCCTCGCCATCCACTACAACCAGGGGAACGACCTGCTCGACTACGTGACCGATCCGGGCGTGTTCTACTACGCCGACGGATTCGTCAGGATCCCGGAAGGCCCGGGGCTCGGGATCGAAGTCAACGAGGCGTATGTGCGCGAGCGGGCTGCGGTCGGCCACCGCTGGCGCAACCCCGTCTGGCGGCATGCCGACGGCAGCTTTGCCGAGTGGTGATCAACCAGAGAGGACTGTCATGAAGCCAGGTTTCGCCCTCGTCGTCGCCGGTGCGGTGTCGCTTTCCCTGAATCTCGCGCGGGCCGAGCACTGGCCGCAGTGGCGTGGCCCGCGCAACGACGGCATCTCGGCCGAGCGCGGCGGGCCCGAGGGCTGGTCGAAGACGAACCATGTCGCCTGGCGGACGCCGCTGCCGGGCCGGGCCGGAGCCACGCCCTGCGTGTGGGGCGACCGGATCTACCTCACGAGCAACGAGGGAGACGACCTCGTGGTGCTGTGCGTGAATGCGAAGGACGGAGCGATTCTCTGGAAGAAGACCGTGGGCGGCGGCAACAAGGATGCCCGCGCGGGCGAGGGAAATTCGGCGTCCCCCTCCCCCTGCACCGACGGCGAGCATGTGTGGGTGTTCTTCGGCACGGGCATCCTCGCCTGCTACGCGAAGGACGGCACCGAGGTCTGGAAGACCGACTGCAACGACCGCTTCGGAAGGATCGACATCCAGTTCGGGATGACGAGCACGCCGGTCCTCGACGGCGACGCGCTGTACCTGCAGCTCATACACGGGGCGATGAAGCTCGACGACGATACCCGCACCGGCAAGGTGATCCGACTCGACAAGCGCACCGGCAAGACCGTGTGGGAGGTGGACCGGATCACGAACGCCCAGTTCGAGTGCAAGCACTCCTACGCGTCGCCGTTCCTCTATCGGCACGACGGCCGCGAGTTCCTCGTGGTCCATGGGGCCGACTGCATCACCGGCCACGCGCTCGCCGACGGCCGTGAGCTCTGGCGGTTCGGCGGGCTCAACGGCCCGACCGACGTGAATCCCAAGCCGCGCGACAAGACGTTCCGCTTCGTGTCATCCCCCTGCCTCGTGCCGGGCACGATCATCGTGCCGACGTGCAAGGGCGGTCCGACGATCGCGCTCGCGGTCACGGACGACCTCGCGGGCGACTGCACGGGCAAGCAGTCGGTGGTGAAGTGGATCAATCCGCTCTCCCCCGACGTGAGCATCCCGCTCGTGGCCGACGGACTCGTCTACATGCTCCACAAGGACGGCAAGCTGCAGTGCGTCGATCTGGGCACGGGAAAGGACGTGTATCTCGAGCGCACCCACACGGGCCAGCATCGCACGAGCCCGTTGCTCGCCGACGGCAGGCTGTACTACGGGTCGAACGACGGCTGGGTGACGATCGTGCGGGCCGGCCGCACGTTCGAGCAACTCGACACGATCGACTTCGGCGGCGAGGCGATCACGGCGTCGCTCGTCGTCTCCGACGGCACGCTCTACGTGCGGTCGTACGACGCGCTCTATGCGATCAGGGGCGAGTGAGCGCAGGCGTCTGTTTCACCCCGCGAGGAGTTTCCGCCGTGACCTTCCCCCCCACGTAGCGCTCAGTCCGGCGTGAAAAGTTCCGCCGGCGAGAGCGCGGCCCCCGTCCGTGCGAGCGGACACCCCCGATTGTCCCTTGGACTGCGATGGAAGCCCCCGGTGGGCCGACATACAATGAGGGCGTCCCGCCGATCGACCGCACCGGTCCGCGATTCGGGAGTCCATCCCCAATCGGCGAAGCGGGTGACCCTCACAGCGCCTTTCGAGGACGTGGCTGCATGGGTTGCTCAAGCCCCGCGAGTGCGATGTATCGAGTGCTCGTCATCCTGACGTGGCTGTCGGCCGCGCCCGCGCTGGCGGTCGGTCCGGCCCGCCTGTCGTTCAATCGCGACATCCGGCCGATCCTCTCCGACAACTGCTTCGCCTGCCACGGTCCCGACAGTGCCAACCGCCAGGCCGGCCTGCGGCTCGACACCTTTGAGCAGGCCACGGGCGAACTCGACAGCGGGGCCCGGGCGATCGTGCCTGAGAAGATCGACGAGAGCGAACTCGTCGCGCGGATCGTGTCGGACGATCCCGACTCGGTGATGCCACCGCCCCACGCGAAGATCGGACGGCTCTCGCCAGAGCAGGTGAAGACGCTGGAGCGGTGGATCGCGGAGGGGGCGACGTACGAGCCGCACTGGGCGTTCGTGCCGCCGTTGAAGCCGGACCTGCCCGCCAGCGCCGCGGCGGCTGCCACGTGGCATCCCGTCGATTCGATCGTGGGGGAAAAACTGGCCAGGCGCGGCCTCGCCCTCCAGCCCGAGGCCGACCGGGCCACGCTCATGCGCCGGGCGTCGTTCGACATCACCGGCCTGCCTCCGACGCCGGCCGAGGTCGAGGCCTTCGTCGCCGACACGTCGCCCGACGCGTATGAAAAACTTCTCGACCGGCTGCTCGCGAGCCCCCGCTACGGCGAGCGGATGGCCGCCGACTGGATGGATCTCGCCCGCTACTCCGACAGCTACGGCTTCCAGGTCGATCGGCCGCGGCCAGGCATGTGGCCGTGGCGCGACTGGGTGATCAGGGCCTTCAACGAGAACCTTCCGTGGGACCGGTTCACGCTCTGGCAGGTGGCGGGTGACCTGCTGCCGAACGCCACGCCGGAGCAGATTCTCGCCACGGCGTTCAATCGGCTCCATCAGCAGGAGAGCGAGGGCGGCTCGGTCGAGGAGGAGTATCGCGTCAACTACGTCAACGACCGCGTGACCACGTTCGGCACGGCGTTCCTCGGGCTGACGTTCGAATGCTGCCGCTGCCACGACCACAAGTTCGACCCGCTCACGCAGAAAGACTTCTATGCGCTGTTCGCGTTCTTCGACGACATCGACGAGGCGGGGCTGTACTCCTACTTCACGCAATCCGTGCCCACGCCGAAGACGCGGATTCTCGACGCCGCCATGGAGGCGAGGCTGGCGCACGCCGACGAACGGTGCGGCGAACGGGCGGCCGCACTGGCCGATCGCGAGGCGGCGGTGCGGCAGGGAGTGGCGGAGTGGATCGCCGGCACGAGCGCGATGCCCGAACTGCTGGCCGGGGAGCCGGCCGGCACGATTCCCGGCGAGATCGTCCGCTACGGGTTCGATGCACGCACCGAAAAAGGTCTGTTCGCCGACGTGCTCGGCTCGAAAGACACCGCCTCGTCACCGGATGAAAACACGCTCGTGGAGGGGCACTCCGGCGGGGCGATCAAGCTCACCGGCGACCATCCGGTGCAGACGTCGGTGGGCAACTTCCGCCGCAGTCATCCGTTCACCGTGTCGCTCTGGATGTTCGCCCCGACGACGTACGAGCGGGCCGTGGTGTTTCACCGCTCGCAGGCCTGGACCGACGCCGGAAGCCGGGGTTACGAACTGCTGGTCGCCGACGGCCATCTCCGCTGGTCGCTGATCCACTTCTGGCCCGGGGATGCGGCGAGCGTGCGGGGCGCGGAGCCGCTGCCCCTGGGCGAGTGGGTGCACGTGGCCGTGTCGAGCGACGGCTCCGGCCGGGCGAGCGGCCTGAAGATCTTCGTGAACGGCCATCCCGCGGCCACCGAGGTCGTGCGCGACAGTCTCACCCGCGAGATCACCGGCGGCGGCGGCGACCACATCCGGATCGGGGAGCGGATGCGCGACCACGGCTTCAAGGACGGTCTGGTGGACGATTTCCGGGTGTTCGACCGGGCGCTGTCGCCGCTGGAGATCCGGGAGACGTTCGCGCCGGGGGCGATCCGCACCGCGATCGAGGCCAGGGCTGCGCCGGAGATGCTCGGCGACTACCTCGCCGCCGCCTTCGACGCGACCGCCGCGCTCGGCCGCCAGTCCCTCGAGGAGGCGCGGCGGACCCGCGACGACCTCGCCGAACAGCCGGCGGAAATCATGGTGATGCGCGACCTGCCGCAGCCGAAGATGGCCTACGTGCTCCAGCGCGGCGACTACGACAAGCGTGGCACGCCGGTCGAGCCCGACACGCCGGCGGCGCTGCCCCCCTTCCCCGCCGGCCAGCCGAGGAACCGGCTCGGCCTGGCCCGCTGGCTCGTCGATCCCGATCACCCGTTGCTCGCGCGGGTGACGGTGAACCGCCTCTGGCAGTCGCTCTTCGGCATCGGCCTCGTGCAGAGCCCGGAGGATCTCGGCAGCCAGTCCACGCGGCCTGAGTATCCCGAACTGCTCGACCTGCTCGCCTGGCGGTTTTCCCACCCGACGGCCGAGGGCGGTCTGGCGTGGGACATGAAGGCCCTCGTGAAGTGGATCATGCTCTCGCGGACCTACACGCAGCGGAGCATCGCCGAGGAGAAGACGATGGCCGACGATCCGCTCAACGTCTGGCTCGCCCGCGGCCCGCGGCACCGGCTGCCCGCCGAGATGATCCGCGACGGGGCGCTTGCCGCCTGCGGCCTGCTCGTCGAGAAGGTGGGCGGCCCGCCGGTGAAGACCTACGACCTTCCGGAGTCGTTCAAGCCCGAGAAGGCCGACACGGGCGACAATCTCTACCGCCGCAGCCTCTACACGTTCTGGCGGCGGAGCGGGCCAGGTCCGGTCCTCGAGAGTTTCGACGTGCCGAAGCGGGTGGTCTGCGTGGCCAGGCGCGACGCGACGAACACGCCGCTCCACGCGTTCGTGCTGATGAACGGGCCCCAGTTCGTCGAGGCGGCCCGCGTGCTCGCCGAGCGGCTGCTCGTCGAGTACGACGGCCGGGCCGATCGTGCGCTCGACCGGGCGTTTTTTCAGCTCACCGGCCGCCAGCCGGACGATGAGGAACAGCGAATCGTGCGTCGCATGCACGCCGGCCAGCTGGAGTGGTACGCCGCCCGCCCCGAGGATGCCGCGCAGTTCGTGGCGCTCGGCGACCGGAAGCGCGACGAGTCGCTGCCGGCGGCCGACGTGGCGGCGGTCGCCGGCGTGATCAACGCCCTCATGAACTACGATGGAACGGTGGTGAAGCGATGAACGGCTCTCCGATCAGCAGGCGGGAGTGGCTGGGGTCGTTCGGGATGGGGTTCGGCGGCGTCGCGCTGGCCGAGATGCTGGGCCGTTCGGCGACCGCGGCGGACGGGGCAGGCGGCGTGCTCGGTGGATTCCACCATCCGCCGAAGGCGAAGCGGGTGATCTATCTCTTCCAGTCGGGCGGCCCGTCGCAACTCGACCTCTACGACCACAAGCCGCTCCTCGTCGAGAAGACCGGCGAGCAGTTGCCCGACAGCGTGCGCGGCGGCCAGCGGCTGACCGGGATGTCGGGCAACCAGAGCTCGATCCCGCTCGTCGGCTCACCGTTCGCCTTCGCGCAGCACGGCGACAGCGGCGCGTGGCTCTCGGAACTGCTCCCGCACACGGCGCAGGTGGCCGACAAGCTGTGCTTCGTGCGCACGATGTACACCGAGAGCATCAACCACGGCCCGGGCGTGACGTTCATGCAGAGCGGCAACCAGATCCCTGGCCGCCCGAGCATCGGCGCCTGGCTCGACTACGGCCTCGGGAACGAGCACGACGACCTCCCCTCGTTCGTCGTCCTGATCACGAAGAACAAGAGCGGCCAGCCCCTCATGAGCCATCTCTGGGGCGCCGGGTTCCTGCCCACGAAGCACCAGGCGGTGCGGTTCCGCTCCGGAGCCGATCCCGTGCTCTACGTGAACAATCCGCCGGGCGTCTCGCGGGAGAACCGGCGGCAGTTGCTCGACGGCCTGCGCGAACTTCACGAGCACCAGTACGCCGGCACCCCCGACGCCGAGATCACGGCCCGGATCGCCAACTACGAGATGGCCTTCCGGATGCAGGCCAGCGTGCCCGACGTGACGAACTTCGCCGACGAGCCGCAGCACGTGCTCGACCTCTACGGCCCCGACGCCAGGGACCCCGGCACGTTCGCGGCCAACTGCCTGCTGGCCCGCCGGCTCGCCGAGCGCGGCGTGCGGTTCATCCAGCTGTACCATCAGGACTGGGACCACCACGGCGGCCTGAAGGGGGGCATCGCCCGCGAGGCGAAGCAGACCGACCAGCCCGCGGCCGCGCTCGTGCAGGATCTCGCGGCCCGCGGCATGCTCGACGACACGCTCGTGGTCTGGGGCGGAGAGTTCGGCCGCACGAACTACTGCCAGGGGCTCTACAAGCCGGGCGCCGACTTCGGCCGCGACCACCATCCCCGCTGCTTCACGATCTGGATGGCAGGCGGCGGCGTGAAGCCCGGCACGACCTACGGCGAGACCGACGACTACGGCTACAACGTCGTCAGGGACGGCGTGCACGTGCACGACTTCCATGCCACGATGCTGCACCTCCTGGGCATCGACCACGAGCGGCTGACCTACAAGTTCCAGGGCCGCCGCTACCGGCTCACCGACGTGCACGGCAGGATCGTGAGGGGCATCCTCGCCTGATATCGAGCCCGACCCTACAGCACGTAGACCGCGATGGCGGCGGTCATGAGGCTGGCGGCGCAGACGCGACGCACGAGCGTGGCCGCATCGACCCGCTGCTCGAGTTCGTGCCAGCCGAGATGGGCGAGCGTGGCTCCGATCACGACCGACATGATGCCGCGGGTGGACTGCACCACGTTGCCGAACACGGCGCCCACGAGTGCGAAGCAGGCGTAGAGCGCGGCCATCGCCAGGAGCCAGGTGGCCGCATACGCGGCGGCCGCACGCCACGACGATCCCGCCACGCCCGCCGGCGGCCGGCACCATCCCGCGGCGACGACCGGTCCGCACACGATCCCGCAGGCGACGTAGGTCAGAAGCATGCCACGCACGGCCGCGAGCAGGCGGCCGCCCGCTCCGGCCCCCCCCGCGTCGAGGGAGTCGATGAGTCGCACGATGAACAGGTCGGAGAGGGCGAAGCACAGGCAGACGACGAGCACCCTGCCGAGCGCCGCCCGGGGCAGCCCGCCGGCCGTGCCCTGGAGGACCGCCGTCGCCGCGACCGACAGGGCCACGGCCCCCCACTGCGTCGGCGACAGCGGCTGGCGGAGGAACAGGGCCACGATGACCGCCAGGATGAACACCTTGAGGCCGAGGAACGGCGTCAGCCGCGAGGCCTCGAGCCTCTCCAGCAGGCCGAACAGGATGATGTTGCCGAGCAGATAGAACCCGGCCGCCGCCAGGAGCGGCCCGATGAACCGCGCGAGCGGTGGCAAGACCCGGGGCTCCAGCAAAACCACGCCGGCGGTCGCCGCGCATCCCATGACCACGTGTGCCCGCAGGAGCAGGCCGAGCGCGGCAGCCGGCCTTGCCGGCGCCGGCTGCGAGAGCGCGTGGTGCCGCGAGAGGAGATAGGAAAACGACATGCAGGCGCCGGAGACCAGGCCGGCGACGATGCCGAGCCACGTGGTGCCGGAGACGAGAGGGACGATCATGAGGCGGGCGTTTTTCCTGGCCGGTGGAGGATACCTGCGGCCGGCACGTTCGGCACAGTCGCCACAGCCGATTCAGTGTGAAGGCCCGGCGCGACCGGGCACGGCTCCGTCGCCCGCCCCCGGCGGAATCGGCCTGTAGAGTTGCAGAAGGAAAGGATTCCCTGCCATGGCCGCATTCGATCGTGCGTTCGAAGCCTCGTTCCCTGCGGGCCGGGGCCCCGCATCCCGCGGGCGTTTTCAGCCCGTCGAGCAGGCCGCTCCCGTGGAGGCGTCGCGCGACCGCGCTCGCGATCTCGCAGCGCTCGGCCTGCTGGCCGCGTGCCTGTTCCTCGTCGCCTCGCTCGCCACCTACGATCAGGCCGACCCTCCCGCGGCACGGGCCTTTCCTCCCCACGCCGTGGCCACGAACGCCTGCGGTCTCCTCGGCGCCGCGACGTCCGCCGTGCTCGTGGAATGGCTCGGGCAAGGCGCCTGGCCCGCGCTGACACTGCTCGTGCTGCTCGACATCGCCCTCCTGCGCCGCGTGGCGCTGCCCGACCTGCCGGTGCGGGCGGCAGGAGCCGTGCTGGCGACGGTCGGCATCTGCACGCTCCTGGCGATGTTTCTGCCTGACTGGATCGGCCGGCCCGTCTGGGGTCCGGGCGGAACCGTGGGCGGTCTCGGCCAGATGCTCGCCACCCGGTATCTGGCGACCGCCGGCGCGACGATCGTCGTGGCCGTGACGACCGCCGCCGGACTGTTCCTCGCCTGCGACCACCTGCTCGTGCGTGCGGGCTCCACGGCCCTGCAGGGCTGCACGCTGGTCGTCGCCGGACTCCGGTCGGCCTGGGAGGCCGGCGCCCGCCGTCGGGCCGATCGACTGGCATCGCAGGCGGAAGCGGCCGTCACGGAGGCCCCCTCGCTCCGCGACCGGCTCGCGCACCTGCGGCTCGAGGCTCTGGAATCCGACGCCGACACCGACGCGGAAACGTCCGCCGACGACGACGGGGAGGACGCCGATGCCGGCCCGACGATCAAGGTCCGTCGCCGGGAGGTGCCCGTCGCCGAGGCCGACGAAGACGACGACTCGTTCGTGAGCGACGCCGTGGAATTCGACGCCGACGCGGAGGACGCGTCGGACGACGAGGAGGCCTCGCACGAAGAGTCGGAGGCGGCGCCGGTGCCGATCAGGTCGCTCAAGCGCCGCGCCGCTGCGGTTCTCGAGATGGCGCCCGACCCGAGCGCCGCATACGAACTGCCTGCGCTCGACCTCCTCCTGCCGGCCGAGCAGCTGCAGCTCGAGGCCCAGGAGCAGGAGGTGCGCGAGCGGGCCAAGGTGCTCGAGAAGACGTTCGCCGACTTCGGCTTCAAGGTCCGCGTGGTCGAGATCGAGACGGGCCCCGTCATCTCCCAATACGAGATCGAGCTCGAGGCGGGCCTGCGGCTGGCCAAGATCGCCAACCTCGCCGACGACCTGGCGATCGCGCTCCGCGTGCCGAGCGTGCGGATCGTGGCCCCGATCCCCGGCAAGAACTCGGTCGGCATCGAGGTGCCCAACACCGACCGGCAGATGGTCCGCCTCCGCGAGGTGATCGAGGAGACGCAGGCCAAGAGCCGCACGATGAAGATCCCGATCTTCCTCGGCAAGGACGTGGCGGGCAACCCGATGGTGGTGGACATGGCGAGCATGCCCCACCTGCTGATCGCCGGCCGCACCGGCACGGGCAAGAGCGTGTGCCTCAATTCGCTCATCGTCTCGATGCTCATGACCCGCCGGCCCGACGAGGTCCGGATGCTCATGATCGACCCCAAGATGGTGGAGCTCACGCCCTACAAGTCGCTGCCGCACCTCATGCACCCGGTGGTCACCGACATGAAGAAGGCGGAGGCGATCCTGGCGTGGGCGGTCGACAAGATGGAGGAGCGGTACGCCATGCTCGCCAAGGTGGGCGTGCGGCACCTCTCGCAATACAACGCCCTCGGCCGTGAGACGATCCTCGAACGGATGCAGCCGGAGAGCGACGAGGAGGCGGCCGCGATCCCCACGACGATGCCCTACATCGTGATGATCGCCGACGAGATCGCCGACATGATGATGACGGCCGGCAAGGAGATCGAGCAGCACATCATCCGGCTCGCCCAGAAGAGCCGCGCGGTCGGCATCCACCTCGTGCTCGCCACGCAGAAGCCGACGGTGGACGTGATCACCGGCCTCATCAAGAGCAACCTGCCCGCCCGGATCGCCTTCCAGGTGGCCAGCCGCACCGACAGCCGCGTCGTGCTCGACGAGATGGGGGCGGAGCGGCTGCTCGGCAACGGCGACATGCTCTTCCTCTCCCCCGGCACGAGCCAGATCCTCCGTGGCCAGGGGACGTATCTCTCCGACGACGAGATCGGCCGCGTGATGGCGGCGGTCGGCACCGACAAGCCGCAGTACGCGGAGGAACTGGTCAATCTCCAGCCCGCCCCGTCGGGCGACGCGGCCAAGGGTGGCCCGAGCCCGAAGGACAAGGACGAGCTCTACGAGGCGGCCGTCGAGGTGGTGATCCGCGAGGGCCGCGGCAGCGTGTCGCTCCTGCAGCGGGCGCTCGGCGTGGGCTACGGCCGCGGCGCGAGGCTGATCGATTTCATGGCGGAGGACGGCGTGGTGGGCCAGTACGCCGGCTCCCAGGCCCGGGAGGTCCTCCTCACGATGGAGCAGTGGGCGGAGCGCAACGGCACGGTCGCCCCCGCCCCGGACCCGGCCCCGCGCAGGCTGAAGATCCAGCCGCACGCCGTCAGCGCGATGCTCGACGGCGGCGACGATGACGACAGTGAAGATGACGAGGGGGTCGACGAGGAGGAGGTCGAGGACTCGATGGACGACGACGAGTACGATGCCGACGACGACGATGCCGACGACGACGATGCCGACGACGACGAGACGTCGCGGGACGCCTGAGCCATGAATCGTCCGAGGACGTCCGCCGGCCTGCTGCTGTTCCTCGGGCAGGTATTCCTCGTGGTGCTGGTCGCCGTGCTCGATCGCGGCGAGCCGCTGATGCCCATGACGTTCGCGTGGGCGGCGCTGGTGGTCGCAGTGCTCTCGACGCTGCTCCTGGGCTACCGCCGACTGACTTTTGTGACCGGGGCGCTCGGAGGCGGCGCGCTGGTGTGGGTCGTGACCCACGGGGCGGCCACTTCCCTGGCCCGCCTGCCAGTGATGAGCGTGCTCGTGACCGTCTATGCCACCGCGGTCTGGCTCACCGTGGACTACGCGTTCGCCGCCGAGATGCGGCCGTCGCAGCGCAGCCTCTGCGGGGCTGCCAGCTACGTGATGATCGGCTTCCTGTTCGCGACCTTTCACGGTGTTCTCGGCCTGAGCGGCCTCGGCGCGTACTCCCTGCCGGCCGACATCGAGGGGGCGCGGTCGCCGCGGTGGGTCGACTTCCTCTGGCTCAGTTTCTCGACGCTGACCACGGCCGGGTTCGGAGACATGGTTCCCGTCGGCAGCTGGCCGTGCGCGCTGGCCACGCTCGAGGGGCTGTGCGGCATTCTCTATCCCGCCACGCTCATCGCCCGCATCGCCGCACTGCCCGCCGCCGGCGACACGAAACAGTGCTGGTAGCCGGAACGCACCGCCCTGCGCTGGCTATACTCGACGGTTCTTCCACGAAGGCGGCAGGAAGGCACCCGTGCGACAGATCGAAATCTACGACACCACCCTCCGCGACGGTTCCCAGGGGGAGGGCGTCAACTTCTCGCTCGAGGACAAGCTCGCGATCACGAAGCGGCTTGACGAGGCGGGCGTCGACTTCATCGAGGGGGGCTACCCGCTCTCGAACCCAAAGGACGCGCAGTATTTCGAACGGGTGCGCGGCGTGACACTCCGGCATTCGAAGGTCTGCGCCTTCGGCATGACCCGCCGCCGGGGGATGACGGCCGCCGAAGACCCGGGCATGAAGGCCCTGCTCGACGCCGGCACGAGCGTGGTGACGATCGTGGGCAAGACCTCGGCGTTCCACGTGAGCGAGGTGCTCGGCGTGTCGCGCGAGGAGAACCTCGCGATGATCGCCGACACGGTGGGGCACCTTTCGCAGGCGGGCCGCGAGGTGTTCTACGACGCGGAGCACTTCTTCGACGGCTGGAAGCTCGACCGCGACTATGCGGCGGCGACGATCGTCGCCGCCGCCCGGGCTGGCGCGACGCGGATCGTCTGCTGCGACACCAACGGCGGCACGCTGCCAGACGAGGTGACGCGGATTCTTCGTGAGGCCGCTGCCGCGCTCGCCGCGGCGGGGTGCGAGCGGCCGCTCGCCATCCACTGCCACAACGACTGCGACCTGGCGGTGGCCAACTCGCTCGCCGGCGTCGCCGCCGGTGCGGTGCAGGTGCAGGGCACGATCAACGGCATCGGCGAGCGGTGCGGCAACGCCGATCTGATCTCGGTGGTGGCGAACCTGGCGCTGAAACTTCCGGGTCACTCGGTGCTCGGAGGGAGCGGGGCGGCTCACCTCACGGAGCTGTCGCGGTTCGTCTACGAAACGGCGAACATGACCTACCGCCCGGGCCAGCCATTCGTGGGCTCGAGCGCCTTCGCCCACAAGGGGGGCATGCACGTCCACGCCGTGGCGAAGGCGACGGAGTCGTACGAGCACATCGCCCCGGAGGCGGTGGGCAATTCGCGGCGGATCCTCGTCAGCGAGCTGTCCGGCCGGTCGAACATCGCGGCCCTCGTCACCCGCGCCGACGTGAGGAACGACCGGGCCTTGCTCGACCGGGTGCTGGCGGAGGTCTGTCGGCTGGAGAACGAGGGCTGGCAGTTCGAGGCGGCGGGCGCGTCGTTCGACCTCCTCGTCGATCGCGTGGCCGGCACGTTCACCCCGGCCTTTGCCAAGCTCGCCTACAACGTGGCGGTCGAGAGCCGCACCGACACCGACGTCCGCACCGAGGCCACGGTGAAGCTGGTCGTGGGCGGCGCGCAGCGGCACGAGGTCGCCGAGGGGGACGGCCCCGTGAACGCGCTCGACGCCGCGCTCCGCAAGGCGCTCTCGACCACTTATCCCGCGCTCTCGCGGATGCACCTGCTCGACTACAAGGTGCGGGTGATCAACGCCCAGGAGGGCACGGCGGCGAAAGTCCGCGTGTCGATCGAGAGCACCGACGGTGACAGGGTGTGGGGCACCGTCGGCGTGAGTGAGAACGTGATCGAGGCGAGCTGGCTCGCGCTCGCCGACTCGTTCCACTACTTCCTACGGACGGCGCAGGACGGGGTTCTCCAGGAGCCGCAGCGTCTCGTCGAATGACCGCAGGCCGGCGGTGGCACCCACCCCGGTCACGCAGCACGCCGCGGTGGCGGCACCGAGAAGCCCCGCGTCACGCAGCGGCATCCCGTGCAGGATGCCGGTGATCAGGCCCGCCAGCAACGAGTCGCCGGCGCCGGTCGTGTCGACCACCGGGCCGGGGGCCGGGATACACGGGATCTCGAGAAACTCCCCTGCCGACCCGCTCAGGAGCGTACCCTGCGACCCCAGCTTCACGCCCACGATGCCCCCTGCCCCGTGCGCGCGGTAGCACTCGATGATCGCTCGCGGATCGGCGACGCCCGTCTGGTGCACGGCCTCGTCGAGGCTCGGCACGTAGAGATCGACGTGCGGCAGAGCGGTCGCGATCGCGGCGAGCGCACCGCCGGTCCCGCCCGTTTCGAGCGCTACCTGGCAGCCGAGGCCTCGCAGGAAGACCGCTGCCTCACCGATCGACGGCTCGAGCGCCGGCAGCAGGCCGAAGTAGCCGACAAGCGCGAACCGGGCCCGGGCGAAGTGCGATGCCTGGCGGCGGAGATACGCGGCATCGAGCGCGCCGCAGACCCCCACGTGATGGGCGAAGCTGCGCTCGCCGCCCGGATCGATGAGCACCGCCGTGGAACTCGTGGAGAGCGACGGGTGTGCCTCGACCGCCTCGGTGGCGACTCCCTCCGCGCCGAGCTGGCGCCGGACGACATCGCCCCACACGTCGTCGCCGACGATTGCCGCCGCCGCGACCCGCATGCCGAGCCGCCGCATCGCGATCCCGGAGTTGCAGACGATCCCGCCGGTCGTGACGTCGATCGGATCGACGTGGAACAGCCGGCCGCCCCCGATCGGCGCGGAGAGCCCGACCGGCTTGACGAGAATGTCGGCGGTGCAGGTGCCGCAGACGACGCAGTCGACTGGCTGGGGGGGCATGACGGTCCGTCGGGATGGCGTGGCCGATCTGGGTTGATTTCGATCTGGGCTGATCTCTGGATCACGAGGAGGCCACGTCCGGCAGGTTTTCAAGATCAAGGAGATCCTTCGGCCGCCCCGCGGCCCGCTTCATACGGCGCAGCCATTCGAGTGACGCGAACCGGATCCCGTCGAGTTCCACGCCGGTCTCCCAGACGGCCGTGACAGGATGGGTGCGTTCGATGCCCGTCGTCGGATCGATCTCGTTTCCGATGTACTCGGCTTCGATTTCCCGCAGCGAGCCGTGAAAATTCACCGCATGGCCGCCGATCACCACGAACGGCACGCCATGCCGGGCGAGCACCTCGAGCACGCGGAGATCAGGGGCCATCGGTTCCGGTTTCCGGGCCCGTGCCCGAAGGTCGGGGATGGAGGGTGGGCCGAGATCTTCGTACATTCGTTCGATTGTACATCCGCGTCGCCGCGCCCATGACACAACCGCCTAAAACGCTCGATCTCAAGCTCGCGCGGATCGCATCCGACCCCGGCTGCCGCGACTTCATCCTCGCCGACGCGAAGGACGCCGACATGGCCTTTGGCCTCGCCGCGCCGGGCGTCGCCCCGGGCGGCACTTCCACCAGCGGGCCGTTTCGCACGATCCACGAGTATCGGGAGAACATCCGG
>Ga0209189_1002082_pt1 | contig 14327 bp, 14 predicted proteins | sample C_130820_EF_Meta_FD_187308 | JGI IMG/M metagenome (GOLD analysis project Ga0209189, IMG submission 187308) | Freshwater microbial communities from Lake Croche, Canada to study carbon cycling - C_130820_EF_MetaG (SPAdes) (version 3) | ecosystem: Environmental > Aquatic > Freshwater > Lake... | reverse complement strand
ACCGTGGACTCGTCCCTTGCTGGATGTGTTGCGTGAATACTATCGCCCGCCTGAAATCGCTGCCATGATAGACGATGGCACCGTTGAAATATCACCCTTGGCCTACATGCGAGGTCGCACATTTAAACATGCCTGGATCATCGCGGATGAGATGCAGAACGCCACGCCAGCACAGATGAAAATGCTGCTGAGTCGCATAGGCACTGAATCACGCATTGTGGTCACCGGAGATGTTGAGCAGGCTGATAGAGCCCAAGGCCAAAACGGTTTGTTAGATCTCTGCTCACGCTTAGAGCACTATCCAGTCACAGGAATGGCTGTTTGCAGACTAAACGGACGAGACATACAACGCCACCCCATCATTGGAAAGGTGCTGGCTCTTTATGATCAATAACTAACTGATCTGGACTAGAATCGAGTTCTAGTCCAGATTTTTTAAGTTCAATTTCGTATCCATTTTCTTCAAACAATCTACGGATGATATTCTCGTAGTGCTGCATGTAGTATTCCACGATCCGGTTAAAGTCCTTGGGCGCTTGCATACCATTTAAGTTTGCTTTGATCACTTGCAGTTTCTTGAAGTCTATGATCACACTGGCGGTCTGATGATCGCGCATTTTGAGACTCCGAGCCACTGCTGTGCTTTCGTCGATCTGTCCCGAGGCTTTTTTATAGTATGTGATTATTAGATATCTCATTGTATATTTGCCAGTTCAATCAAGGTAGCACTCAGATTGATCTCCACGTCAGCCACTGATGTGTGATTCACGATGCCGTTGCGTATGATCACCACAGCTTGGTCTTTCTGTTCGTCTGTGTTGCCCCAAAGATCCAGGTTGTCATACATCCAACGGAACACATCTTCTGCTTCTTCTGGAGTAGAACTTTGGCACAGCAGGGTTCTGGCCTGGCGGATCTGCCCACGCTTGAACATGTCCACACAGTCCAGTTTCCAATCCTTGGCTGCTCGATCTGTGGCACTGGGCGCACTCAATGTGCCTGACTGTGAATTCATCTGCACAAGATTCAAGCACTTACGCAGGTCAGGATAAGTGGCCTTGACATAAGTGTCCAGCACATCCAGATCAAACACTATGTTCTCTTCCACCAACACAGTGGCCACTCGGGCAGTGAATTCTGTGTGATCAGTCTTGGTGATGTGGAATCCTTGACAACGACTGTGGATAGGATCAATGATCTTGTGTGGATAGTTGCAAGTCATGATGAACCGCACTGTGCTGGAATAGTCTTCCATCAAGTTACGCAGTGCAGGCTGCACTGATTCCTTGTTCATGTAGTCTGCTTCGTCGATCAACACCACTTTGAATCGACCAAACGGCATGGTCTGCACAAACGAGATCAGTCGGTCCACCCATTCAATCTTGCGACCTTCCTTGCTTCCATTCACATACATCACATCGTATTCGTCAATGCCCAGTTCTGCGATCAGCACCTTGGCCAGTGTGGTCTTGCCTGTGCCAGCGGCGCCGCTCAGCAGCAAGTGCGGAATACTTCCGTCCCGGATCCAGGCCTGCACTTGTTCACGCTGTGCGTCATCCACAAACACATAGCCGTCCACTGTGGCGGGACGATATTGTTCTACCCACAACTGCTTCATACATAATCCTTGTACATTTGTTTTCTACCATTCTCACCAAGTTGAGCGTCAAAAATCTCAGTGGTGCGTTGCATCATGGCACAGGCTATCATCAACAATTCTTCTCTGCTGTCACTCATCATGATCTGGCGATCAATGGGTCCCATGAGTTCATCCATGCGCTTTCGTACTGCTTCTTTATCGTACATTTTACACTAGTTCCTCAACGATGCCTAGTAGTTCGGCTATGATAAAACTCACTCCGGCTATGATGAAACTGCCATCGATCAGGGCTATGCCGGCAAATATTCTCACAAAACTCTTTATGATGCTGACATAAAAATGGCCGCGACTGGTGTCCTTGGGTTGTATTTCCATGAGATCTTTCTTATTTTTGGGTTAGACCGCGTTCTACTTCGGCTTTGGCCACACGGCGTCGTAGACTTGAACTTGAGAAAGAATGATCACGCCCGTTGAATACCAGTTCAATACCTCGCGCATTACCTTCATGCCGACCGGTAAATTGTTGGTTTTCGTATTCTACACCCAGGATACGCACATCCACAGGCAGTATCAACAACAGATCCACAAGATCTTGTTCGGTCTGATATACCACCACTTCATCTACATAACGGCAAGCAGCCAGTTGTATCTGTCGTTCCACTATGCTCTGCACCGGCGGGTTCTTTTCACCAGGACGATCTATTGTGGGATCAGTCTGCAAGCCTGCAATCAAGTAGTCGCAGTGGTTCTTGGCAGCTGATAGCATGGCGATATGGCCGGCGTGCAACATGTCAAATGTGCTGAAGGTGATGCCGATGCGTTTGCCGTCGGCCTTGAGTTGTTTGGTGTGATTGAAAATCAATTGTGCTGCATCCACTCGGGCTTGGCTTCCACATGGATCGCAGTGGAGAATGTGTCATCGTTGGGCTGTTCATCAGAAATCATCATGATGTCCTTGGGATCCACGCGACGCAGAGTGATCTCACCCGATTCGTCTTCTACATCGATACCACGGGTCCACCGACCATGTTCGATACAGATCCACTGCCCTGGTGTGACATCCAGTTGCTCAGGGCCCACAGCATACACTTGACCCCAACGTGGGCGAATGCCGGTACTCTTGCCATTGTCATTGGGCAGAATGATACCACTGGTGGTGATACGAGCGTCAAACACCATGTTACTTACTATCACTGAATCTTTCAGTGGTTGCAGTTGATCACGCCGGATTTGATGTGGTTGATATGCTGGTTTGGTCATTTATTCCTCGTCTGTTATTTTTGCTGCGCGAGCCATGGCAGCGGCCAGGCCTGCTGCGGGCTGTTCCACAGGTGGCGCGGTTCCTTGTTCTCTCAAGGCCTGACGCTGTGCTCGTGCTTTTTCTATTTTTTCCTGTTCGGCTGCGCGGACAGCAGCAGCATCGGCTTCTTTTTGAGCGCGACTGCTGGTGGGGATGGGCCCTGCTGCGGTGTTGGTAGCACGATCAAGATTGCGATTTACCTGCTGTGATCTAGTAGAGATCACACGACCATCGGCATCCAATTTGTCTCCGCGAGCGTTGACCTTCATATTACCCACAGCTCGCACATGCTCGTTTTGAGCTTCCAATGCGCCCAGATCCACGATCCTGCCTTGTGCTGTTCTATAAACTTTGTTTGTCATATTTTTGCTCCTTGAGGTATTTAACGCAGGAATTCTGCGATGTCTAAATTGTAGTGTAGACTGTCTATCCTGTGTATCTTCAACAGATACAGCACATAACTGGCCACCGAACTGCCGCGGCCCACACCCCATATGAGATTGTTCTCTTGCATGATATCCGTCAAGAACTTGAGATATCTCAAGAGATCAAACAGGTCTCGTGCTTGATATAGCAAAAGTTCTTCTCCCACCCGCTGTAGTGCTGCTTCGGATTTGCACAGACTCAGCACATGTTCTGCGATGTCCATGTGCTTGTATCGGTCGGGCATGAACCATCGACCTTGATTCTCATGATCAAAGTCTTCCACTGTGACCGCCTGCATGGCCAATTCATTGTATTGAATGAATGTGGGCGCATGCTCCAATATCACGGCAGCAGTTTCTAGATCCACTGTGGCATCCACCAACATGCCGTTGATGGGCATGCTTTGACCACGCATGAGCATGGCCACACAATCATCTTCAGAAAAGATCATCTGACCCAAATGATCAGTTTTCATCTGTGGGAAACTTGGCAAATACCACTGTGTTGGTTTCGTTCTTGGGTTCTTCTGTGCCGCTCCACCCAAGATCCATATCGCGCCAGGTGGGAGTTCTGTTGATCTTGACCACACGCCGGTTGCCAGCAGTGGGTTTGAAGTTGCTGTGTACAGGTCCGGAATCAGTCCACCAACCTGGCTCACTACACGGTCCTAGGCTTTCGCTGCTGCCGTGCAAGTATCGCACATTGTCTCCCAGCAGACTCTGTATGGTCACATTGGTCACGATCATTTTTTCTTCCAGCACAGCGTTGAGTTTGCAGTATAGCGCAATACCAATGATCTGGTCAATGGGTTCTTCAGGTAGGGTGGTCACCTTGATTCCAGCTGCTGCCAAGGCTCGTAGTTGTTCCTGATTGGTCTGCTTGATGAACACTGTGTTGGTGAGTTCATGATACACAAAGTGGTTCAGTCGTGCCATGCAGGTCACATGATCTTCGTGATCCATGGTGTTGGTATGTATGCTCAGTTCGGCCGAGTAGTCATTGATCTGTAGTCGATCTTCAAACCATATGGCTGCTCGCCAGTTCATGTCATATTCTAATCTTACGTTCATGATATGTCAATCTTATCGTTAAATGAATCTGTTTCACCAGACTTGGGTGCGCTTAGTGCCCGCATCTTTTGCTGGTATTTGCCATTATAGCTTTCTATGGCCATACGAATCTGATCGCAAAGATATCCATTGCCCATCCTGTGGGCTATGTTGAGTTTTTTGTGAAGCTCAGAGATTTTGGAACCCAGTTGTTCCGGGGTCATGTCCTCTAAGTTCGTGATAAACGGGTGTTCCATTGAAACCTTTGCTGTTGTATTTTACAGCAGATCGCAATGGATGTCAACTCAATTAGGAGAATGAACACCCATTGTTACCGATACAATACCATTTGGAATTGATATATTGCAGAGTAACTGCTGATCCAATTGTGTTGGGTATTGTGAGGGTACCATTCCCTGCTGTTTTCCATCCAGCATTGCTCACAGTTATCGCATAGCTGTTACCGGCAACAGCCATCATGATGGTTTTGATCTGGCCATCTGTTCCGGCAGCCAATGTACCCGATCCTGCGGCAGATGCATTGATGTAGGTAGCAGTGGTACTCAGACTGATGACACCACCAATTCCGCTTGTGCTTTGATTGCTGGGCAGATAGATAGGATCCATGTTTCGGCTGAGATCAAATACGGTAACTGTAGTACCACCATTGCTGGTAGTGAAATCATATGTGTAAGTTCCGGTCTGGTCATAGCTTATGGTGCCGGCGTTGTAGCCTTGCAGATTGCCGGTGCCCACACTCACTGCTGCTGGCAAGGTCACGGTGTAGGCTGTGTTGGTCACTGTGACTTGTACCCGCACGATACCAAAATTGCCAGCTGCTGGAAAATTGGTAAATGCCAGTGATATTGACGCTCCGGTGGTCACAGTCTGATAGTGTCCGGCAGTGTAATCAATGGTCACAGAACCTGACAGGGTTCCCAGGATGGCAGCCACGGCACTAAAGTCCGAGATGTTGGCATTGCTGAGTGGACTGCCGCCCATGTCATTGTCCAGAGCAGTACCTGTGAGTGCTGCTTTGAGCACCGCATTGGTCTGCAGATCGGTTATTTCGTTGGCTGCATACTGGAAGTTGGTCTTGGTATTGGTGAAGTTGTCACGAAAACCTTGACTGTTGTTGTCTTGTCCGGCCACTGGATATGTGCCGTCGATGTCGTTGGGGTTAATTGCACTGGTCATATTTGTTCCTACACTAAAATGTTCCTACGGGGAAATACGAGATATTTATCGAATGCGTCTGTGTTGGTATAGATATCAACAGGTGCTTCGAATCTCATGCTGGTTTTATCAAACGTGGTTGCTGCGCCGGATCCTACCACGAAATCAAACTCTGCGCCAGAGCCAGATCCCACAATCGTAGTTCCTGTGATGTTGGTATATGTGTTCCCATCACTGAACAACGGTGCTGTACCCACAAGATTCAGTATGGTGATGGCACCGGTGGTTGAGTTGATATCTTGTACTGTGATGGTCACGCTGTTTAATAGATCAGTTCCGCCAAGGTCGCTGCCTGCAATCAAGATACGATCACCGATTTTGTAACCAGTTCCGGCATTTACAACTGCATCCACTTCATAGTGCAGTACCAGGTCAAATGTGGTTTCTGCTGCCGTGGGCACCCAGGCACCTGATGAGGAGTCGGCAATGGGATCCCAATTTATGCTGAGCAATCTATCCAGTTCATATCTGTCAACTTCAAAATCCACAAGATTCAGTTGCTGCCCAAATTGTGTACGGATATTGTAAGCCACTTGGCCCGACGCACCAGGTCGGCAATATGCGATCACCCAGGCCGGTGTGAACCCTAGAACTCGACCATTTTTCTGTTTGCTCAACATCCACAATGGTAAGAGATTGCTTATCTGGCCCACCACATCAATCACTTGATTTCGCATGTTGGGCAAGCTGTTGGGATACACCGTGGTGATTTCTGTGCTATCCCCTGCATTGATAGGATACGGCAAGGTCACTTGTTTGCTTACACTGATACCATCGTTGTTGACCAGGTTATCTTGTATAGCACTATATACCACTTCGTAAATCACATTTCCTCGGGCATCAGTGGCCTGTGCTGTTTTGATTTCGCCCAGTACAAGATTTTTCCAATAATGATTTTTGATCAAACTGCTGATATACAATTCATAGGTGGAACTGGTGAGTCCAAAGCAATGATTGTATATGACCGAAGTGGCTACGCCAAAGTTGGGATCTTGTGGTCTGAAGATGAGGTCGGGCCTGAAGATATCTGAATTCTGTATGAGTTGATTTATCAAGGCACGACCAGTGAATGGAGGCATAGCCTTGATGTAGAGATTCTCATAGGGCTCATTGTACTCTCGCAGCACTTTCACTGTGAATGTCTTGAACACTGACACATACCCATCAACTGAATAGGCATTCACAGTGAATGTGTATTGGGTATCGAATGTGGTTTCTTGTGGCGACTGTATCAGTGTGGTACGTAATTCTTTGTCAAATGTGGTGGTGCCCAGATCCACAGCAAATGTGTTAAAGCTCACTCTACCAGCGATGTCGCCCGAAGGCAACAGTTGCAGACCTTGCGGCAATTTGTTGTATACTCCGGGCACATAATCGGGTGGAGGAATGGCTCCGGGGCGTAATCGATATTGCAGACTCCTACCACCGGTGTTCACAGCTTCTACCTTAAGCAAACTAGTGGATCCATTGATGATATTGCCGAGATCGGCAGCAGTGAGCCAGATCACCTGGGTCTCTACCTGTCCCGTGAGTGTGATGCTAAAGTAGTATGGATTGGATTTTATCTGGCTATTGTTAGTGTCGATAAGATAGATAGCAAAATTGTATGTGATTTCCGAAGCGCCTAGATCGGGCAAATACCCGTACAACCATCCTGTAAATGGGTCAAGAGTGGTGCCCGGGGGAAGTTGCAATCCTGCGCCAGGATATTCCAAGTATTCGATGATGTAATCACCAAAGGTCAATCCCTCAAATCGATATGCCCAGAAATTATCTGCTCGCACACGGCCCAGATCACTAGGCTTTGCGTTGATCAGGAATGGTAAGTAATCCGGAGTCTGCGATGCATCTACAAAAGTATCATCTGCTGTGATATCCGTGGTGCTGGCTTGTAGTGTGGTTCTACTGTATACATATATTTCGTAAGTACGCAGATCGCTGGCTTTACCGTCAGACACTTCCAGAGTGAATTGATAATTGGTGTTGGGACTGTTGATCACAAAATCAAATGGATATTGATCAAACGCCACGATATTTGGTGATGTTCGATCAAATCCACCACGAACAGTGACGGGATTTACTGGTATGATATATCCGGTGATCAAGCCCGAGGTACTGATGCTCAGCCCCGGAGGAAGCTCGCCGCTGATCAAGGTTATCACAGTTACATCAGCAGGATCTTGTTCAGAGATTTCAATCTGTATGGAATCAATGGGTGTGCCATCATAAAACGTACCCACGCGGCCAGCCGGGGTAACAAACACCGGAGGATTCTGACCTGTCACTGTGAGATCAAATGTGCGATCTGCCAGACGATCGATCACTGTTCGACCATTTACTGTTTTTTCTGTATAAGCCCGTACCGCAAAGGTGCTGGTGACATCTCTTGACACTGGTGCTGGAACGCCTTGTATGCTGGCAATGGCCTGTGGCACGCCCGAAATCAATCCTGTTCGGCTGCATTGTATGCCCGGGGGCAATTGACCGGCCAACAAAGTATAATAAACTTCATTACCTTGGGGATCTGCCGGGTCGTAGGCCAACAGGGGCACCTGATAAAAAATACCTTCCGGTATGGTACCCAGGCTGCCTACAGGAGTGACCCAGACTGGTTGTGCCATGGCGTTACATTCTTCCTACAACAATCTCAATCATGCCACTTTCACCAGTAAAATTTTCCAAGGCCTTACCAATCACAGTGCCCATGACCGGGGTGGCACATGCACAAGCCCGGCCATTGCCCGCTGCGACCATCATGGCACCTTTGGTCACAGCGCCGGTCACACTGGTACAAACTCTTCCGGTCAATGCCACTATGGCTCTGTGGTCTGCGGTAAGTCCGTTGTTCATGAGATAACTGGGATTAGCTGAGATCACACCGGCCACAGTGGGATCTCTCTCTGTAGCGCATAATGTGACTTCTTTCGTGCCACCAAAACTCACCACCGTGCCCGGAGCATAATCTGCGTCAGCTTCGTATACTTCGGCTAAGTCAGCGTACAGTGCTGTGGTTGCCTGGGCAAATATTTTGTTAAAATATGTGCTGGCAGATCCAATGTTGCCCACGGCGTTTGATGCGCCATTGATGATGGCAGTGGCTGCTGCTCCTGAATTAACTGTGAAGGTACCTGGGGTCACTACACTTGCCCCAACAAGACTCAATGTACCTGTGCCGTTGACCACTCCATTTGTTCCGCCAGTGGCCAAGATTCTTGAATCATAATCAACAGAGGTACTAGCACTGGTGTGGAAATCAATGTATGGGGTATTGCTTGCCGAGGGGCTACCTAATTCCAGTCCTGCATTGACTCCTAGCCCGACCAATGCAGTGGTACCAGTGGCCGATAGTGTGCTGACAGTGGCTGTACCAGCAGTGGCAAGTGCTCCCACGGTCACTACGCCGGTGGCAGATATCACCCCACCGGCGAGTATGTTACCACCAGTCACATTGCCGGTGATACTGAGCCCACTGGCACCACCTTGATACCCAGCAGCACTGATATTGCCTGTTAATACTGCTCCTGCGGCAGAAACTGTGCCTGTTCCGGAAATGATTCCTGCCCCAAACAATAAGTTACCACCGGTGACGTTGCCTGTGGCACTCACAGTGACAGCATTGGTGGTTATAAATGCGCCTAAAGTGGTGGCCGTGACCTTGTAGGTGGCGCCTGCGTAATCAAATGGCCCCACTGTGGCACCATTGATAGTGGTAGTTTCGGTCAGGGCTGATATGCTTGTTGTTGCCATTTTTGTTCCTTACACAGTGACCAACAGCACACCGGAAATGGTGGTGATAGTGAATCCACTGATAGTGGTAATTTCAGTTCCTGAAACTGGGCCGCCGCCAATTTGCCAACCATTGGAAATTTTCCAACCTGCTCCTATATATACAGCCATCGTATGTCCTTTATAATCTTCCTACCACAATTTCTATCATGCCTTCAGTGCCGTTGAAATCTTCCAGGGCCTTGCCGATCACAGTGCCCATGATTGGATCGGCTTCTGCTCTTGCTCGACCGTTGCCTGCTGATACCATCATGTCACCTTTGGCCACTGTACCAACCACCGATGTTGGTACACGACCACTCAGCGCCACTGCTACGGTGTGTTCTCCCGTCAACCCAGAATTCATGATGTGTGCTGGATTGGTACTTACCACACCGGCCACTCTGCGACTGGAATCTGTTGTACTTATTGTGACTTCTTGTGTGCCGCCAAACACTACCACAGTTCCTGGTGCGTAAGCAGCATCGGTGGTGTACATTTCTGCAAAGTCAGCATACAGTGCTGTGGTTGCCTGGGCAAATAATCGGTTAAAGTATGTGCTGGCAGATCCAATGTTGCCCACGGCGTTGGCTGCGCCATTGATGATGGCAGTGGCTGCTGCTCCTGAATTCACTGTGATCGTGCCCGGGGTGACAAAACTACCAGTGGCAGTGGTGGTGGTGGCAGCCAGCAGTAACGAATTCACAGCATTTGCTGTGATGGTGGCCCACTGAGCGTTCTGTGCTGTGTTGGTAAATTGTATGGTGGCATTTGCGTCTGTTGTGGCTGCTGTCACACGCAGGCCAAATCCCTGAGAGGCTACAGTGTTAGCAACCACACCAGTGGCGCCGATAACTTGACCGGTTACCGATATTCCTGCACCAAATAATACATCCCCGCCAAACGGGTTCATCAATATGTCGCTGGGGGCCGTACCGGCTGCACTCATTTGAATATATGGACGGTCGCTTGGCCCGGAACCAAACGCCAGCGAATAACCCGATGAACTCTTTGGTGTGATGAGGAGTGCGGCTGTGGAATAAGCAGTTGCTACGTTCGAGGCATTGGTTGTTCCACCAAGAATCTGTAACTTGGCATCAGTGCCTGCCAACGGAACAACATTTATACCCACTTTGCCGTTGGCATCAATACGCATCTTTTCTGATGCACCGTTGACTCTAAACAACATTCTAGGTGTTGCATCAGCAGATGTTGCCATTTCGATAGATGTGTCACTGATCGTTCCGTATGTGGCAGCAGCCGTAGTCATAAAGAAGTTGAGTCCAAATACTTGATTACCGGTAACATTACCAGTAGCACTTATCAGCCCACCGGTCAAGAAGTTGCCGCCAATGATGTTGCCTGTGCCCGAAATTGATCCTGCTGACCCCGTGGTGGTGATGCCAGCCCCTGTGAGATTACCCACAACACTCACCCCTGATCCGGTATTGATATTGCCACTGGCTGATATCAATCCTGTCACATACACACCGGTACTGGCTAGCACAGCCACATTTGAGGTCCCAGCCACGGTCATCACAATGTTGGCATTGGACACAGGTATGCTGATTGAACTGGTTCCATTGGCAATAGCATTAGATGTACCACCTGAGGCATTGATACCAGTGAGTGCCGATCCATTGCCCAAGAAATACAAACCTGTGATATTGCCTGATGCACTGACGCCGGCTGCATTTATATTACCACTCACTGATACCAACCCACCAGTATGACTTGAGGCATTTACAATATTGCCAGCGATCACGCTGCTGGCAGTTAAATTACCGGTCAAACTGGCACTGGTGGTAATGATAGTTCCCACCACAGTACCAATTATATTGCCACCCGAGATGTTGCCAGTGGCCGATATGTTTCCACCTGTTATGTTGCCACTAACCGATATCTGTGTGCCAACATAACTGGTGGCACTTACGATATTGCCAGCTATCACGCTGCTGGCATTCAAATTGCCAGTCAAGCTGGCACTGGCTGTGGCAATGGTGCCCACTATGGTACCAATGATATTGCCGCCTGTGATATTGCCGGAGGTGCTAAATCCACTGGCACCACCTTGATACCCAGCAGCACTGATATTGCCTGTTAATACCACCCCTGTAGCAGAAACTGTATTGGTAGCAATCACATTGCCGGCATTCAAGTTGCCACTCAAGCTGGCACTGGTTGTGGCAATTGTGCCCACGATTGTACCAATGATGTTGCCGCCTGTGATATTGCCGGTGGCTGATATAACTCCACCGGTCAATATGTTACCACCTGTGATGTTACCACTCACTGATACCAACCCACCAGTAAGACTTGCGGCATTTACAATATTGCCAGCGATCACGCTGCTGGCAGTTAGATTACCGGTCAAACTGGCACTGGAGGTGGCAATAGTACCCACAATGGTACCAATGATGTTGCCACCCGAGATGTTGCCGGTAGCACTGATTGCACCACTGGCTAGTAAATTGCCGCCGCCAACATTGGCAGTGGTAATGATATTGCCACTGGCACTGATTGCACCACTGGCTAGTAAATTGCCGCCGGTGACATTACTGGTAGCCGATACAAATCCACTGGCTTGAAGATTGCCGCTCAGACTGGCATTGGTTGTGGCGATTGTGCCCACGATGGTACCGATGATGTTGCCACCTGTGATGTTGCCAGTTGCACTTATCACGCCACCGGTCAATATGTTACCGGCTGTGGCATTACCAGTGGCCGAGATAACACCAACGGTCAACACATTACCGCCGGTGACATTACCAGTGGCTGATACCACACCACCAGTCAACACATTACCAGCAGTGATATTGCCACTCAAACTGGCACTGGTTGTGGCGATTGTTCCGGTTATGGTTCCACTTATATTGTTGCCAGTGATATTACCACTTGTGCTAATCTGTCCTGATCCAGCCAATATATTACCACCGGTAATATTGCCTGTGACTGAAACTGTGGTTCCTGTATATGCACTTGCTACCACATTCCCACTGGTGCTTATCGTGGCACTTGAGTTTATAGCAGATGCCGTAGTAAGAGTGCTTAACACATTACCACTTAGGCTCAACCCAGTGGCATTCAAATTGCCACCTGTGATGTTACCTGTGGCAGTGACCACACCGCCGGTGTTGATATTGGCAGCAGTCAAATTGCCTGAGAGGCTGATTGCTGCTGTTGCAATGGTGCCGGTTATGGTACCATTGAGATTGCCACCTGTGATGTTACCACTTGTGCTGATCTGTCCTGATCCGGCCAGTACATTGCCACCAGTGATGTTCGCTGTGGTCGATATTACGCCACTGGTTATTATGTTACCGCCTGTGATGTTACCTGTGGTCGAGATCATGCCGCCAGCGAATACATTGCCTCCGGTGACATTACCGGTAGCCGATATAAATCCACTGGCTTGAAGATTGCCACTCAAGCTGGCATTGGTTGTGGCGATTGTGCCCACGATTGTGCCAATGATATTGTTACCGGTGATGTTACCGCTTGTGCTAATAATCCCGTTACCCGCCAATATGTTTCCACCGGTAATGTTGCCACTCAAGGATGCCACAGCACCTGTATGGCTGGCCACATTCACGATGGTGGTAAACATGCCATTGTTGGCTGTGACATTACTGGTAACAGATAGTGCTGCTCCTAACAAGCTGGACCCAGTGATGTTGCCAGTGGCTGTGATTTGAGCAGCAGTTTGTAGATTGCCAACAGCAGTGACCAACCCATCCGATCTAAGATTACCACCCTGGATGTTGCCTGTGACCGTGATCAATCCAGCTGTTCTCACATTGCCAGCATCTACATTGCCACTAACTGATACTATGATGCCGGTCAGACTTGAAGCATTGAATACATTTCCTATGCTGAGATTGTTGGCAGTGACATTGCCCAACAAGCTCACGCCTGTTGTGGTAAACGTGGCCACTGGTGTGATACCTGCCACACTTACCGTGACGTTGCCATTGGCGGCCACACTGACATTTGAATTGCCATTGATGATCTGACTGCCGGTTGCCACTGTGATGTTGCTGAGTAATCCGCCATCACCGATAAAGTATGCACCGGTGTTGGCTGTGATATTGCCAGTGACACTGACGTTGCCGCCTGTGAATCTGGCTGCATTAACAATAGTTGTTGCTGTGATATTGTTGGCAGTGACATTACCACTCAATGAAGCCAAGGTTCCTGTAAGGCTTGGTGCATTGACGATGTTGCCGGCCACAACATTGTTGGCCTGAACATTGCCGGCTGCCGAAACTATGTTGCCAGTGTTGATATTAGAACCGGTGATGTTGCCCGATGCCGATACCACTCCGGCAGTGTATAGATTCACACCAGTGATACTGCCCGCGGCAGAAATCAATCCAGCAGTCAGTACATTACCACCAGTGACATTGCCACTCACAGATGTTACAGACCCCAACAGACTTGATCCGGTCACTGTACCGCTGGCAGAAATCAATCCACTGGTCAATACATTGCCGGCAGTGACATTTGCAGCAGCTGATATCAAACCACCGGTAAGCAAGTTGCCACCAGTCACATTGCCTGTGGCAGAAATCACACCGGTGACATATGCACCTGTGTTGGCAAAAACCACTACATTGGATGCACCAGTGATGTTTATTGTGGCATTACCATTGGCACTGGGAATACTGATATTGCTGTTGCCATTGTTGATGTTGGCAACCGATACTATCACGTTGGTCAATCCCGAGCCATTGCCTGAAAAAAGAGCTGCTGTGACATTTCCAGTGGTGCTGATGTTGGTGTCGATCCGTGTGGCACCCGAGCCTGTGGTGATGATATTTGTGAATGTGCCATTGTTGGCATTTATGTTGCCCGAAACACTTACGATTCCGCCAGTGAAACTGGCTGTGTTCACCACAGTGGCGAATGTTCCGTTGGCACCTGTGACATTGCCCGATACTGATACCAATCC
>Ga0209189_1002080_pt1 | contig 14343 bp, 7 predicted proteins | sample C_130820_EF_Meta_FD_187308 | JGI IMG/M metagenome (GOLD analysis project Ga0209189, IMG submission 187308) | Freshwater microbial communities from Lake Croche, Canada to study carbon cycling - C_130820_EF_MetaG (SPAdes) (version 3) | ecosystem: Environmental > Aquatic > Freshwater > Lake | place... | reverse complement strand
ATATGCCCAGTCCTTCTTTTCGACCGGAACGGCCGCCACCGCCGCCGCCGTGTCGTGGGAACAGGAGGCGACCACCTGACAGGTCGGCGGCAATCCCGTCTCAACCACGAGTTCCGGACGGAGAACGCCCACTTTGGTTCCAGACGGGACGATTTTCGGAAGCAGGCGGGAGGGAAATCCGGCCGCTTTGATCATGTCCTTGTTCCAGTGATTGTTCTTCGGATCATACATCTGGGTCGTGCTGGCGAGGGAAACTTCCGCCACGGGTTGCCCCCCCAGAAAATGGTTTAGATAATCGGCGATGAGCAGGATCATCTTGGACTTCTCAACTTTTTCCGGCTCGAGAGTGACATCCGCCGCCACTTGGTAGAGCGTGTTGATCGCCATCAGCTGCACGCCCGTCAGGGAGCCGATGGTGGATCGCCCGAATTTCCCCGTCAGATCCTGAAAAAACTTTTCCGTCCTCGGATCCCGATAGCAAAAAGGATCGGACGGTGGTGTGCCGTCTGCGGGAAGATAAACAATGTCCACACCCCAGGAATCACACCCCACAGAAGTCAACGGGATCATCCGGTCTCCGATTTTTTTCAGCCCCAAGACAATTTCCCTTTCCAGATGCCGGAGATCCCACTTTAACCCTCCATCCCTCTCCCGCATCTGGCTCGAAAACCGGTGAATCTCCTCAATGGAAAGCCGCCCTTCGGTCAGCGTCCCCAGAATGATCCGTCCGCTTTCCGCACCGAGATCAACCGCTGCGTGATGAGTGGACTTCGCGCTCATTCCAGTTTCAACACCTTTTGCCGGTAAAGTTCGTCCGGACGACCTGAAATCCGCCGGACCTGCTCCTCAGGCAGGAACACCGGTCCACCCAGCGAGGCGGCCCCAAGAAAGATTTTGGCCGACTTCTCCGCCATCTTCGTGGTCGCCTCGACGGCTCCGGCACTCTGCCCGATGGCAATCAGTCCGTGATTCTGGAGCAGAATCATCCGGGGCAACCTCCCCTGCTCTTTTTCATAATTCTCCACCCCTTGCCGGATGGCCTTGGCCAACGGAACCCCAGGGTCGGTGTAGGGCACCAGCACCGACTGCTCTCCTCCACAAACAATCTCGTCCGGGAACATCCGAAATTTTGCAAAATCGGCCGCCCTCGGGGAACAGAGAATTCCATTCACCCCGATTGGATGGGTGTGCGCAACCCATTCGATCCCCGCCAAGGAAAGCAGATAGGAATGAAACAGGGCCTCGGTCGAAGGTTTTCGATCCTGGGGTTTCACCCGGGATTCGAGCAGCTTCTCATCCACCTGGGCATCCGGGCGGACGGTCGAATCCCACAGGGAATCGAGAACGGTCCGCCTGCATTCGGTGAAGGAATCCTTCTCCGCCGTGGAAAGGGAAGTTCCACTCGCCTTGACCCAAAAGGTGTTTTCTCCCGAGCGGGTTGAGGTGTTCCCTTCCCCGAGAATGGCGAAAGATTCCGGAGCCGTTCCGATTCTTCGGGAAAGTTCAACCAGCTGCTTCAGTCGTTTGTTTCGTTCCGTCAGTTTCATATCCGTTCCGTTTCTGGTTTGGGGATTTGGGCGGAGGTCAACTGCCGGGGGGTCGCATCGGTAATCAATCGCAGGTTGCTTTCCCACGAAGCGAGCAGGGTTCTGGCCCGACGACCGATTTTTTCTGCAGCGACCAATACAAAACTTTTCTTCGAGTTTTCCATCGCTGCTTTTTGTAGGGCCACTACCTCGGGGGCACTGTTCCAAAATCCGGCTTCCGTCACTCCCTCGGCCCCTAGGACGGACACGTCGATTTTCCAATCCCGCAGGGCTCGCACTGCCCGATCGCCGAGAAGGAGGGACTGCCGTGCGACCAGATCCCCTCCCGGGATATGCAGGGAGACCCCGCTTCCAGAAAGAAGCTCTACCACGGGCAGACTGTTCGTCACAACCTTCAGTCCCGGAATCTCCGCCTCGGGCAAAAGCCGGGCCAACGCAAAGGGCGTTGTTCCCCCGTCGATGTAAACCGTCGACCCCGAAAACAGATGGGGCAGTACCTGCCGGGCCAACGCATTTTTTCTGTCCGAATCCCTCCCCAACCGTTCCGCAAAACTGGGAAATTTATCCGAAAAATCGGTCAGCGCTCCCCCGGGGGTTCTGCGGATCCTTCCGGTCCGCTCGAGTTCACTCAAATCCCGCCGGGCCGTCGCAGCACTAATCGAAAGCCGGACACAAATCTGTTCCAGAGGAAGATAACGCTGGTTCTGTAAAAGATCGGCCAGCAGTTGCCTGCGCGCCTCCACCACATTCTTGGCCACCCTCATGAGAATCCTAGGATATCATTTATATGATTGTTTTCAATCATATAGATTAGCCGTTTTATGCGTAATGATAGACCCATAGATTTATACGATTCTTGAGATTTATATTGCTAAAAGACAAGTACTTATAATCGGAAAAAAGATCAGGATTTTTGGCGGAATCAGGGTAGGCTTCAAGTACTACCCTCTATGTTTCGTCCCTTCTTAGTTTTGTTTTTGGCGATGATTACCACCTCCCTCGCCCAACCTGGAGTGACCGGAACGTTTTATACTGTTCCGAACGGAACCTTTTACCAACAGACCTCCGGCGAAACCTTGACCACGATCAACGATACCTCCGGCTCCATCTCCACCCTGCAAACGGCCATTAACAACGCACGGACGGCCAACGCGACCCGTTTTCTCATTATCAATCTGAAATCCAATTCCGAATATCTGGTCACCACCAGTCCCCTCATCCTCGGATCCAAAATGTGTTTGTCCGGCTCCTCAAACACATCGATCGCTGCATCCCCCTCCAGCACCGCAACAAGCCTCATCAAAATCACCGGCGGTTCGAGCTACACCTCCGTGAATTTTCTGACCCTGAACGGTAATCGGGCTAATCTCTATGGGATCGAGGCACCGGGAGTGAACCGGGTCAACCTCGACCAACTGATGATTCGTAAAACCGGCAAGGACGGCATTTTTATGCAAGGCTTAGGTGCTGAGTTTTTCGATAATGAAGTCACCGTCACCCGTTGTGAAGTTTCGGAGGCCGCAACTGCGGCCGGCATCCACCTTTCCGATACCACCCAAGCCGTCTGTCTAGATAACCTTTGCTACAACAACTCGTGCGGCATCCTACTGGATTCCAGCGCTCATGCCGCGCTGGTGAACAATCAGGCCAAATTCAATACCGATTCCGGGATCTGCCTGACCAATGCCAGCACCAACAAAATCACCCACAATCTTTGCCAAGGCAACGGAATCGGCCTTTCGATTGCAGGCACCACGACTTCAAATTTGAGGAATGTTTTTGTTTCCAACGAAATCCGTGCCTCTTCGTATGGCATCTCCCTCGGAGGATATGCCAATGTCCTCTACGACAATCTTTTCAGCTCGGACGTGACCTCTGCTCTGGTTTTGCGTAGCGATGCGGGAGCCAACCGAATCATCCCCACCTCCGGCCCCCTCTCCGCGCCGGGACAGGATTACTTTTATCCCCCCACCTCACTGAATCTGCACACCAACCCCATTATAAATGGAAAGGACCGAACCGAGATCACCACCTCCGCCACCACCCTGTCCGCCATCCAGGCCACCTACAATACCGCCCGAGCTAGTAACCCCAACAATGTCATCGTCCTCCGCCTCACTGCCCCCGCCATCACGGGCGACGCCCCTCTTTCTCTTTCCTCCAACACCTGCGTGTTGCTGGACGGAACGATCAAACTGAACTCGGGCGTCACCGCCTTTGCCGCGACAAGCAGTTCATATATAAGCATTTCCGGAGGAACCATCGACGGGCAGAACTATTCCGCGGCACGCAACGGATTTACTTTTGCAAACTGCTCCCGAATTCTGATCAAAAAAGTTTCACTGGTTAATTTCGGGAATAAGACCGTTCGAACAGATTCCGACGTGATCGCCTTTGCTGGATGCACTGCTCCGTGCATTGTGTCGGACTGCACTATCAACGGCGGTTCCGGAAGAGGCATCTGGACAAAGGGAAATTCCACAAGCAGCACCTCCGGTTTCATCTTTAACGATAATTCAATTTCCAATGTGAACATGGATGGGATCGATTTCGATGTCACCACCTCGGCCTCTCTTGCGATCGATAACACATGCTCAAATAATCTTCGTTATGGAGTCTTTACAGAGGAAGACGCCAACCTCAACCACATCATCCGGAATATCTGCAATTCCAACGAGATCGGTCTCAATGTTTATTCCACCGATAACGGACCCACCATCCAAAATACCTTCATAGGAAACACGTGCACAGGAAACCAACGAGGAATCCGCTTTGGGGCAGCCAGTCCGTTAGAAACAAGTCATAACTTCGCCTTCAATAACAGAATCTATAGTTCCACAACTAGCGCGCTGGACTCCCAATCCATTGGTTCACAGAATTATATTTCCCAGAGTTTTCTTTCGGGGAATTCTGCAAACTTGGGATCCACCGTATCCGCTCTTTTCTTCAATTCACGCTCCTCAAGCAACTCTTTTGCCTCATCCACGGGGTATTTTAATTGGCAGCAGTCGTTCGCTTGGTCCGCCTCGACGAGCCAACCGGACGCTGATCCGAATCTGAACGGCGTGCCAAACCTTCTCGAATACGCCCTCGACCTAAATCCCCTAGACCAAACTCCCCCCGCTCTTCCGGTTGTTGCAATGGACACAAGCACCCCCGAGGGTCCGTGGCTTTCGTTTACCTATCGACGGAACAAATCCGCCATGGATTTAACCTACGGGGTTCAAACCTCAACCGATCTGGTCAACTGGTCATCCATCACCCCAAATCAAACTACTGTGATTTCCGCAATTGCGGATTCCAATCCTGATGGCGATGGCACCTCAGAATTACTCCGAATGCGAATCAAAACGAGTCCCACCGAATCAAAACGCTTTCTTCGCCTCCGCGTCACCCGGGAATAAATGCAGGAAAGTCGCTCCCACAATACGGACGAGAGCCACGCTCCCCCTAGGATACCCCGACGTATTCGGGGATATCCGAACTACCCCACTTCCCAGATCCCATCTTTCCTTAAATAAGAAAATATCCCAACCGGAGTCGGGGCTATTTATAGAAATAAAAGGTGGCCCAATTACTGGGTCTGCGTTGCCTTTAGATGGAGGAACTTCTTGGAAGCCGTCCCCCGACTCACGCTAAATTCCTTCTTTTTTGTCACTCCTGCCAATGCACCCGTCTGATCGCTGCTATCCGTACCTGTGATAGGGGAAGCCGTCTCCCATGTGCCTAGTGTTGTTCCATACTCACCCACTACGTTTAATTTCGGATCATTGATCCGGATCAGCGCTGTGATCTTAAGTTTGGTTGAGTCCGTATTGTCGAGCGCAGGCAGTACGATCACTGAGCTTGGACTCGTCGCTCCTAGGGCGTAGGCCATCAAGTTTGAAATTCCATCCCCATTGTCATCGGCAGTCGGGATGGAGCTGCCAAAGAAATCAGAGTATTCCGCTACATTTAGCACCGTCACCGTTACGGTTTGCACCGCACTCCTAACGGTCCCATCAGAAACAGTTACCCCCAAACTGTAGGTTCGCGTTCCCTCATAGTTCAAAGCCCCGACTACAGTGATTTGACCGGTGCTGGAATTGATGGCAAAGGGGGTTCCCGTATTTCCGGATTCAATCATCCAATTAGAAAGCGTGTTGCTCTCCGCATCGCTACCAACCACAGTTCCGACTACAGTTCCCGAGGGAACATTTTCATTCACATTGAAACCTTGGCTTGAAGTAATCACCGGGGCCGTATTAGGCAGGTTGAAGTAGATCAGACCTGCTGAGGTGATCTTGGCTGTAATGTTGGTGTTCTCTGCACAAACAATTCTGCTTAAGGGGACAGCGTTGGTGTCGGTGATATATAAACTCCCGCCAATGCTGCTGTTGGTGACTTTTAAATACTGATTTCTTCCGTACGTTTCGATAATGGCAGCGTTGGTAGCCTGATTTGAAATCCAGTTGCTTGCTGAAGAGAAAACCAGTGTTGTGCTTCGGTTCGTTCCAAGATCGATGATGGAATCATTAAACTTATAAGTCTCGGGAACCACAGCCGTATTGATGTACCGATTGGGTGATGACTTAAAGTTCGTTAGACACAGATTCCCCAGCGTGGCACCCGCTCCGCTGTAGTTCACAAGGAGGGTTCCACCCGCCATCTCCACATCACGGGTCGCAGGCAAGGCGTTTGAATTCCTAGCAATCAGCCTGCCTTCTTGGATCGAGGTGTTCCGATAATCGTTCGAAGCCGAAAGGATCCAATCTCCTGTTCCAGATTTGGCCAAACGGGTTCCATTGACCGCAATATCCAGTCCTGCTGTGTTGGCGATAGAACCCGCCAATTCTCCACTCCCTGCAGGCTGTGACTCCAGAATCAAAGTATTGGCAGTTGTACGATCAATCTGCAATGGGGTCGTCAGCTTCAGCAGACCGGTTCCCCGGTGTTCCAGAATCGACCACTGGCTCGCACCAGAAGCAAAAGCCAATATCTTTGAATTGGTTTCACCAGAACCAAGATATTTAAGAATCGAAACCCCTCCGTTTCCGAAAGTGATCGTGCCGTTTGTGCCCAGCGGACTCGGACTTCCTGCCACCCCCAGTGAATCAGCCGCGATGGCACCTTGAGTGATCAGAACCGAGTTAAATGTGTTTGTAGGATTGGCCAGATAGGCCGTGGCGAACGATGTGTTGATTCTTACGATTCCATCCGCCCCTAAATACCCGGCGATGTTTCCGGACACTTTATTCGTCATATCAACTTTGGTCGTCGCTGTGATTTGTGCAGAGACTCCGGCGGCTGCAAATTGAAAATTATTCATCAGGTTAATGTTGGTCAAAGCGGTGATTGTGGCCGCATAAAGATTTACCACTCCTGTCCCAAGGGCATAACTATTGCTCAGTGCCAAGGATCCCCCCTGCAGGTAGGTTCCCCCGTTGTAAGCATTCGAACGGGTGAGGGTAAGTTGATTGAGTCCGTTTGTTAGCATAAGAGAGAGTTGGTTATCCGCCATGTTTGCCCCGATGGTCCCCGATACGACGATAGGGCCATTTTTCGGATTCAATCGTAGTGATTTTGCGCCGTTTGTGGATGTTCCGACATTTCCGCTTAGCGTTAAAACGCTTCCTGTCGTCCCGTAATTTTCGATAAAGTGATAGGCACCAGAGCCACCAAGCAGAATGCTTTTGTCGGAAGTTTGATCCGCCGATTGTGTCGATCGCAACTGGGAGGCTAAGCCCGCCGAATCCCCCAAATAAATCGTTCCATTTGTACCCAGGGAGCTGGCTTGGCCCGACATACCGAAGGTGGCAGCTCCCAAAACACCAGCACTGACCGTCACAGGTCCGCTGAAGCTATTGTTTACTCCTGTGATATATGCGTATCCGGTTCCGGTCTTCGATAGTCCACCGGAACCACTAATGGTTCCCGCAATGGTGGAGTTGCTGACGGTTGCCGATGATTGCTTCACAGTCAGATCCGCATCGATTTGGAGATTGTTCCCGACGGACTGAATGACAGCCGCTGTGGTTGAGAATGCCAAGACCGGGTTGGTGCCGCCCGAGCTGACGAATTGAAGCGGATTCCCGGTCAAATTTAGATTCCCAGAACCCGTATTCCCAAAGGTTAGGGAATTGAGCTTAAAATTCCCTGTTGTATTGTTACTCACCTCCAGTGCTGACGTTAAGACTCCATTAAAGATCAGCGCACTATTCGTCGCACTCGAAGGCACAGAGGGACTCCAGTCAGCTAAAGTTGTCCAAGTGGAAGTTCCTGCCGTTGCATTGTTAGTATAGTTTACCGTTCCAGATGCAGGAGCGACATACCCGACATCAGTCATCGCATCCCCGACCATAAGCTTGCTCACAGTCAGTGCATTGCCCGATTGCTGCTTCAAAACAAGATTGAGATAGTTACCGAGTCGAGCAGCCCCTGAGGTCGTTCCGCTAGAAACATTGTAGCTGAACTCGTCGGTATTTCCGGTCCAGGTTGTTCTTGTTAAGCCAGAAATCCACGGAAGGGTCGCTGGGTCGGAGGCGTATAGAGGATCCACGCACAGATAGCTTTTGTCGTTAGATCTTCCAGTAAACGAGTCGCAACGGATTAATATTTTGTAGGTTTGGTTAAAATTTAATACGGTTGTATCGTAAATCGGTGGTGTTGGTGTTGCGCTGTCCCCATGGGGGTTCCATCCAAGAACAAACCCCGGACCAGACGCTTTAAGATAGGTTCTGAAGTAGCTCTTTCCCGTCGGCTGACCCTGAGTGGAAGTTCCGGAATTATCAATTTCTCGGGTCACCAGAAAAAAATCAGCTCCTGTGGCCGACGCGGCAGTAACATTGATATCCACACGAATCAATACTGTAGCCCCAGATTCTGCAAATTGATAAGGGGTGTACTGTTTATAGGCTCCTTGAGCGCTAGCTACACTCGCTAGGGCAACTCCACTTGAAGCCACCTGAATCGGACTCGTGGCACTTGTGCCATATGTTGCCCAACCATTTTGACTAACCAGATCTGCCGCCGTGTACCCAGTCGAAAAATCAACGCTCGCAGCCGTAGCTGCCCTGCTGATTGAAACTCCAAGAATGAGTCCAACGCCACCAATAAGGAGGGGCCGAAATATCTTTACCCAAGTTCGTTTTTCGAGCATGGCTTGATCCATCCGAAAAACTCAGGTTCAGCTCTGACGGCGACGCAAACCCCGCACCAGAGTCAGGCCGATCGCACCAAATCCGATCAAAGCCGCAGTAGAGGGCTCGGGGACTCCGACGACTGCGATGTTCAGCGAAGTTAATCCACCTGTTGTATCCCCCACCAGAACCTTAAACCCGCTTTGCGGGCCGTTTCCGGCATTGAAAAGAGCTGCGTTAATGGCAAAGAGGCTAGTGATATCCGTCCCTGCAACCGCCGAAACACCCGTCAGGCCCGCGGCCTGTGCAAAGGTCCAGCTATAATCACTCGTCCCGTCAAATCCGGCCAACACACCTCCCGAATCCAGAGCTAGGTTGAATTGACTGCTGGCACTAAGAAGCGACAAATCCAGAGTTCCATTGACGGTGAACAAATCCCAATCGGTCCCCGCCACCCCGGAGGCGGAAGCGATCTGCCATTGATAAGTTGCCCCAGCATTCCAAACGGAAGAAGCTGCTGTAAGATTCCCAGGGCTGTTTCCGGGCTTGAGGAAAGATCCGCTGTTCAAGTTCACCGCGCCCACAGTTCCCGAGCCACCTAAACTTCCTCCAGTATTGACGACGACTTGTCCTGCAGACCCATTGATGATGAGAGTTCCTCCATTGACCGTGGTTCCAGAACTGGAACTGATGTTACCTGCGCTCGCCACCTTCAACGTTCCTGCAGAAACGGTGGTCGCTCCTGAGTAAGTATTTGCCCCCGACAAAGTCCAAGTTCCACTGCCCTCTTTTTTCAAGCCTGTCGACCCAGTCAATCCATTGACAATCGCCCCGCCGATTTCTCCTATTCCGGCAGTGGAACCCGACAGCACAAAGGATTTATCTCCTGCCGCTGTCGCAGTGAAATTATTCGTGAATTTGAGAAGTCCGGTTCCCGACTGCTCGATTCCCGCATTCCCATTGGCGCCATTCATATTGATCACCTTGCCACTCGTCTCTCCAGCACCAGTGTATTTCAACATTGCGGTGCTCCCAGCTGCACTTCCGCCGATATTGATCGAGGAGGCCTTGCCGAGATAACTGTTGCTGCCAGCCTCTCCAATTCCAGCGACCGAGAGGTAGTTGGTCACACTTGCGCTGGCGGGTGCGGAGGCATCAATGGCAACCACTCCTGTGAAGCTGTTGTTTGCATTTCCTAAAGTGGTGGTCCGAGTATTTGTCGTAGTTCCCACCGAACGGGCATTAATAACGGATCCCGAACCATCGGCGATCAAACCGTTAAACGTGATGTCCCCATCTCCACCCATGGAAAGTGTTTTGCTTCCAACCCCAGTAACGGAGAGGTTTCCATTTAACGTTAGGGTTTTGCCGTTGTTTTGAGCATAAATCCCCGCCCCGCCAGTTGTCCCACCCATCGCGATCACCTTGTCGCTTGTCTCATTCTGGTTATTTCCCCAGATAAGAAAGCCAGAGGTCGTCGTATCTCCTAGAATCACCGTCCCATTGGTTCCAATTGCACTGTTGAAACCGGCATTCCCCATGTTCGCTACGAGGAATGTTTCTTTTTGAACCTTCAAGCCACCACCAAAGCTGTTGTTTGTGTTTAACAACTCGGTCCGGGAACCTGCAATATTATTCCTGATCCCGCCGGTCCCAGAAATCAGACCTGTAATTGCATTCGTTAAGCCTGCATTTTGCAGGGAGGAGATCGCGAGATAGCCACTCGCACCCGTGAGATTATTTGCGATATTATTGGCTATAATCACGTTGCTATTTGCCATTAGCGTGGCCCCCGTTGTTCCGCTTACGGTAAGGGTGCCAGTTCCCAAAGCTCCGCTGTTGCCGATTGCCATAGTTCCATTGGTAATTGTCGTTCCACCTGTATAGCCGTTTGAGGAATTCAATGTGACAGTAAGAGCACCGACTTTAACCAAAGAAACAGCGTTACCCGAAACATCATTGGCAATCGTGCCATTCACCGTGATCGATCCATTTTTATCATTTAAGCTTAGAACTTTGGCGCTTGTGCTGTTTGCTTGGATGTTCCCATTCAAAGTGAGGGTTGTGCTTGTTCCGTAATTCGCAATGGTTGCGCCGCCTGTGCTGCCCCCCATCGTAATGGTTTTATCTGTCGCTTCAGACAACGCATTAGTGGTTCGCAATTCACCTGCAGTGGTGGTGCTTCCAAGCGTGATCGTTCCCCCCTTACCAAGAGAACTGTTTGCACCACTGTTTCCAATATTGGCCACATAGAGGGCTCCGTTTCCGATCGATACCCCACCGGAAAAGGTATTGGCTGTGCCGATGATGTTCACAGCGCCAACATTAGTTTTTGAAATTCCCCCCACGCCGCTGATTACGCCACCCAAATTATTAATCGTACCTGTGGCGGCGGCAGAGACAGTCAAAGTATTACTCAAAATGATCGCATTATTGATCGTCTCAGTCGTCTTAATCGTTCCACCGCTGGCAAAAGAAAGCGTCGGCGTGGTTGCTCCGTTGTTCACAAATGACAAATTGCCTCCAGTCAAAGTGAAAGTCGGTACCGTGCCTGATGTTGGTCCTGTATAGCTCATTGAGAGACTATTGAGCAAAAAATCACCAACCAGATTGTTGTCGGACTGAAGTGCCGTTCCAGCAGCCAAGGTCGCACCAAAAACAAGTGAGGTATCGGCTGCACTGACCGGAACTACGCCCCCGCTCCACCCCGTTCCAGAACTCCAAGTATTCGTACCAGAGGTGGAACCGCTTGTGTAAGTCGCACCAAAAGTTGTTTGCCCCAGCAGGACAAGGGAGCAGAGGAGAGCTGAAAAAAACTTTGTGGCTAAGAATTTCGAAGATTTTTGGAGGCGTTTTGTATTCATATTTTTTATCCCTTTGGTTCTTTCTAACTTTTTTTGACAGAGTGTACTGCTTTTCTGTTCAAAAATTTATGCACAAAACAAAACGTAATTCAGAATCCAAAAATTGCAAATGGTTTTTTTATGTATGTAGCTTTTTTTGCAAATAACAGATTTTGCGTAATATAATCCTTATTAGCAATATCCAAAGACAGAATTCAGCCGATAATCCATATCACACTAGATATTAGTCGTTTAAAAATACTCTAAGATTTAATGCACAAAATATCGATGCATGGTTGTGCATGGACGCTGTATGAAACTATTCGTGTTCGGTTTTAGTAATGATTGAAAGCCTGATGCACACTTGTGCTAAAGGCATGTCAACCTTCGAGTGTTCGGTGGACTTTTAGCGACTGAAAATCGCGTTGGTGTAGCTGGGAATGGAGTTCGTGTACTCCACATGCGCATCCCAAAAGGCGATATTCAACCCTTTGTTATGCGGCGTCCCCATATCGCTGTCGGCCGTGATCTTGTTTTGGTTCCCGCTCTTCAGGTTCCAATCGGTAATCGCCACGCACTGGGAAGGCTTGCTCACATTCACCATTTTCACCGGGGTGCTATTCGGCGCATTGGGAACGGCTTTGCCGTTGATCCCGTACGAGCAGTCCTTGGTCGTCTTGGTCTTGGACTGAAACGGGTTGTTGGCCGGACAAATCCAAACGGTCGACGCAGACTCTCCCTTCAGCAGCGGATTGTGACCGCAATAAGGGAGGGTCGTCCCCCCCGGTGTGTTGGCGTTCCGGGAAACCTCCGCATACCAATAGTATCCGGCACTCCCGCTGACCGATGTGACGTAGCACGGGAGATAGGTGTCGTTGTTCGCGCTCCACTGCAACAATCCCTGAACGATCTGCCGCATGTTCGAAGCACACTGCGCCGTCTTGGCCGTGCCTATCGCCCGGCCAATTGCCGGAACAGATAGAGCGGCCAAAAGCCCGATGATCACAATAACGACCAGCAGCTCAACGAGGGTAAAGCCACATGCCATCCGATTTTTTAGAAGCCTCATCGTCTTACGGAGTTTCCAGGGTCACGGAAACTTCGCTGAACTCCAGCGAGTCGGCCGAAAGGACCTGGTGAGTGACAAAGCCCAACGCATCAAACGAAGTGGTCGCCGGCTTCTCGTCTTTCCCGCTGTACTTGATGGCCGGACTGCCCAACTCAGACTGCGGAGCCATGCTCGCCGTGCATTCCAGATTTGCCCCCGCCCGGTGAATCGCCATCTCCATGACATAGACTCCATCCTTCAGTGTTTTCGGCCCGGCAGAGGTCACCCCGATCACCAACGCCGTGGGTCGATCTTCCCCATCCCGCACCCCGTCAAACGCCCCGTCATTTTCCGGTAGTCGGGCGATCAGGTTTCCCTTGGGGAAATTTTTGTCAAAGCCCGCATAGGCGCAGTACCCCAGCCATCCACGGGAATGGTCCTTCGACCTCTTTTTGAAAATCCCGTAGCGGAAATTACCGGTCGAACTCACTCCGGTGAACCGGAGGTTGGACTTGAACTTCAGCGTCTGCCCGTCGGCAAGATCGGTCTTATCAAAATAGGCCGCGAGGGATTTTCCCTTTTTCCCAAAATCAGGTTCGGTAAAAAGAATCTTTCCGCCCTCTTCCTTGGGAACGAAGGTCTTGTTTCCTATCGCCGACCATCCCGTAACGGCGAGAGTCTTGCTGGTCGGTGCGGCGACGGGAGCAGCAGCGGGAGCCGGCGTGGCAGGAACCGCAGCCGCTGCCGCAGGGGCCGGGGAAACCGTGGAATTTGTTTCGACAGGAGCCGAGGCTACGGGCGCCGGTTCATTCGTCTGAGCGATCGCAGGCAGAGCCATCACGGAACAAAAAAGAATGAGACAGGAATTTTTGATCATTGCTGTTGGATTAGGTCTGTCTTGAAAGACAGACAAGAAATTAAAATGTCAGCCAAGTTTCTGCTTGTTGCCCCAAGCCTCTCTTCGTACCGTCTCGCCTCTTCGTTTGCTGCACTTTTTATCCATTCAAACCCAAGAAACTAACTTCAAATCTATGATCCATATCCTTGTCGCTTCCCTCCTGTTCACAATCGCACCCTGTCTGGCCGAAAACATCTTCACCCCGCCCGAAGCCCCTTTTATCACCGGGCCGAAAGAAGAAATCCACCGCGTCTCCCTCCCCGCCGGAACCGCCGATGCGGCCCAGGCACTAATCGATGCAGCGCGGAAGGAAAAACCGGAAGCGGTGCTGGTTCTCGAGCCCGCCGGCAACCTCGAGGTTGGCTCCGCCCCCCTTCGACTCGGATCTAAGATGTCTCTCCAGCTCTCGCCCTCTGCCGGCGTGAAGGCAGGAGCCAACTGCTCCGCCCCCAGCCTGATCTCGGTCGAGAAAGCCGAGTTTGTATCTGTCTCCTCCGCAGGCCCCGGACCTGCGACTCTCGATGGTGGCGGTAAGTCCGTTACCGGCATCCAGATCACCGATGGGGGTCGGATCAACCTGGATCAACTCAATCTCCTCCGCTGTGCCAAGACCGGCATCGATTACCGCGGAACGACCAATATCACCTCGCTGAACGAAGCCGCCAGCGTCACCCGCTGCTACTTCGAGAAAAATGGTAACGCCCTGAAAGTGGATCAGTCCGGCGGGTTCCAGTGCCTCGACAACGTGTTCAAAGGACAAACCGATACCGCCCTCTCCATCAACTCGCTCAACAGCATGGTCGCCGGGAACACCTTTTCGGGAAACAAAACCGACATTCAAAGCAGCTCGGACCGCGGGATCATCACCCGTAACCGGTTCGGCAAAAGC
>Ga0209189_1002077_pt1 | contig 14365 bp, 12 predicted proteins | sample C_130820_EF_Meta_FD_187308 | JGI IMG/M metagenome (GOLD analysis project Ga0209189, IMG submission 187308) | Freshwater microbial communities from Lake Croche, Canada to study carbon cycling - C_130820_EF_MetaG (SPAdes) (version 3) | ecosystem: Environmental > Aquatic > Freshwater > Lake... | reverse complement strand
GACTTCAGGCCTCGTCCTGTGGCTTTGGACTCAAGGCAGTGTCGGGGTGGGTTCAGTGGCTGCTGCGACGGCGATGTCGCTGCGCCTGAACGGCATCTCGCACTGGGTCATGTGGGAGTTGGCTAGCCTGTTTGAAAACATCGGCACGGTTCGGGATGGGATCAATATGCTTTCCAAACACCAGGCCGTCGTCGACCGTGAGGAGGCAACCGAACTCAAGGTTCGGGAGGGACAAATCCGATTCGAGTCGGTTCGTTTTACCTACGATGACAATCGCAATGTCATTCACGGTCTCGATTTGGTGATCCGCCCAGGCGAAAAAGTTGGGTTGGTGGGCCCGTCAGGCGCCGGTAAGAGCACGGTGACCAACCTGTTGCTACGCCTGTATGACCTCAGCAGTGGCCGCATTCTGATCGACGGACAAGATATTTCTCAAGTCTCGCAAACGAGTCTGCGGGCCAATATCGGCATGGTGACGCAGGACACGTCGTTGCTGCATCGGTCGGTGCGGGACAATTTGTTGTACGGTCAGCCCGATGCGTCGGCGGCCGAAATTCGTCAGGCCCTGCAGCGCGCTGAGGCGGAGTCCTTTATTGAACTCTTGAGGGATCCATCTGGACGCAAAGGATTGGACGCCCATGTCGGTGAGCGAGGCGTCAAGTTAAGTGGAGGCCAGCGTCAGCGGGTCGCGATCGCTCGGGTCATGCTAAAGAATGCACCGATCTTGATTCTGGACGAGGCGACGAGCGCGCTCGATAGTGAGATCGAAGCCGCCATCCAGCAAAGCTTGTATCGACTGATGGAAGGAAAAACTGTTCTGGCAATTGCGCATCGCCTCAGCACAATTGCGGCCATGGACCGTTTGATCGTCATGGATGAGGGGCGCGTCGTCGAAGAAGGGACGCATCAAGAGTTGCTCGAGCGGGGCGGGCTTTATAGCCGCCTCTGGGCCCATCAGAGCGGTGGCTTCTTGGCCAGTTCGCCGGTTGAATCGATGAACAATTCGTCCATCGACGCCTGAAGACGAATCTGCCCCTTCTCGAGAACATAGGCCCGATCGGAAACCCACTGAGCGAAATGCAAATTTTGCTCGGATAACAGGATGCTGACACCTTGGCGCTTGAGTTCCAGAATCATGTCGGCCATCTGCTCAATGATCACTGGGGCGACGCCTTCGGAGGGTTCATCGAGAAGTACGAGTAATGGGTTGCCCATCAGGGTTCGGGCCACCGTGAGCATCTGCTGTTCGCCCCCGCTCATTCGGCCGCCGGCGCGGTCTTGCATCTCTCCAAGATTCGGAAACAATTTGAAAAGTTTGTTGGGCGTCCATTCGGGTGCCGGTGATCCATCGGGGAATTGCCGCGCCGGTTGACGGCCGACGCTTAAATTCTCCAGAACGGTTAGATCGGTGAAGATCCGTCGATCTTCGGGGACATAGCCAAGCCCCCGGCGGGCCATCTCATGCGGCTGCGCCTGGGCGATTCCCTGCCCCAGAAATTCGATGACGCCGCCGCGCCTGGGCCCCATCCCCATGAGGGCTTTGAGTGTCGTTGACTTACCGGCGCCGTTGCGTCCCATGAGCGCGACCACTTCGCCGCGCCCAACTTCGAGTTCGACGTCAAACAGAATTTGGGCCGCGCCGTACCATGCGTTGAGGCTCCGTGTTTTGAGCAGGCAATCTGGATTCATAGCGACTTCGCGGCCTGATGGTTCAAGTATGGCGCTCAAAGGTTCGGCTCAACGATGCGACTCGAAGGTTCGGCCGCTCCCGAAGTAGACCGCCTGTACTTCGGGATGCTCTCGAATGGTCTGTGCGTTGCCCTGCGCAATCAGTCGCCCGCGAGCGAGCACGAGAATTCTGTCCGCATGCCCGAACACGACATCCATGCTGTGTTCCGTAAATAGGACTGCTAGCCCACGCTGATGTACGAGCTTACGGGTCAGCGCCATCAGCTGCAGGCGTTCCGCAGGTGCCATTCCGGCAGTCGGTTCGTCCATCAGCAGGAGTCGTGGTTCGTTGGCCAGCGCGATGGCCAGTTCGAGCCGTTTGATATCGCCATACGCGAGTTCGTTACAGGGGCGTTCCGACTGCGCCTCGAGCCCGACCTGAGCCAGCAGGCTGAGTGCGTCGGCCCGCCGGTAATGGGTGGCGCGTCGCCAGAACGAATAGAGTTTTGCATCGCCCGAGAGCAGTGCCATCTGAACGTTTTCAGCGACTGTCAGCGAGGCGAACGTTTCAGCAATCTGGAACGTACGACTAACGCCCATCTGCCAAATTTCGCGAGGCTTGCGGCCGATCAGGTTCCGTCCTTCTAAAAGCACTGACCCGGCATCGGGCCGTAGTTGCCCGTTGACCATATTGAACGTGGTTGATTTGCCGGCGCCATTGGGTCCGATAAGAGCCAGCACTTCACCTGGCTTGAGGTCGAACGAAACGTCATCCACCGCGACATTGCCGCCGAAGAGCTTTCGCAGACTGCGGATCTGTAAGAGGCTCATTGCAGGCGTCGGGTACCGAGTCGTTGCTGTACAAAACCGGCCAGGCCCTGCGGAAACGCGAGGACGAGCAGCAAAATCGTGCCGCCAAGAACCGCTCTCCAGTAGTCGGTGCTACGGGCGATACTGTCTTGGAGCCACGTAAAGCTGACGGCCCCAACAATCGGTCCGATGACGGTCTGAACGCCGCCTAATAACACCATGACCAGGCCGTCGACGGAGCGTCCGACCGCGAGGCTGTCGGGAGAAATGCTGCCTTTGGAGAATGCGAACAGGGCTCCGGCAAGCCCTGCAAAGAGGGCGGCTATCACGAACCCGACCCATTGCAATCGTTGGACATTGATGCCAATCGCATCGGCTCGGAGCACGGAATCCCGACTAGCGCGCAGCGCGTAACCGAAGGGCGAGAAAAGCATCCGGCGTAACGCGTAGATGCCACACCCGGTCAGAATGAGCGTGAGATAGAAATACGCTCTCTTGTCCTTTAGCCATGGGCTCGGCCAGACCCCTGTCAGGCCGTTGCTGCCGCCGGTAAAAGTATCCCACTGGAAGAATATCGACCACAAAATTTGACCAACGGCGAGTGTGAGCATCGCCAGATAAACGCCGGACAAGCGCACGCAGAACCAGCCAAAGAGCGCTGCCGCAAGCGCCGTGATCAGCGGCGCGAGAGCCAAGCTCGCCTCCATCGGGAGCCCTGCACGTAAGGCCAAGAGGGCAGCGGCGTAAGCCCCCAGGCCAAAGTAGGCGGCGTGGCCAAACGAGTGCATGCCCGCTGGGCCCATGATGAAATGCAAGCTGCAGGCAAACAACGCAGCGGTCATCAAGTCGATCGCCAGGACGACCGTATACGGCGATTGGGCAGTCAGCCACGGCAACACCCCCAGTACCGCCAAGCAGCCGATCCAGATAAGTTGATAGCCCGACCCGGTCAGACGAAGGGGCGCCTCGGCCGTGTTGGTCTGGCGTGTCGGTGCCTGCACGCGCCCTAACAATCCCCATGGCCGAATCATCAAAACAATTGCCATGATCAAAAATTCGACCACGAGCGTGAGTTTTGAGAATGAGAACGACATTCCGCCCCATTGCACCGTACCCAGTCCCACGCAGAGGGCTTTGATTTCTGCGATCAGCAGAGCGGCGAGATAGGCACCTGGCAAGGAACCCATTCCACCAACCACCACGACCACAAAGGCGTCACCGATCGTGAGTAAGTCGAGGCCGAGATTGGCAGGCTCTCGCGGCAGTTGGAGTGCACCCCCTAATCCGGCGAGCGCGCAGCCCAGGGCGAACACAGCGGTGAAGAGTCGGCTCTGGTGGATGCCGAGTGCCCCGACCATCTCACGGTCCTGCGTGGCGGCTCTGATCAGCACGCCAAACCGGGTTTGTGTGAGCAGAAGCCAAAGTAGGCCAAGCACGAGCGGGCCCAGGACCATGAGGACGAGGTCATAGGTCGGAAAGCGTCGACCCAGAATATCAATCGCACCGGCCAGACCGGGCGCTCTGGTCCCAAGCAGATCTTCGGGGCCCCAAAGCCAAAGGGCCGCGTCTTTGATGACGAGAACCAGTGCAAAAGTTGCCAAGAGCTGGAACAGTTCTGGTGCTCGGTAGATTCTTCGAAGCAGCACTATCTCAACGAATGCTCCGACCAGGCCGGTGATCAGGCTGGCCGCGAGAATCAACCACCAAAAGCTCATGCTAAGACCTACGGCGCGGCCGATGTGCTCCGTTAGGCTGTAGGCAACGTAGATGCCCAGCATGAAAAACGAGCCATGGGCAAAGTTGACGATTCGGGTGACCCCGAAGATCAGTGATAGCCCCGCCGCAACGAGAAAAAGAGAAGACGCGCCCGCCAGTCCATTAAGCAGCTGGACCAGAAACCCCGAAAAATCCATGGCCGTTCGTTGTTGCGGCTGGCGCAGGCTGCCTAATCAGCCCTTCGAAGCTTCTTCACATCGTCATTGCTGGGTTGAAACGCAGCACCGTCGAGGTATCTGTAGTCGACCATGACGCCTTTGCCGTTGTCATTTTTGGTTCGACCAACGAAGGCGCCCATGGTGGACTGTTGATCCTGCGCCCGGAAGGTCGCCTTGCCAAAAGGTGTCTCGATCGCCAGACCACGGAACGCGGTGATGAGCTTCTCGGTTTCAGTACTGTTGGCCTTGCGGATGCCGCTCGCCAATGAATAGATCATGGTGTAGCCGACGACCGAACCCAGACGTGGGTAGTCTTTGTGACGGGCCTGATAGGCTGCGAGGAAGGCCTTGTGCTCGGTTGTGTTAATCCCGTTCCACGGATAACCCGTCACGATCCAGCCATTTGGGGTCTCGTCCTTGAGCGGGTCGAGATATTCAGGCTCGCCGGTTAGAAGGCTGACGACTTCGCGACCCTGGAACAGGCCCCGGGTGTTTCCTTCGCGCACGAACTTCGCCAGATCGGCACCAAAGAGCACATTAAAGATGGCATCCGGCTTGGCATCCGCCAAGGCTTGCGTGACCGCGCCGGCATCGATCTTGCCAAGCGCCGGCGCCTGTTCGCCAACGAACTCCACATCAGGTTGCGCAGCCTTCAGCAACTCTTTGAAGGTCGCGGCGGCCGATTGACCATACTCATAATTGGGATAAACGACCGCCCAGCGCTTTTTTTTCAGCTTGGCCGCTTCGGGCGCCAGCATCGCGGCCTGCATATAGGTGGAGGCGCGCAGGCGGAATGTGTAGCGGTTACCGTTTTGCCAGACAATCTTGTCGGTCAACGGCTCACCCGCCAGAAAAAAGAACTTTTTTTGATTCGCGAAGTCAGCGACGGCGAGCCCGATGTTGGACAGAAAAGTACCCGCCAGCACATCGACTTGCTCGCGTGAAACGAGTTCTTCGGCGGCCCGCACTGCATCGCCCGGATTGGCGTTGTCGTCCCGAATAATCAGCTGCAGCTTGCGACCGTTGACGCCGCCTGCAGCGTTGATCTCGTCGATCGCCAGTTCCATGCCTTTTTTGTACGGCTCAAGAAATGCGGGTTGTGCCTTGTAGCTATTGATCTCACCAATCTTGATCATGGCTTGAGCAAATGCACTCGAAACCCCGAGGTCCGGGAGCGCTTGGAGTGCCATCACGACGGCCAGGCTGAAGCCCACTTGAATCATTTGGCGACGCCTACCCGACGAGGGCGACTGAATTGGGGTCGAGATCACGTTCATCGGTAAACCACGGGACAGGGGCTCCGTTAAATCCAGTCCTTAGCTTAGCCCATCCTGATTGCCGATATTGAACGAACGGTCATTTTGGCGGCGGGCCCACCGCGCCCAATGGTCAGAGGACGCGGCGGTGGGGGTGAATCGGGTTTATTTGGGTTTGTGTGGCGGGACGAACCAGGATTCGTTCGCTTTGCCGATCCACGCGGTGAGCTGCTTTTCAGCCTCTTCGCGAGCGACGCCGTAGCGCTCCTGAATTTTTCCGCTGAGTTGGTCGCGCTGACCAGCAATGCGGGTCAGATCATCATCGGTGAGCTTGCCCCATTGTTCCTTTGCTTTGCCGGTTATTTGTTGCCAGTTGCTTTGAATGCGGTTCCAGTCCATTTCAAACTCCCAGTGACGTTAAAGGCCTCGTGATTCGAGGGCTTCAGTCCCTCAGCATTTGGTGTGCCCGGGGTCCATCGTGTGCGCCATCCTCGAGTTGCCAGGCGTCGCGCACCAGTAACCCCTGTCCAAACCACAAACCCAGCAGGGGCAGTGCAATCATCGCGGCGACGAAGACTTCGCGTGCTGCGCCGTGATCGATCGCCCATGCTTCGACGGCGACACCCACCGATTGGCCGATGAAAAAACAGGCTGCAAAGAGGGATACCGACGTGCCACGAATCTGGGGCAGTAGCTGCGACGCGTTGGCCTGCAGGGTGTTGTGCATCATGTAAAGGCCGCCGCCGCCCAGCAGACAACCTGCGGCCGCCCATTCCCAGCTTGGCCCAAAGGCGACGAACCCCATGGCGGCCCCGACGGCGCAGCCACCGACGATTGCCATTCCGCGCTCGCCGAGATGGCGGATGAGCGCCTTCGAAAATCCCGTGTAGACCAGCCCGCCCAGACCGAACAGCGCCATCACGGCGCCCGCCCAGGTGATGCTCAAACCGAATTCGTCGTGCAAAAAGACTGGGATGAACGAGAGTGTGGCGAAGGCAAACCCGCCCTCGATGGCGACGACCGCCAATACCCGCCGCGCCCAACGCAAACGGATCAGGCGCTGGATTTGGCGTGCCATGCTTGGGTGGGGGGTACTTGGGGAGCTTTTGCCCGGGTTGCCTGGATCGGGCATGTCTGAAAGCGGCGCTGAGCCGCGCGACTGATCGCGGGTGACCCATCGCAGAGGGAGGGTGATCGCCAGAAAACCTGCGGCCAACCCCAAAAACAGGGCCCGCCACCCCGCCCAATCGGCAATCAGTCCGCCGATCCATTGGCCCGCAATCAGGCCCGTGATGGTCACGATCATGAGGCGCGATAGCGCTTCCTGGCGGTGCTCATATTCGAACGAGTCGCCCACCAGGGCGATGCTCAGGGGGATGATCCCAGCGCCCCCAATGCCCGCGAGCGCTCGGCCCAGGATCATGAGCTCGAGCGACGGGGAGAGCGCAATCATGAGATTGGCCAGGGCGCAGACCGCGACCGCGACCGACATGACCCGCAGCTTGCCCAGTCGATCGCCCAACGGACCATAGAAAAACTGGAGAGCTCCGTAGGCGATGGCGAACGCTGACATGGTTTGGGCTGCGACGCCCGGACTTACCGCGAATTCTTTGGCCAGTAGCGGCAGAATGGAGTCGCACGCCCGCATCGACATCATGCTGGCGAAAGCGGCAAAACCGACTAGCACCAGGGTCCGAGGGCTGGCCTTTAAGGGATTGGCCTCCACGGGGTTAACCTCTAGGGCTTCTGGGGTCTCCAGGGCAGTCATACGGGTCAAAGAAGGGGTTCCATGAAGTTATCGGTTCTCGATCAGTCCACGGCCTCAAAGGGCAAGACGCAGGATGTTGCGATTCGAGAATCTCTGGCGCTGGCGCAGCAATGCGATGCACTGGGCTATCACCGCTATTGGGTCTCAGAACATCATAACGCCAGCAATATTGTCGGGACTGCCCCCGAGGTCTTGATGGCCGCGATTGCAGTCACCACCTCCCGAATTCGGGTGGGTAGCGCGGGTGTCATGTTGCCGCACTATTCCGCGCTCAAAGTGGCCGAACAGTTTCGGGTCCTGGAGGCGCTCGCACCAGGCCGAATCGACCTCGGCATTGGGCGAGCGCCAGGGTCCGATTCTTTGACTGCTCACGCGCTCAATCCTGCCCCGCAGCCCGTCGAAGACCACTTTCCCCGCCAGGTTCAGGAACTCCAGCATTGGGTGTCGGGGCAGCCTTTACCAGAGGGGCATCCATTTCGGCGTGTCGTCGCCCATCCAACGGGACCGACATCGCCTGACCTCTGGATTCTGGGAAGTTCGGACTACGGTGCCCAGTTGGCGGCGTACTTTGGATTGCCCTATGCGTTCGCGTATTTCTTCAGTGAAGGCACGGGCGTCGAACAGGCGCTTGCGCTATATCGGGAAACGTTTCGACCCAGTTCAGTTTGCCCGAAGCCCTATGCGACGATTTGTGTGGCGGCGCTGGCAGCCGACACCGAGGAAGAGGCCCAATGGCAATTCAAAACACGAGAACGTTCTTCGATTGATCGTGAATTTGGTATCCGTCTGCCCTTGATTTCCCCGGCCGAAGCGTCCGAGCGTTTACTTAACCTGGCGGAACAGCAAGTCGCCGAACGTCTACGGCGCAAAGCTCTGGTCGGCTCAGGTGAACACGTGGCCGAGCGTCTGCAGGAACTGGCGACACGGTTGGCGTTGGATGAGTTGGTTGTGGTGACCTGGACCTTTGACCCCGAACCACGTTTGAGGTCTTATCAATTACTGGCAAAAGCCTTTGGAATGAAAGCCTGAAGACGACCGGATCGGTTGGTGGTAGGGTGCTGAACCATGCAACACACAACCATATTTCGGTCCCAACTGCTGACCCGGTTGTTGCGATGGATTTGCACGGCGATTTTGCGGGCGGATGGTTGGCGAATCGAGGCCGGATTGCCCGAGGGTCTGTCGAAGTGCGTGCTGATTGCGGCGCCGCATACGAGTAACTGGGATTTCGTTTACCTGTTATTGGCCGCGTTTGCACTCCGTTTGAATATTTACTGGATGGGTAAGGCTTCCTTGTTTGCGGGGCCCTTTGGCCCGGTCATGCGGTGGCTGGGTGGCATCGCGGTCAATCGAGAACAGTCGGGCAATCTGGTGGCGGCCTCGGTCGAAGCGCTCAAGAATGCGGAAGGGCCGGTGCAACTCGTCGTTCCACCCGAAGGAACCCGCAGCCGCGTGAGGCGCTGGAAGACTGGTTTTTACTACATTGCCGTAGGCGCAGAGTTACCCATCCTGCCCGCCTATCTCGACTTTGGTCAACGGAGGCTCGGTCTCGGACCGGTGTTCCATCCGACCGGAGATATCGAGCGCGACATGCCGCAGATCCAGGCGTTTTACGCGCCAATGCGGGGCAAGAATCCACAACAGTTTGACCTGGGATCCTCCGGTTAGACATAGCCATGCAGCGATTCACGATTTCACTTCAGGACGAACTGGCTGAGCAGTTCGATACCTGGATCGCTCAACGTGGTTACGAAACCCGTAGTGAAGCGGTGCGCGATATGCTGCGCGCTGAGCTTGAGCGCGACAGGCAGCAGGCCGCCCAGTCACTGCACTGCGTTGCGAACTTGAGTTATGTCTATCGATTTGGTCAACGAGAGTTGGTCGAGCGGCTCGCCCGCTTACAGCACGATCATCACGATGTCGTGGTCTCGACGATGCACATGCAGCTTGACCATGAGCACCGCCTCGAGACGTTGATGCTGCGAGGCGCAACAGCGATTGTGTCGGCCCTCGCCGACGTGATCTGTGCCGAGCGCGGGGTACATCACGGGCATCTCAATTTGGTGAGCGTCACAGAACACCTCTCGCACGTTCATCCGCACCACGAGACAGATCACGAAGGGCACCACGAGTCTCACCATCAAGAACATCGGCACATTCATTTCAAGCCGACGCATTGATTAATGACGCGCACAGGGACGTAAGAAGTTTTTGATAGACTTCTTACATTGGGCGTCCATTGCCCGCCAATTGCGACCTATAAGTGTGAATTTCCATGCGGATTTTAATGCGGGCTAAACACGCAGTGACGGGGCGCTGTTCGAGTCCCGGCGGGCTTGCCCTTGCGGCGCTTCTTGCCCTCGGATTGAATGGGCCAAGTGCTGCGCAGCTCGATTCCGTCGAAATCCGAGGCCACTACGACAACGCGGTGGGAACGAGCGATGCCGCGTCCCAGGGCACGATCCGCGCCGAGTTGCTCAAGAGCCGGCCGGCACAGAGACCGGGAGAAGTGCTCGAATTTATCCCCGGGATGATCGTCACCCAACATTCTGGCGATGGCAAGGCGAACCAGTATTTTTTGCGTGGGTTCAACCTTGATCACGGGACTGACTTCGCGACCTCTCTAAACGGGATGCCCGTCAACATGCCAACGCATGCGCACGGGCAGGGTTATTCCGATCTGAATTTTTTGATTCCTGAGTTGGTCGATCGGATCAGCTATCGGAAGGGGCCTTACTTTGCCAACGTCGGTGACTTTGGCTCTGCCGGTGCTGCTGAGATTCAGTACCGCTCAAGTCTCGATGCCCCCTTTGCGCAGCTGACCTTGGGTGAGCATGGATATCGCCGGGGGTTGTTGGCAGGGTCCCGTGAAACCCCTAGCGGCGTGACCTGGCTGGGTGCGCTCGAGTGGATGGGCAACGACGGCCCCTGGACCGTTCCCGAGAACTTGAAGCGCCTCAATGCCGTGTTGACCGCAACGGGCGGGACGCGTGCAGAGGGATGGCAGGCCAGCGCGATGGCTTACGACGCAAAATGGACCGCGACCGATCAGATTCCACAGCGGCTGATCAATGCGGGTAGCTATCTCGGTAAACCCTTCGGGCGCTACGATTCTCTCGATCCGACGGATGGCGGCGGAACCTCTCGATACAGCCTTTCAGGTCAATGGCACCAGGTCGATGACCGCAGCGCAACTCGCGTTTCGGCGTATGCGATGCGTTATGCGCTCGGGCTGAATTCCAACTTTACTTTCGCGCTGGATCGACCGGAAACCGGTGACCAGTTCGCGCAGCGTGACCGCCGAACCGTGTTAGGTCTGAATGCCGTCCAGAGCATCAATCATCAGTGGCTTGGGCGCTCCGTTCGCAGCGAGATGGGTTTACAGGTCCGTCGTGACGGCATTTCAGTCGGGCTTTTCGACACGGCTCAGCGCCAGGTCATCAGCGTGACACGTGACGATGCTGTGACCCAGACCTTGGTTGGCCTGTATGGTCAGAGCACGGTCGAACTCACGCCCTGGTTGCGGACCCTGGTCGGTGCGCGGGCCGATCGGATGGACATGCAGGTCACGAGTAAAACACTGGGCGCCAATTCGGGGAACTCGGGCGATCTTCAAGTCTCGCCGAAATTTTCATTGATCGCGGGGCCGTTCGCGAAGACAGAATTGTTCTTGAATACAGGTCGTGGTCTGCACAGTAACGATGCCCGGGGCACAACCGCGACGGTTGATCCGCGTTCGGGTGATCCGGTCAATAAAGTCCCCGTGCTGGTCGCCTCACGAGGCGCCGAAGTGGGTGTCCGAACTGAGGCCGTTCCCGGGTTGCAAAGCTCACTGGCACTCTGGCGTCTGCACGTGGATTCGGAGTTGGTTTACGTAGGCGACGCTGGTGTGACGGAGCCCAGCCTGGCGAGCATCCGGCGTGGCGTCGAATTCAATAACCGCTGGCAGCCCCGGCAGTGGCTCTTATTCGATGCCGATCTGGCCTGGACCCACGCTCGTTTCGATAACAGCGACCGGATTCCAAACGCCGTTGATCGGGTTGGTTCAGTGGCCGCCACTTTGCGAGACTTAGGTCTCTGGAGTACCAGTGTGCAGTTGCGCTACCTTGGATCAGGCGCGCTGATCGAGGACAACAGTGTGCGTTCCGCTCCCTCGGTGACCACCAACTGGCGTTTGAGTCGGCGCACAAATGAATGGTTTGGACGGGGCAGTGAGATCACTCTGGATGTGTTTAACGTCGGAAACCGTAAAGTCAACGATATTCAGTATTTCTACGAGTCGCGACTTCCTGGAGAACTCGGCGCGGTCGCGGATCGTCATGTGCACCCTGCAGAGCCGCGGACAGTCCGGCTGACGCTTCGCATCCCGTTGTCACCATCTTGACATGGAGGCTCTGCAGAATCTCGGGCAATGACGGGACCCCCCGCCCCATTGGCCCGGAGAATTCATGCAAGCAACTGAACCTTCCAACCTGCTTTCGGATGCCGTTTACGGGCACCGTGCGGAAGGCCAGGTCGGGCTGTTGGACCGACTCTTCGCGCGCTGGTTCGAGCGTCTCGTCTATACCCAGATTTGGGAAGATCCGGTCTGTGATCTCGAGGCGATGCAAGTCGAGTCGCATCATCGAATCATCACAATTGCCTCAGCGGGCTGCAATGCCCTGGCTTATTTGCTCGCCGATCCAGCCGAGGTGATTGCGGTTGATCTGAATCGGGCTCACTTGGCCCTGCTTGATCTGAAGGCGGCCGCGGTACGAGCGTTTTCGAGCTACCCGGACTTTCTGGAGATGTTCGGGCGCGGTCATTCGAAGGCGAACATCGCGCGGTTTCGTCAGCAGATCGCCCCACTGCTGTCGGTCGAGGCGCGTCGTTGGTGGATGGCGCGCGATGCCTTCGGGCGGCCACGCATCAGCATGTTTACGTCAGGCCTGCACCGGCATGGTCTGACCGGACGATTTATTGGAATCATCCACGCGTGGGCGCGGATCCGGGGTGTGCGTCTTGAGGACTGGACGCGCGCGAAGACGACTCAGGAGCAGGCCGAATGGTTTGATTCCAAGGTCGCACGGCTTTTTGACGGCGCGCTCGTGCGGCGCCTGGCTGCTTCGCCTCCGGTGGTCTGGAATTTAGGGATTCCGCCTTCACAGCACGATGCGCTCTGCGAAGGTCAAGTGCAGACGATGGCGAGTGTATTGCGCGAACGCGCGCGCCGATTGGCCACCATTGCGCCGGTTGCAGACAACTGGTTTGCGTGGCAAGCCTTTGCGCGTCGTTATAATGTCGAGGATGGCCCCTTGCCTCCCTATCTTGAGCCGCAGGCCTTTGACGTGTTGAAGGCTCGAGTCGATCGGTTGCAGATGGCGCATGAGAATCTGCGCATCGTCTTGACGGGGCGCCCTGCCGGCAGTCTTGATCGCTTTGTATTGCTGGATGCTCAGGACTGGATGTCCGACGACGAGCTCGTTCGCTTGTGGCAAGAGATCACCCGAACAGCCCGCCCCGGTGCCCGCGTCATTTTCCGGACCGCCGGCGTCGGATCTCCGTTAGAGCGCGCGTTGCCGAATGCGATTGCTTCTCGTTGGCGGGTTGATCATGTCACCGCGGACCGACTTCATGCGCGGGATCGTTCTGCGATTTATGGTGGTTTTCACCTTTTGCATCTCATTTGAGCCAGCAATTTTCGTTGGGAGCCGACAACGCGATTGCGTTGCGGCCATGGATCAGCAATGCCGATTCATTTCTGCAGATTGTCCCGACTGCATCCGGGGAAGTTCCGGTTCTGGTGCCTGACCCGCGGGTCAAACCGACACCGCTCGCGGAGCGCGCCTGGGTGACATGCCTTTGGTCAGGGTCGGCGGGTTATGCGATTGATGAGTGGGTCGCCAGGGCCGAGAGGGACGCGGGGGCCAAGTCCCGCTGGTATTTGAAGGGCGGGCTCAAGGCCGTTGCGGGTTTAAGTACCCGACTCAGTTGGTGGTTAGGCCCATGGCGCGGTGCGGTTCAGGTCGGAAGCTGGCCCTTCTCGACTACCCTTCGCGAGACGCTACGCGATACAGATCTGATTGCGGTGCTTGAATCGGTGATCGACTGCTACCCGGATCGGCCGATCGCGCTTCGACATGTGTTTGAAGATAACTCGCCCGCTTTACTCGAGGCCTTGGCTCGGCGGGGCTTTCAGAGGCTTCCGGCCCGGGTCGTCTACACCCTGGACGCGTCCCAGGCCATCAAGCCCAAGGCCTCCCATCTGAAACGCGACCTCGCATTGCTCGCGCGTTCCGATTTGACGATTGTGCCGGACGCTGAATTTACGCCGCAGGACCTTGAGCGGGCGCTAGACCTTTATCAAATCATCTACCGTCAACGACATAGCCTGCGCAACCCCGATTATTCGATCGAATTTTTACAATGGGCTCAGCGCCGCGGCTTGATTGAGTTGCTGGGCTTACGCTCGTCTACCGGGCAGCTTTGCGCGTTTGCGGCCCGACACAATCAGGGGACGACCACTAGCGTGCCGATGCTCGGATACGATCTTGAAGCTGATCGGCGCGATGGGCTCTATCGACAACTGGTTGCGCTTCTGATTCGCGAGGCTGGCGTGCGCCGACAGACGTTTGACTTTTCAAGTGGCGCCGGGGACTTCAAGCGCAAGCGTGGTTTCGAGCCTCGTCTTGAACTAACGATGCTGCGCTCACCATCCCGATGGCCTCAACGATGGCCAGGTCGGCTTGCGTTACGTCTGGCCTGCGCTGGGACCTCGTTCCTGGATCTGAATCGACTGATTGCCGCCGGCGCTTGACGTCGATCTTTGCCGTGATCAGTCGGCGCCGTCATTGATTGACCCCGATCGATCAGGCCGGGGCCAGCATCCTGCGGTCGAGGATCTCGAATTCCTCGCCCGCTTGACCGCCGGGCTTGCAATGCAGGATCTG
>Ga0209189_1002076_pt1 | contig 14381 bp, 1 predicted proteins | sample C_130820_EF_Meta_FD_187308 | JGI IMG/M metagenome (GOLD analysis project Ga0209189, IMG submission 187308) | Freshwater microbial communities from Lake Croche, Canada to study carbon cycling - C_130820_EF_MetaG (SPAdes) (version 3) | ecosystem: Environmental > Aquatic > Freshwater > Lake | place... | reverse complement strand
CCGTCCACGTCTCCGATCACTCTTCCGTTCTCCGCGTCGACGTTGGCTTCCTCGGTTTCGTTCCAGGGATCGTTCTCACTTGGAGGGCTGTTCGGTCTTCCTTTGCCATCTGGTTGGACCGCCCAGACAACTATCTCGTTCAGTTATTCCAGTTCGGTTGTCGGAATCGCGATTTCCTCAACGGCCGGCCCGAGCGGTTCTGGTCTGACGATCTCTGGTTCTGCAGACACCAGCGGAAACTTCAGTGTGTCTGTGACGGGGAACATGTCTCTCTCCGGAGTGACGATCTCCGGTGTCTCTGCCTCGTGGGCTTCTGGATCCCCGTTCGTGTTCGCCGGCACGATCTCGATTGGTGGATCGTCGCTGGCGGTCTCGGGTAGCTACACGAACACGTCAACCTGGACGTTCAGTGCCAACGGATCAACATCAATCTTCGGGGCGACCGTCGCAGCCACCGGATCAATCGTCAGCACATCAGGAACAGTTTCCGGTTCGTTCACGATGTTGATGAACAACTTCACTGTCGCAACTGGCATGACTGTCAACACGTTGACGATGTCATGGAGCCCGAGTGGTGGATTGACGGGTTCTGGTGCGTTGGTGCTCGGTGGGACGACTCTGAACCTGTCGGGTGCGTATACGAACAACAGCAATTGGTCGTTTACAGCGAATGGTTCGCTGTCGTTGTTCGGGTCGACAGTCACCGCGTCGGGCACGGTTTCGAAGAGTTCTGGTTCGATCTCGGGTTCGTACACGATGGCGATGAACAATCTGACGGTCGCAACGGGTATGACTGTGAACACGTTGACGATGACGTGGACTCAGGGCCAGGGCTTGACCGGTTCGGGTGCGTTGGTGCTTGGCGGGACGACACTGAATTTGTCGGGGAGCTATAGCGATTCCAGTAACTGGTCGTTTACAGCGAATGGTTCGTTGTCGTTGTTCGGGTCGACAGTCACCGCGTCGGGGACGGTGACGAAGAGTTCTGGTTCGATGTCGGGTTCGTACACGATGTCAATGGGAACCGTATCGATCGCGTCCGGTCTTTCGGTCTCAGCTATGACGATGTCATGGAGTTCGGCCAACGGCTTGACCGGTAGCGGCGTCATTGCGCTCGGAAGCCTCCAGGTGACGATCAACGTCAGCTACAGCAACTCGGACAACTACACCTTCACTGCAACGACCAGCGGGTCTGGCTCGATCACTGTGCTGCCGAGCGTGAGTATCAGTGGAGCTGCGTTCACCGGAACGATCTCCAAAGCTTCCGGAGTTCTCAGCTGGAACATGTCAGTCAGCTTCTCGTCGATCACGTTGATCTCGAATCTGGCCACATTGATCAATCCGGTGTTCACCATCTCGAACTCCTGTCCGACAGGCCTCAGCGCCTCCCAGTGCCCGACGAGCAACACGCAATATTTCTCGGCAACGGGGACACTGCGCATGAACCTAGGTACTGGTCTCGGGACGCAGAACGTCGCGCTGACGGGGGTGTACGGAATTCAGACCAGCGGCTTCGAGTTGTCGGCCACGTTCAGCAACATCACCGTGATGTCCGGGGTTCTCACGGTTTCATCGCCGACGATCGCTCTGTCGTACAACAGAGGAAAGACAGTCTCCACCGGGAACATTCGTGGCGTCGGTAATGGAACAGTGAACGGCTACACCATCTCGATCTCCGGAACAGTTGATCTCAGCATCCCCGGGTTCAGTCAATCGGTACCGGTGCTGCTGACCTACCAGCCTGCAGGCAGCGGATTCGACTTCACCTTGAGCAGTGACTTCCCATCGGTCGGAACCCTCGGTTCGACTGGTGCAGCTCTGGCCAGCCTCGTTTACACATCCGCGTCGACCTCAATCACACTCAATGGCCTTTCTGTCAACGTCCCCGCGAACACGCTGGTCTTTGGCGGCGAATTCGTTCTGCCGGATTGGATGGCGACATACCTAGGCGGCACCCTGCAAAACGTGGCGCTCTACGCCACCTACACCAACACCTCGTCCTACAGCGTCTCGGGTGTCTTCCAGACGAACCTTCCGCTGCCCACCGGTTCCGACAACTTCTCGTTCTCCATCACCTCGTTCACCGTCTCACTTTCGATGAGCACCCTGGGGTACAAGCAATCGCTGGCCGCCACAGGAACCCTCACCGTCAGTGGTTCGGCCGGAAACGCCGTCATCGACGTGACCCTTGGGATGGGATACCAACTCGCCACCCAGGAGATCACCGGTTCGATCACGGCCACTGCAATCCAGGGGTATCTCTGGAGTGACGCATTCGGATTGCCAGGAGTGAACCTGCGGGCAATCGCCATTCAGGTTGGCATCGTGCTGGGGACAACCCCGATACCTCTCCCATCGCTCGGCCTCGCAGCAGACATCGTGATCTCCGGGTCGCTTGCGTCGAACCTCGGAATCGTCTCGGGAACGCCTATTTCTGCGGTCCTGAATCTGTCGGTCACAAATCCGTGCCTGGACGTTCAGATCGGCACTTCGGGTGGACCAGTGGCAATCAGCATCGGCGGTGGATTGATCACCTCGACCTACGCGCATCTCGTCCTCGCACCCGATGGCTGCACTGTCGGCACCTACGTCGTGCAACCGGGTTTTCAATGGGACTTCGTGGGCTCATTCTTCGGCGTCTCGATCTCAGAGTCGATGCGGGTCACGATCAACCCGACCAATCCTCAGAACATAGATTTCTATGGAGTTACCAAGATTGGTTCTTTCAACATCCAGAACTACATAAATTTCTCTGGCGCCGAGATCACCGTGGCGTACACCCCGACTTCGTTCTTCTGCGGGTTCTCGGGAAATGCCACCATTCTCGGAACAACGGTCTTGATGGCCGGTTCAGTCTCGTACGATCAGATTGCGGTCTCGACAACGATGTCGTTGACGGCTTCACTCTCGGGTTTCAACGTCTACGGATTTGGTCTTCAAGACCTGACGTTGGGAGTTGAATATGCGCAGACACAGAGCGGTGTGAACTTCTCGTTGTCTGCAGCGGGCTCGATGTCGGTTCTCGGCAACAAGCTTCCGTTCGAGGGGAGTACCGGGTCGACAGGAACATCAACAGTTTCTGCCGCTGCAATTGGCGTTTCGGCGAGCGGTGTCAATCAAGTGAGCTTCACCTTCTCGAACGGCGTGGTGGATTCGATCTCGATCAACGTCGCCGCCGGAATCAATGTGGGCAGCGTCCTCAGCATCTCTGGGCAGTTCTCGTTGTCTGCTTCGACATCATCTAGCACGTTCGTGTTGTCGGCGACGGGTGAAGTCAAGGTCGGGACATTCACCATGGGCATCATTGGCTGTCCGAACAATCAGCCGGGCCTGACGATCTCGAATACCGGATTCAATCTCTGTGCGGCCAGGTTGTACTCAGGTTTCTTCACCGCAACGTTGTCCGGCGCTTATTACTGGGCTACTCCATCAGCCGGGACAACGATTGCCAACGCCTCCGGTCAGGCAGTTCAAGCTCAAGCGAATGACTTCAATTTCGCAGCTACGAACGTGAGCATGAGCGTGGCCGGGTTCGGCGTCTACGGCTCGGTCAATTTCGGCAACGTGGGTGGCGTCACGTTCGCCAAGGTGTCAACGAGCATCGGCCTGTCGAACACCTCATCTGACTCACTCGTTCAAATATCAGGCTCGTTCGACTCTCAAGGGAACTTCAGTTTCACCGGTTCAGGTGGAGTGAAGCTGGCCGCCATCAACTTCACCCTGGCGGTGACTGCCGCGGCGCAGGGTTCGAACATGTCGGTAACGGCGAACACCAACTTGCTGATCGCCGGATCAGGCTTCGCCTTGACGGGCACATTTACCAAGGTGTCGGACGGCGTGAAGATAACGATGTCGATCACGTCGGGTATGACTATCTCCGGATTCAATCTTGGGACGACGACAGTTACTGTCTTTGTTCAGCCAGGAACCGAGTATGTGTTGGTCACCAACTCGCTCTCGCTTGGTGGAATTTTCAGCTCCTATCTGAACGGAACATTGGGCGCTGTCAATGGCGATGCAGTGTTCAACTTCGCTCTTTCCTCAGGCATCAATATCCCAGGAGTCTCGATCTCTGGAACGCTGAACCTGAGTAACTGTGCGACGTCATCGTGCACGTCGGTTGGAGCATTCACAGCCTCTGTTTCAGGTCAGTTCAAGGACTTCTACGGGTTCAGCTATTCCTTCAGCTCGGTGACCGTGAATTCGAACTGGTCATTCGCTGTCCAGTCCTCCGGTTCGACGAATAGTTGTAGTGACTGGACGTCGTTCGGCATCGTCCGATTCAAGGCGTGCTTCTCTGGCAGTTACAACATTTCCCTCTCGACCAGTGCTCCCAACGTGGCGTTCTCGGTCGGACTCAACGTTGCCGTGGAGCGTTCAATCTGGGTGGTCACGGTGAGTTGCACGGGCCGCTGGTACAACCCGCGCTCGTGGAGATGCACCGCCAATGCAGGGTGGGGATCCAGCCGCCCACTTGTGTCCATCAGTGGCACGGTCGATTCCAATGGAAATGTTCGATCCTCCTTTAATGGGATCGTATGGAGGTTCAAGATCTGATGCGTACCGAAAATGCTCCTAACCCGGCTCCGCAGGTTCAAGGAACTTCGTCTTCCACGTCAACCTCGCAAGCGCGTCTCAGGCGTGCGGGGGCTCTTGCGATTCTCATGCTCGCAGCGCTCTCACTCGCCACAGCTGTTCTGAATGGCGGTTCTGCAACTGCTCTCTCCCTCTCACGCCGTACCGCGAAGATCTTCCTGCTGAGTGTGGCAGGGCCGGCCTGCGGCTCGAACTGTTCGGGTCAAAACCTTTCCGGACAGGATCTGTCGGGTGTGAACTTCACGAACGCGAACCTTTCGAATGCGAATCTCACGAATGCCAACCTGACTGGCGCGAATTTGACCGGCGCGAATCTGACTGGGGCCACGTTCAGCGGGACAACTCTCCGTTACGCGAACGTCACCAGCGCGAACTTCTCGTCGACGTCGCCAGCTGGCCTCGTCACGGGTGGACTTCTTGGCACCGCGACCACACTCCCAACCGGTTGGACCCAGCAATCGGGATGGTTCTTCGGTCAGAACGCCAATCTCACCGGAATGAAGCTGACAGGAAACGATCTCACAGGTCTGAATCTCTCCGGGGCAAACCTCACGAACGCGCTCCTGACGAACGTGAACCTGACAAACGTCAACCTCTCTAGTGCCAACCTGAAGAACACCAGCCTTTCGGGAGTGAATCTCTCGTCGGCAAACCTCGGCAGTGTGACGGGGACGGGAATCACGGGCACATCGCTCACTTCGAACGCCCAAACCACATTGCCGAGTGCGGACTGGAAAATTGTCGGTGGAGTCCTCGTCGGCCCGAGTGCCAACTTAAGGAACGTCAATCTTTCGAGTCTCAACCTTTCAAATACAAATCTCACCAGCGCAACGTTGACTGGCGCCAACATCTCAGGAACGAATTTCACTGGTGCTGTACTCACCAACGTCTTGAGTGGTGCGTTGCAGTCATCGACGGCGCCGACATTGCCCAGCAATTGGTCGGTTGTGAGCGGTTATCTGATCGGTCGAGGAGCCAATCTCACAAACCTTTCGGTGTCACCACCTAGAACCTCGGTCTCGGCGGCCGCCCTGAGTGCGAGTTCAACAACCGTGAGAGTCGCGTTGGCGTCGGCGTTCCCGCAGTCGGGGACATTCTCGATCCAGATCGACAATGAGATCATGAACGTCACGGCAGGAGCCGGTTCGACGACATGGACAGTTTCGAGAGGCAGTTCGGGAACAACTGCGGCCGCTCACATCATCGGTGCCTCTGTTGTTCAGACCACTGGCATCAACTTGTCGAACGCTTTCTTAGTCGATGCGAATCTCGCAGGTGCGAATCTGGCGTATGCGAACTTGGGCGACGCAAACTTGAGCAATGCGAAGCTGACGAACGCAAATCTGACCGGTGCCAGGATGAATTCGGGTACGAATTTGTACACAACCGTCCTCGCTGGGGCCACGTTTCGTTCCGCCAACTTAAGTGGCGTGAACTTCGGCAATGTCATCTTGACCGCCACGGTGGGAACATCCACGGTGAACGGTGCCAACTTCGCCGGTGCGTCCGTGACGGGTGCGTACTTCGGTCCTGTGAGTTTGTCGACCTCAAACATCACGGGCATCCGCTCCGGCAATGTCAGCGGAACACCAGTTCTGCCCACCGGCTGGTTCCTGAGCCAAGGATTTCTGGTCGGTCCCTCGGCAAATCTCTCGGGCCTGAACCTCACGGGCGTGTCGTTTTCGGGAGTCACGGGGCTCAGCGGCGTCAACCTGTCGGGCTCGAACCTGACGAACGCGAACTTCTCGAATGCCTCTCTCCTGGGATTCAATCTGAGCGGGGCAACACTCACCGGAACAAACTTCACGAACGCCAATCTCAACGGAGTCATTTCCGGATCGGTCACCTCTACGAGTGCACCAACGCTTCCCGCATCTTGGACGCTCACCAGCGGCTACTTGATCGGCCCGGGCGCGAATCTCTCGGGGGCGTCACTGACGGGGATCAATCTCTCCAACAGGGCGCTCAATTCGACGAATTTCGCAAACGCCACATTGACGAACGCCAACCTCTCGGGGTCGGTCCTGACGAGTGGTGTCCTCACCAGTGCCGATCTTTCCAACGCGAACTTGAGCAACGCGTGGTTGAAGTTCGCGAATCTCACGTCGGCCAACCTCACCGGAGCAAGTCTCACGAGCGGGTCGCTTCTCGGGGCCACCCTCACGTCGACGAACTTCTCTGGCGCCGCATTGACGAACCTGGCATCGGGCTCTGTGGTCTCGACGACCGCACCCACATTGCCTTCGGGATGGGCACTGGTCGCTGGGTACATTCTCGGTTCCACTGCTGATCTCACGAACGCAACGTTGACAAGTGCCAATCTCGGCACCTTCAACTTGTCGAGTGCAACGCTGACCGGCGTGAAGTCGGGTTCGTTGACGGGCACTCCGACACTGCCATCAGGGTTCCAAATACTTGGTGGCTACATCGTCGGGCCAGGGGTGGACCTCACCAACGCCAATCTCTCGAATCAGAACCTGTCGACGTTGAGCCTCAACGGAACGATTCTGAAGGGAGCTTCACTGGGCGGCGCCAATCTGTCGGCAAACAATCTCACTGGCGTCAGAAGCGGTTCGCTCACCTCAACACCGACTCTTCCGACTGGCTATTCGGTGAAGGGCGGCTACATCGTGGGACCCGGGGTGGACCTCACGAATGCAAACTTCCCTCAAGTTGGTTTCAGTAAGACGGATTTCACCAACGTCAGTCTTCAAGGTGCGACCTTGAAGGGCACCGATCTCTCAATGACGACCATGACCGGCGTGAAGTCCGGATCAGTAACCGGCTTCCCTAAGTTGCCCTCGGGATGGACTGTTTCCAACGGGTATCTCATCGGCAAGGGCGCCAACCTCACCGACGCAAATATTTCAGGTGTCGATCTCACTGGTTTCGATCTGCAGAGTACGAAATTCAACAACGCTCAGGTGCAAGGTGCGAACTTCACCAACGCGAACCTGACCAGTGCGAACTTCACCAGCGCGAACCTTGGTCCGATATCGGTGACGACGACGTTGACGGGATCAATCAACTCCTCTGAGGGCACCATCACGGTGAACTCGTCGAGTGGTTTCCCCAGTCGCGGGGCGTTCATCATCTTGGTTGGCTCAGAGAAGATGACGGTAACGGCTGGAAACACAACGACAAGTTGGACCGTCACGCGAGGCCAGTATGCGACATCCGCTGCAGCGCAGTCATCGGGTGCGACTGTCACGCTTCAACAGGCCGGAGCCAATTTCACCGGCGCGACGATGACGGCAACAAACTTGTCGGACTCGACGCTCAACGGAGTCACCTCGTCGGGGATCACCGTTTCCGGTTCCAATCCGACGCTCCCTGCCAACTGGACATTGATCGAGGGTGGATTCCTCGTCGGGCCGGGTTCAAATCTGTCTGGTGCGACGATGACCGGTCGGAATTTCAGCGGCGTGAACTTTTCCCAGGTAATTCTCGTCGGGGCCAACCTGTCGAATTCGAACATGTCGAATGCGAATCTCACAAACGCGTCCATCACAAGTGCGGTCGTGAACGGAACAAACCTGAGTGGTGCGACCCTGTCGGGTCTGGCATCCGGGGGAGTCACGGGATCACCGACTCTTTCCTCTGGTTACAGATTGCAAAATGGCTTCATCCTCGGGCAGAGCCTCGACCTGCGTGGAGCGATCCTTCAGAACCAGAACCTCGAGAATCTGAATCTCTCGAGTTCGAATCTGAGCGGTGCCAACTTGAACGGGGCCACGGCGACATCGACGACCACCCTTACCAATACGAATCTCTCGAATGCGTCGCTTCAATCGGCGAACTTCAGTGGAGCAAACCTTTCAAGCGCAAATCTGTCTGGTACCAGCCTTTCCGGTACCGATCTCTCATCGGCGACACTCGGGTCTTCGACAACCGTTTCGAGTTCCACCTCGTTCGCGAACGCGAACCTCTTTGGCGCATCAATCAACGGTCTCAGTCTGTCAACCGTTGGGTCCGGAAATCTCTCGGGCCTCAAGTCAGGCTCGATTTCCGGGACACCCGCCCTGCCATCGGGATGGTGGACGTCCCCTGGGGGCGGCTACCTCGTCGGCCCGTATGCGAACCTGCAGAACGCAAACCTCGACGGGTTGACATTCTCCTCCCCAAATTTCTCGAATGTTGACCTGCAGAACGCGACGTTCTTCGGTTCGATTCTTCCTGACGCGAACTTCGCCAGCGCCGATCTGTCGGGAGCCAACATGGCGAATGCCACGTTGACGAGAGCCGACCTTTCCTCGGCGACTGTTTCGTCAGTGGACCTGAGTTACGCCGGTATCTCGCAGATCAAATTGCCATCGTCGGTGAAGCAGCTCAACACAGTGGGCGTCCACTTCTGTACTGCGAATTACGTGTTCTCGTCCTCGTCACTGACCTGGTCAGGTACACAGGCTGGTACCTGCACGTCCTGGAATGTGTCCGCACAGTTGCCTACGAACTGGCAGATCTTCGACGGAGGGGCAAGCAACACCCGATCGTTCCTCGCTGGACCCGGAGCAAGTCTCTACGGAGCGGATCTTTCCAACTGGAACATGAGCGGTGTTCAGCTCAACAACGTTTCATCGGGGTTCCTCAAGGCCTGTCCTACGGCGCTTCCCGCCAATTGGGTCTGTCGGAGCGTCGGAACGAAGACCGACTTCGTCGCCAACGACGGCACCAGCAACAACTATTGGCTGCTTGGTCCCAGCGTGGATCTGAGTTCGCAGGACTTCACCCAGTTGACGAGTCCGACGCTGGCAAATACGTATGTAGTGGGCGCAAACATGGCTGGTTCCGATTTCTCGACGGCCGATTTCACCGGCATCAATCTTGGTGACAATGTCGACTTGACGAACACGAACCTCAGCGGCACGTGGCTCAATGGTGCTTACATCCGCAACCTTTCGAGTACAACGGGCCTGCAGTTGGGGAGCGACTACAGCATCGTTTCCCGGCCGTCTGGACGAAGCAACGGGCCAGACAATGTGTTGGCCGGTCCGATGATGAACTTCTACGGGTTCGACCTGTCCTATTGGGATTTCTCTGGCAAGAATCTCAAGCTGGGGTTCTTCGAATACACCAATTTGACCAACACGAATCTGACGAATGCCAACCTGCGGGGTGCGCGCCTCGCGAGGGCGACGTTCACCAACACCAACCTGACGAACACCTTGATGGGCATGACGAGTCAAGGCGATTACTCACGAGCCGACCTGAATTGGGGATCGGCGACTGGCACCTCGTACTCGGTCTCTTCTCCATTCGACACCACCTGTCCTTCTGGATATGTGATCGGGGCGTTCACTGCAGGCAAGGTCAGATGGTCCGGCATCGACGCGCTTGGTTTCAATTGTTATCCCATCACTGATGAGGGGAATCCGAGTTACACCGGCGTTCAGACCCTCCAGGTGAAGGACATGTACCAACGTGGGCAATGGTGGATGGGGTGCGGGAGCGCTCAAATGGCCATAGGTCTTCAAGCGTTCAGCAATAGCGATGGCGTGCTGAATGTTGGTCCAATCTGTGCCAATTTCCCGACGGGAACCAATGCCTATGCGCCAGAGCAGGTCCTTCAGAGCGATGACAATCTCCTAAATACCCAACAAGGCAGGTACGGAAACCAGTCCTATATCTGCCCAACCGGTCAGTGGCTCGTCGGCATTCGGGCCCAAACCAGCTCGGATCGCGTGCACAAGATCAATCAGGCAATCTGCCAGACCTGGAATCAGGAACCAGCAACTGGTTTGGTTAGCCGCGGTGGGATTGTCGGACAGCCGAACCTTTCACCCGGTTGGAAAGTGGCGAACGGGTTCCTCGTGGGGCCGGGCGTCAATCTGGCGAACCAGAATCTTTCGGGGGCAAATCTCTCGGGAGCGAACCTCGGCAATGCCAACCTTGATGGAACCAACTTGACCAATGCGAACCTGGATTACGTCACTTCGAACGGGGTTACTGGTAGCCCGACGCTGAATGGGGGCTACGGAATACGACGCGGCTACTTGCTGGGCTCGAAGGTTTCTCTCTGGGGCGCAGATCTCAACGGCGAGGACCTCTCGAATTGGTCCATGCCGGGAGCATCGTTCGTGAACACGAATTTGTCGAGCGTGTCCTTTTACAACGCAACGCTCTCAAATGTCTTCTTCGGTCACTACTCGACAAACATGAACAGCACCAACCTCTATGGGAGCAACCTGTCTTATGCGAACATGTCATACCGTTCGTACAACCAAGGTCAGAATCTTTCCGGTACGAACTGCACGGGAGCGCTCTTCATCCGTACAGATCTCGACGGTGGTGCTCAGAGCCAGAACGTCGGAGGTTCCTGGTATTTCAACAACACGAACCTCACGAACACCACCATCGCGAATTCGGGGCTGACCGGGAATCTCTCCACCGTCACTTTCACGAACAACGGGGGAACCCGTAATTGGAACTATGGAAGTTGGCGTCGGTACCCAACTGGTTGGGGCCTTAATTCGATCGGGAGCATCGTACGATAGTTGCGATTGGCGTTCCTCTTCTCAGTGGTTCGTTCGTAAGTGCCTCCGGCGCTGCGGACACGAAGGTTGTCTTCGTGCAGGCCACATAAATCAACGAACCCGTAACGCTTGATATTGGAGTTCCGGGAAGTTTGGAACCGCTACTCGACAGCCCAGCCCCACTAGATCTTTTGAGAGCCCGCCCAGACCTCGGGGTTCTGAGCGAAGCGATGCCATCTGCACTGACGTTGTGCTATAGAATCTATGCTCTATACTGACTCCGTCGTCAGAGTCACATCTCCAAAAGCTTGGCCACCCCTCTCTCTGTCCTGAATTTCTCTCAATGGAACTCGGTCGTGACTCACCTTCCCCCCTCGGTATCTAGGTATTCGCGGCGTCAACGGCTGAGCCGCTTGTTTGTTGCGATGTCTGTCGTGTTGGCGACGAGTGGGGTCGCGTTCAACAACCAGGCAGGTGCTCTTTCATCGGGGTCGCCGAAAACAGTTCTTGCATTCTTGGACTCAAACGGGCGGACCACGAATTCAGTCAACCTGAAGCCTCAAAGTCCGAACTATCTCTTGGTTCGAGTCGCGAATTCAGGCGCCACTGCGAGTAGCGCGAAGTCCTCACCCAAGCTGAATCTTTCGGTTCCGGTGGGAACCTCGATTGAGAGCGTTCAGTCGTTGAATCCGGGATCGGAGAGCACGGTCAGTGGCGCGTGGAACTGTTCCTCGTCGTCAGCGACATCGCAGCAATGTCTCTTCGTGAATTCATTGTCTCAGCCTCAGGCCATTTCCGCCGGAACGCAAACAATCGCTGCAGTGACGCTGAAGACAACTGGTTCACGCCAGAGCAATGGAAAATCGATTGAAGCAACAGCTCAACTGCCAGGTGCGACAGCAGTTTCGACGCAAGCTTCTGTGCAGGTAGATCCGCCTGCAGTTGCACTTGCAGTAAGCGTCACGGGACCAAACCAGGTTCACAATGGGCAAACAACGCAGATCGCCTATCAGGTAACGAACCAGGGTTCGATCAACGCAACAGCATTTACTGCCGGCCGAACACTCTCACCCGTAGTGGCGCTGTCCCCGTCGCAAGCAATGCGAATGTCATGGTTCAGCGGCGCAACCCTCACTCCAGCAGTGACGCTTTCGAACTTGCTGCCTGCACGGCGGTTCTCCTCTTGGACGACAACTTCCACGGGTTGGAAATGTTCAGGGTCACCGTTAGAGGCTCCGACATGTTCGTTGACGGCGGCGAAACTTGCAGCCGGAGAAACTGCACCCCCGCTCATTATCCGATTCACACTTGCCCAAGGCCAAGCTGCATCAACGCCAGCCGGCATGGAAGGTTCAGCTGTCTCCTGGAACATCGGTATTGCTGAGGGCATGAATGGGATCTTGGCGAGAACAACGCAGAACGCTCAGATCCTCGTTGTCCCACGACCTGCAGGAAAGCTGGATGTTCGGCTGGTCGCAGTCACATCATCAATGCTGAATGCTGGTCAGTCGGTCAGTTTCGCTGTTGACCATTCAGCGATCGATGGCTTCGGAATGGGGATCGTCGACACGCTCACCATTCCGAGTGGTCTGACAACCTCCGCAGTCAATAGCGGCGGCTGGGTGTGCCCAGCAGGGTCGGGAACCGTGAAGTGCACGTTCTCTGGCGTCGTGGTTCCAGGGGGCACTCCGTCGTATCACATCACGATTAACGCACCGACCTCTGTGGCCACCGGTGCCAACATTTTGACTGTGAACTCATCAGGTAACGGTGGGGAAGCAACAGCAACAGACATGCAGCCGTTGTTTGTGGTGAATTTTGGCGGGGCGCGCTTGCTACTGAAGCGGCTTCTTCATGGATCTTCGACCGATGCGGTGGAAGACGGCACTCCGATTTCACTCACGCCCGGAGTTCCGAAGTCAGAATCCTTCGCAGTATCGAATACTGGAAACCGAGCGCTCCCGGTAGGTTCGGTGATCACGCTCACTGCAGCTCTTACGCCCGCTGCGGTTGCGTTTGTGCGAGCGAACCCGCCACCGGAGTCCCTCGCCGCAACAATTCAAATGCTGTTGCCTCCTCCATCTCCTGGCGCACCGGTCTGTTCGCTTGACGCAGCGCATTTCCGTGCGTCCTGTTCACTGACGCTTACTGCAGAACTGGGAATGAACATTCAGAGTTCTCCGTTTACCTTCACACCCGTAGTGAATAGATCAATCGTTGAATCCGAGTTGGCTGCGGTGCCCAATGAAATCCGCCTTCTGCTCGAAGAAGGAGAACTTTTCACTGTTACGGCTTCGGTGACCAATAGCCCAGATCCAATTGCCCCAGTCACGTTGGATCTCAAGAGTGCGTTCCACCTTCCGGATCTGCCGAATTTGCAGCCAAGTATCCAAACGCCGTCGCTCATGCTCGGCGCCGCACCGTCGACTGTTTCGCTGCAACTACAGAACTATGGCGGCGCCTCGAGCGCGTCAGTTGTTTCTTTCACCGTTCCAAGTTCGCTACAGGCGACTGGAGTAAGTAGGTCTGCCTGCGTCGTATCTGGTCCGGCCTCTGGCGGTTCGAATCAGACCGTGACATGTTCGGTACCGGCGCTCCAAGCGGGCTCTACTCAATCGCCCTCTCTGAGCAGCCCGATGTCTTTCAAGCTTGCAAATGTTTCTGCCAAAGAGAATGTTTCAGTGCCCGCTTCAGTCTCTGTGAGCGGGACCGTGGTGACCTCTACTCGCGTTCAGGTGCCAGTTGACGCAAACCCAGCCGTCTTGCTTTCAACGCCTGGCAATGTCCGGGTGACTCCTACGACCATTGCTGGCGAACTTGCCGTGAAGTTTGTTCAGTCCTCAAATGCACCAGCGAATCAGCAGTACTTTGCCAAAGCCTGCGTGAATGCAGCGATGACAACAAATTGCGTTACAAAGAACGTCACGGACGTCTCACTTCTCACCGGACTTGCAGCCCGCACCAAGTACTTCGTGACTGTCACTGCATCTGGATCAGGTAACTATCTCTCGTCGACGTCACTGCCGGTCAGCGCTGTCACAGATGCCGGGTCAAGCCCGCCGCCGATCGCAGCCACTGTCAAAGCCGCTTCCGTCGCTCCGTCCGTAGCTCATACAGATTCTGACGCCGGTGGTGCGAAGGTGAGTGCGGCGGCGGTTGCGTCTGCGGTGACATACAGAAGGTCTGTGGTTGAGGCCCCGGTTGTCAGTTTGAATTCGCCGGTCGCGTCGGCATTCATGTCTTCGGAGCGCGTGTCTTCAGAGCGCGTGGTCGCGATGGCGGTGATGACTGGGGTTCCGCCTTCGATCGGTT
>Ga0209189_1002075_pt1 | contig 14385 bp, 11 predicted proteins | sample C_130820_EF_Meta_FD_187308 | JGI IMG/M metagenome (GOLD analysis project Ga0209189, IMG submission 187308) | Freshwater microbial communities from Lake Croche, Canada to study carbon cycling - C_130820_EF_MetaG (SPAdes) (version 3) | ecosystem: Environmental > Aquatic > Freshwater > Lake... | reverse complement strand
GGCCACCGCCTCCATCAGGGGGCGTTCGGGCACCGGCAGCATCAGCTGCAGGTAGGTCCAGCCGCCATGGCGACCCCGCCAATGCAGGGTGGTGTGGTTCCAGGTGAGTTCCCGCAGGGTGCCACCCCGGCTGGAGCCCTGGGGCTGCTGCCAGCGCAGGGTGCCTCCCCGCTCCGCCAGCCAGACCGGCAGCAGCGGCAGGGCATCGGGGGCGGCCAGCAGCAGCAGCCGGTGGTGGCCGGCGGCGGGCGGCGGGCACCCCTGCGACCAGGGCAGCCCTGCCGCCAGGGGGGCCTCCAGCAGGGTGAGGTCGTCGAGCTCCATGGCGGTTGCCGGAAGGCTGCGGGCCACCTCCAGGGCGGCCCACCAGTCGGGGAAATCCACCACCACTTGCTGCCAGTCCACCGCGGGGGCGGTGGCCACCGTGACTGCCGTGAGGATGCCGTTGGTGCCGTAGGCGTGGTTGAGGGCCTGGGCGGCGGCGCCCGCCAGCCGCAGCAGGCGCGGCTGGGGTTCCACCGTCACCACCTCCAGGGCCAGGAGATTGCCCGGATCGCGCAGGAAGCCCCAGCGCACCGAGCCGATGCCCCCCGATCCTCCAGCGATGAAGCCGCCCAGGGTGGCGCTGCGCCAGGTGCTGGGGGCCATCCGCAGGGCCCTGCCCTGGGGGGCGAGGGCGCCATCAAGATCGGCCAGGCGGCAGCCCGCCTCCGCCTCCAGCACACCGCTGGAGGGATCGATGCGTCGCACCCGGTTCAGGCCGCTGAGATCGAGCACCACGCCACCGGCCAGCGGCACGCACTGGCCGTAGTTGCCCGTGCCGGCCCCGCGCAGGGTGAGGGGCACCCCATGGCGGGCGCAGGCCGCCGCCACCGCCATCACCTGCTCCACCGTGGCGGCGCTCACCGCCAGCTGGGCGATGCGCCCGGCCAGCAGGGGCGTGAGCACCGGCGAGTAGTCGTGGAAATCGCGGGACAGCCGCGTGCGTTCCTCAAGGGAGCGATGCAGCACCAGGCCCCCCTCGGCGGCCTCCAGCTCGGCGGCCAGGGCCGCGATCGTGGCCTCGGCGGGAGGCTGGGGTAGGGGCGGCAGGGCGAGAGCGGGCATGGGCGAGGCGGATGAAGGGAAAGGGGGCTGGGGTGAAAGGGAGGAGGAAGGCCGTTGCGGTGGTTGGGCTGGAACGTCGGCGAGAGCGGGAAGGGCGGGGATGGGGATCGCGAGGGGAATCGGAAACTGCCCGGCTGGGTGCTGGTCGGCGGGGATGAGCGGGACCGCGACTCTGGAGCGTCATTGCCCAGCAGCGAGGTCGGCGATGCCCGCCTTGCCGACCCTCGCTGACCTCAGCCTGACGCGACCGGGTCCTCCAGGGCCGCCAGCAGGGGCGAGGGAGCCTCCTGGTCGGGAGGGGGCAGCCACTGGCCGGAGCGCAGCACCCGCCGCCGGGGAGGGCGGGCCAGGAGTTCACCCCAGCTGGAGGCCCCCAGCACCAGCAGGTCGGCGGGCGCCCCCTCCCGCAGCACGCCGTCCCAGGGAAGCGCCAGCAAACGGGAGGCTTCGGTGGAAAAAGGGGCCAGCCCGCGGCGCCGCCACGGCTGCTGGTGGCTCAGCACCGGTGCCAGCCGAAGCAGCTCCACCGGATCGAAATCACCGCCGGGGTACCAGGGATCCTGCACGTTGTCGCTCCCCATGGCCACCCGCACGCCGGCGGCCTGGAGCTGCTGGATGGGGGCCAGGGGGCGGCGAAGGGGGGTGCAGCCCTCCCGCTTGCCGAGCAGCCAGAGGTTGGTGAGGGGCAGGGCCACCACCGCCACACCGGCGGCCGCCAGGCGGTCGGCGTGGCGGGCCAGGGCCGGCGCCGGGAGAAGGGAAAGGCTGCTGGCATGGCTGCAGGTGATCGGCATGCGGCAACCACCGCGCCGCTCCAGAAGCCGCAGGAGGGCCCTCACCCCAGGGGCGGGAGCGTCGTCGTTTTCATCGATGTGGAGATCGAGGCCGCAGTCGAGATCCTCGGCGCGTGCCAGCAGCGCCTCCAGACCCGAAGCATCCCAGGCCAGGGGGGAGAAAGAGGTTCCCACCACACTGCCCAACAGGCCGCCATCCCGCGCCACCCTCCTGGCCAGCTCCTCTCCTGCCGGGGTGCGCCAGTGGTCCAGCGGTGCCAAGGCCACCAGTTGCAGATCCACCCGGCCGGCCCAGCGGCGACGGATCTGCTGCAGCGCCTCCCACACCTCCAGGGCCGCAGGGGCCTGACTGTCCACATGGCTGCGGAGGGCCCGCACCCCCTGGAGCCAGGCCCGCTCCAGCGCCAGGCCGGCCCGCTGGAGCACCTGGTCGCCGCGGCGCTCCTGAAGCTCCCGCAGGTTGGCCTCCAGGGCACCGGCCATGGTGCCGGCGGGATTGGGGAAGGCGGCGCCGCTGAAGGCCTTGTCGAGGTGAACATGGGGATCCACCAGCGGGGTGAAGGCCAGGGGCAGCTCCGTGGAGGAGGGCCGCTCCAGGGGATGGAGGGCCGTGATCCTTCCCTCGGCATGGCTGATCCGCACCGCCACCAAGCCATCGCGATCGGGGGGCGGCAGGGAGGCCCCGGGATCGAGCAGACAACGGGGCACCCGCAGCGGCCCGAGGCTGGTCATCGGAGGGTGGGCTCTGCGGCGGCCTGGTTGCTGCGCAGGATGATGAAACGACCGGCCCCGGCCAGGGTGACGGCGCTGTAGCGGGGGATGGACCAATCAGGCAGGAGCTGCTGCCCCCCCAGGTCGGTGCGGTACAAACTCAGCAATCCGAAATTGCGCCGCCGGGTGGCCGCCAGGGCGAGACGGCCCAGGAGGTCGTGCTGGGCGGCGATTAAACGGGGACAGTCGCGCACAATCAGATGAGCCAGCATCGGCAGGCCGCCCTCCCGGCAGATCTCCAGCTCAGCCGCACGGGTGATCTGGTCGGCGGCGAAACGCTGAAATTCCTCCTCGCCAGGGTTGGTGGCGGCCAAGCCGAGGCCGAGGCTGGCGGCGAGGGCCAGGCCCAACAGCGTGCGGGTGCCCACCGCACCCGCTCCGGCTCCCCGGAAGGCAGAAGAACAGGGCGCCAGCGGGGTCGATCCCCGACCGTGCCGGAGCGGGGACCGGGAGAAACGGCTGATGCGCAAGGGAGATGCCAGCGGCGCCCTTGAGGAGGAAGCCGGGAGACGCCGGAGGCTTCGCGAGCGCAGTGGCAGGGTGTGGGAAGTCAGGCCGCCAAGGGGTTGAGCACGGGCCGCCAAGGCGCGGATAGCCAAGGCACGGGCAGGCACGATGCAAACCGGCATCCTCGGACCAGGATGGCAGAAATCGCCCATAGGCGCGGGCTCGGATCGTCCCAAGGGTCGTCCCGCCGGGTGGGCCCGCGGCCCCTCCAACCGGCCCGCAGGTGCCCAAGGGAAGGCCCCGGTTACGCGGGGATGCGGTGATAGGGTGCTGAAACGCGGCGGGCGTAGCCAAGCGGTTAAGGCAGCGGCTTGTGGCGCCGCCATTCGGGGGTTCGATTCCCCTCGCTCGCCCTGTTGCCACATCAGCCACCCCTGGCTTGCCCACGGGGTGGTTTTTTGTTGGGGCGACAACCCCATGGCGGCGCCAGGGGCCGAATGGCGTGGTTGGGCTCCGAGCGGTTCGCTTCAGCCCGAATCGGCAACCCAGCGCTGCCGAAGGTCGGCCAGCAGGGCTTCCCCGCCATCCCGAACCGGATCGTGACAGGGCAACCCGGTGAGGGCGGCCATCGCCTCCAGGGCGGCGACCGCCTGATCGGCCGGCAGATGGCCGGTGTTGAGGGCGATCGCCACCACCCCGACCGGTGGCAACGCGTCGATGTCCGGGCGTGCCAGGGCCGCCATCGCCTCCAGGGCGGCGATCAACTGCGGGATCGAAGGCAGGGGGATGTGGGGCTGGTTGCGGATCGTGGTCTGGCCGGCGCGGTGCACAAGCAGCAGGTCGGTGGGCTGGCTGCCCCGCAGCAGCGGCAGGGTGGCGGTGGAGCCTGGATGGCAGAAGGAGCCCTGGCCCTCCACCAGCACGAGGGCTTCGGGGCCCGCCCCCTCCGCCGCGCGCAGCACTGCCTGCTCCACCGCCCCGGCGGCGTAATCCACCCGTACGGCATCGAGGGCCAGGCCGCTGCCGGCAATCAGGATGCCGGCCTGGCCCGTGGCCACGAAACGGGCGTCGAGGCCGGCCCGGAGCGCGGCGGCCTGCAGCTCCAGGCAGGCGCTCATCTTGCCCACCGACATATCAGAGCCCACCGCCAGCAGGCGGCGGGGCGCCAGGGAAGCCGCCCGGGCCGAACCCACCGCCAGATCGTCGGGTTCGCGGCGCAGGTCCCAGATCCAGCGGCCCGGCCGCACGAGGGCCGCCAGCCGGGGATCCTCCGCCAGTCGGCTGTGCAGGCCACTGGCCACCGAAAGGCCCGCCGTCAGCCCCACCGCCAGATCGGCATGGAGCTCGGCGGGGAGGCGGCCGCCGGAGGGGGCCAGACCCACCACGGCAACGGCCCCCTGGGCCGTGCCCGCAACCCGGTCGGCCAGGGCGGCGGCCGGCAGCAAAGGCAGGGCCTCCTCCATCGTGGCCACCACCGGCACGGACCGCCGGATGCCGGTGATCCGCTCGAGATCCTCCCCCGCATGGTCGGGATCGATCACCGCGGCCACCGGGCCCCGGCGGTAGCGCAACAGGGCAAGGCCCGTCTTGCCGCCGAGGTTGTCGAGGCCGTGGTGCTGCAGGAGCACAACCGGAGCATCGGGACTGAGCATCACGCCATCACTCCGGCACCAACGCCCCGAAACCCCCTGGCCCCGCGCCGCTGGGCACCACCCCCAGCCCGGGGCTGGCGCCGGGAAGCAGGCGATCGGCCACGAGCGTCGGCCCCGCAAAGGGATCGTCGAGGAGGTTGAGGTGGCTGTCCAGATCGGGCCAGCGCGCCAGGGGGAGCAGCTGGGCAGCGGCGCCGTTGAGCAGGGCGCTGTCGGAGTAGCAGCCGAGCATCACCTCCAATCCCAGCCGGCGGGCCGCCTGGGCCATCAGCAGGGCCTCGGCGAGCCCGCCGCTCTTGAGCAGCTTGATGTTCACCCCATCCACATAAGGGGCCAGGCGCACCACATCCGCGAGGGTCCAGCAGCTCTCATCGGCCACCAGCACGATCGGACAATCCAGCTCCAGGGCGGCGAAGGCGGCGGCATCGGCCTCCGGATCCTCCTGGGCCGGCAGGGGCTGCTCCACCAGCGCCACCTGGCGTTCGGCCAGCCAGCCCACCATGGCGCGGGCCCCCTCGAGATCCCAGCCACCGTTGGCATCCACCTGCAGCTCAGCGTCGGGCCCGCCGGCCTGACGGCGCTGATCGAGGGCTGCGGCCACCGCCTCCACCAGGGCCCGGTCGTGATCGAGACCCTCCGGGCTGCCCAGCTTGAGCTTGATGCGGCTGGCCGGCAGCTGGGTCCACCAACGCTCCAGCCGCGCCAGCACCGCCTCCACCGAACCGAGGCCGAGGGTCACGCTGGTGGGAACGCCCTGCTGCGGATCCAGACCCCAGAGGCGATGAAGCGGCACCCCGAGCCGCTTGCCCCACCAGTCCTGGAGGGCCAGATCCAGGCCGCAGCGGGCCGGTGGAGACAGGGACTCAAAAAAGGGCTCCAGAGCCTGCCGGGGCTGGGGGGGCAGGGCTTTCAGCCGGGGGGCGAGGGCCTGGAGTTCGGCGGTGATGGCGGCGGTGTCGTAGCGGCGGTGTCCGGTGTCGAATCCTCCGGTCTCCCCGATCCCAACCAGGCCCTCGTGCTCCACCTCCACCAGCAGGTGCTCCACGGCGGCGGTGGTACCCCGGCTGATCGCCAGCGGCACAGCCTTGGTGAGGGGGAAAGGCAACAGTCGCAGTTCCATCGCCTCAAGCTGGCACAACCGGCAACAGGGGCGCCGCCCGCGCAATCCGGCCGACCAGGCCTCGGACCACGCCCGGGACCGGTTCGAAATCTGAAGATTCGCTCAAGGCGCTGGCTTAGGTTGCATCGGATTGCAGCCTTCGGACGTTGACGCTCCTTCCCCAGCCACGACGCCGTGGCAAGGCTGCCCGCAGCTCCGAAGGCCTGAGAACGGAATTCCACCGCCCAGACCGCGGCCAGGCCGTGAGCGCCGCCCGGTTCCAAATCCCCTCCACCGCCGCGGATCCGCCGGTGACGCCCCAGATCACCCCGGGCTGGATCCTGGCCAGCGTGCCCTACGCCCTGATGCACCTGGCCTGCCTGGGCGCCTTCTGGACCGGCGTCAGTGGTGAGGCGCTTCTGGTGTGCCTGGCCTCGTATGTGATCCGCATGTTCGGCGTGACGGCCGCCTACCACCGTTACTTCTCCCACCGCACCTTCCGAACCAGCCGGGTTTTCCAGTTCGTGCTGGCGCTGCTGGCCACCTCCTCGGCCCAGCTGGGTCCGCTCTGGTGGGCCGCCACCCATCGCCACCACCATGCCTGCTCCGACACCGAGCAGGATCCACACTCGCCGCGGCATTACGGCTTCTTCTGGTCGCACATGGGCTGGTTCCTCCACCCTGGAAACCGCCGCGACAACCTGGCCGCGATCAGGGATTACGCCCGCTTTCCCGAACTGCTGTTCATCGACCGCTGGTCGTTGATCAGTCCAGCCGTGCTCGGCTTCGCCACCTTCATGCTCGGCAGGGTGCTGGCGGAGGCGGGCCGGCCGACCTCCGGCGCTCAGATGCTGGTGTGGGGATTCTTCATCTCCACGGTGCTGCTCTATCACGGCACCTACACCATCAATTCCCTCTCCCATGTCTTCGGCAGCCAGCGCTTCGCCACCGGCGATGACAGCCGCAACAATCCGCTGCTGGCCCTGATCACGCTGGGGGAGGGATGGCATAACAACCATCACCACTGCCAGTCGAGCTGCCGTCAGGGCATCTACTGGTGGGAACTCGACATCACCTACCTGGCGCTGAGGCTGCTGGCGGCCCTCGGCCTGGTCTGGGATCTGCGTCCGGTGCCCGCCAAGGTGTATGCGGAGGCCGCCGCGGCCCGCCGCAGCCGCCGGCCCCGCCCCTGAAATCCCGCCCGGCCCCTCCGGACTCGGATCGCTCCAATCGCCCCAACGATTCGCCCCAACGATGCCCCCGCAAGGGTGGGGATTCCCTGCTGATCGCCTGGTGCGACACCGGATTCAGTCGTCCAGGCGCCATGGCTAGCGCTGACCTCTGGCAGGGCAGCACCGAGACCATGCTGTCGGAAGATGGACCGATGAGCCTCAACGATCCCCGTTCCAGCGCCAGTGCCCCTTCGGTGGTGGAGCCTTCCGCAATTCAGCCCCCGCCAGGATCCACCGGTCCGATCGGGAGTGCGGAGCGGGCGGCGGAAGGAGCCAGGGTGCGCGGCAGCTACTGGATCACCACCTTCGGCTGCCAGATGAACAAGGCGGATTCCGAGCGGATGGAGGGCATCCTCGAAGCCATGGGTTACAGCCACGGCCTGGATGAGCACAGCGCTGATCTGGTGATCTACAACACCTGCACCATCCGCGACAGCGCGGAACAGAAGGTGTACAGCTACCTCGGTCGCCAGGCTCTGCGCAAACGGGCCGACCCCAACCTCACCCTGGTGGTGGCCGGCTGCGTGGCCCAGCAGGAGGGGGAAGCCCTGCTGCGACGGGTACCGGAACTGGATCTGGTGATGGGTCCCCAGCACGCCAACCGCCTGGCCTCCCTGTTGGAACGGGTGGAGAGCGGCCAGCAGGTGGTGGCCACCGAGGAGCACACCATCCTGGAGGACATCACCACCGCCCGCCGGGACAGCGCGGTGTGCGCCTGGGTGAATGTGATCTACGGCTGCAACGAGCGCTGCACCTACTGCGTGGTGCCCGCCGTGCGCGGGCGGGAACAGAGCCGCCTGCCCCAGGCCATCCGCCTGGAGATGGAGGGCCTGGCGGCCCGGGGCTACCGGGAGGTCACCCTGCTGGGCCAGAACATCGATGCCTACGGACGCGATCTGCCGGGAATCACCCCGGAGGGCCGCCGCTCCCACACCCTCACCGACCTGCTGGCGGCGGTGCACGACGTGGAGGGAATCGCGCGCCTGCGCTTTGCCACCAGCCACCCCCGCTACTTCACCGACCGCCTGATCGATGCCTGCGCCGATCTGGACAAGGTGTGCGAGCACTTCCACATCCCCTTCCAGAGCGGCGACGACGACGTGCTGCGGGCGATGGCGCGGGGCTACACGGTGGACCGCTACCGCCGCATCATCGACCGCATCCGCCAGCGCATGCCCGATGCGGCGATCAGCGCCGATGTGATCGTGGCGTTTCCCGGCGAGAACGACACCCAATTCCGGCGCACCCTGGCCTTGGTGGAAGCGATCGGCTTCGACCAGGTGAACACCGCGGCCTACTCGCCGAGGCCCAACACCCCAGCCGCCGGCTGGGCCGACCAGGTGCCGGAGGCGGTGAAAGTGGAACGCCTGCAGGAACTCAATGCCCTGGTGGAACAGGTGGCACGCCAGCGCAGCGCCCGCTACCTGGGAAGGGTGGAGGAAGTGCTGGCCGAGGGGGTGAATCCGAAGGATCCGACCCAGCTGATGGGCCGCACCCGCACCAACCGGCTCACCTTCTTCCCGGCCGCCCGCCCTGAGGGACCGACCCACAGGCCCGGCGAACTGGTGCGGGTGAGGATCGACACGGTGCGGGCCTTTTCCCTGAGCGGCAGCCTCGCCTGAGGGACGAACAGCGCAGGCGCCGGGCGGCCGTGGCCTCGCCCCGGGGGAAGTTGGCTGATACGTTTGGCGCCGCCCCGTTCCCTCCATGCCCAGCGATCCCGTGCCGCCGTCCACCTGCCACGTGGGGGTGGTGTTCGGGGGAGCCTCCGGGGAACACGCGGTGTCGATCCGCTCTGCCAACACCGTGGTGGGCGCCCTGCGGCGGGGCAGCAACGCCGATCGCTACCGGATCAGCTGCTTTTACATCGACCAGCAGGGCCGCTGGTGGCCTCCGGCGGTGGCCGAGGCGGTGCTGCTGCGGGGCGTGCCGGCCGAGCCGGCCGACCTGCCCGATCCGCTTGCGCCCCATGGCTTCCGTGGCTTCCCCGAAGGGGCTCTGGCGGTGGAGGTGTGGTTTCCGGTGCTCCACGGTCCCAACGGTGAGGACGGCACCATCCAGGGCCTGTTCAGCCTGATGCAGGTGCCCTATGTGGGCTCCGGGGTGCTGGGGTCCGCGGTGGGAATGGACAAGCAGGCCATGAAGGCCGCCTTCGCCGCCGCCGGGCTGCCCCAGGTGCCCTATGCCTGCGTGGAGGCCACCGAGCTGGGGGAGGCTGGCGCCGCTGAAGGTGCGGGCGCCCTCCTCAACCGCCTCGAAGCGGATCTCGGCTATCCCTGCTTCGTGAAGCCGGCCAACATGGGGTCGTCGGTGGGCATCAGCAAGGCCACCGACCGGGCCAGCCTGCAGGAAGGCCTGCGCCAGGCGGCGGCCCTCGATCCCCGGCTGGTGGTGGAGCGGGGTGTCAAGGCCCGCGAACTGGAATGCGCCGTGCTGGGCACCACCGATCTGCGCGCCTCCGTGCTGGGCGAGATCTGCTTCGATGCCGACTGGTACGACTACACCACCAAGTACAGCGAAGGGCTCAGCCACACCGTGATTCCAGCCCGGGTGCCGGCCGAGCTGGCCGAGCGGGCCCAGGCCATGGCGATCGCCGCCTGCCGCGCCGTGGGAGCCAGCGGCCTCTCCCGGGTGGATTTCTTCTACGACGAAGCCGATGGCCAGCTGTGGCTCAACGAGATCAACACCCTGCCGGGCTTCACCAGCCAAAGCATGTACCCGATGCTGTGGGACGCCAGCGGGTTGCCGCTCGAGGATCTGGTGCACGCCCTCGTGCAGGGAGCGCGAGAATCGGCGGGGCTCCCATTCCCCTCGAACCAAGCACCATGACCCAAGGCCTGCTCTGGCTGCCGTTGCTGGTGGTTTTCGTGCTGCTCACCGGCCTGGGCTGGCTGGAACGCCGCCGCCAGCGGTTGTTCCGCGAATGGGCGGATGGTGCCGAACTGGCCAAGCTGGATGGCTGCGGTGCGGCCCGCTTGATCAACGGCGAGCTCAGCTGGAGCACCTTTGAGGCGGGCACCTTCCAGCCGGCCGGCAGCTTTCCGATCAAGCAGCTGGAGCTGGTCGAGCTGCTCTCCCTCGGTTCGGGAGAAGCCCCGCTCACCGCCGAGAGCCAGGGCGCCTGCAGGCTGCGGCTGGTGGGAGGTGGCCTGCAGAAGGACCTGCCCTTCTCGGATGCCGAGCGGGCCCGCCGCTGGATTGATGAATTGATGGCGCGTTCGCGCTGCGAACTCTGAGGAGGCCCCGGTGGACCGTCAGCCATGAGTGATTCCTCCCTGCGGCCAGGTGCCGAACGCCGACGCCAGCTCAGGCAGGAGCGCCGGGCCGACCGCCTCCGCAATGCCTGGCGACTGGTGGTGTTCAGCGCCATGGCCACCGGGCTGGGCTACGGGCTGCTGAGCCAGGGCTGGACGCTTCGATCCCCCAGCCAGGTGGAGGTGAGCGGCAGTCGGCTGGTGAATCGGGACCAGGTGATTCAGGCGGCGGGGCTGCACTTTCCCCAGCCCCTGCTGGCCCTTCAGCCCCGCCAGATCATCCAGACCCTCTCCACGGCGCTGCCGGTGGAGAACGTGCGGGTGACCCGGCTGATGCTGCCGCCCCGGCTGCGGGTGGACCTGATCGATCGGGCGGCGGTGGCCCGGGCGGAACGGCGGACCGAGGCCGGGCTGGAGCAGGGCTACGTGGATCGGCTGGGCAACTGGATCAGCCTGCGGCAGAACCTCGGGGTTCGGCTCGAAGGCACCGAGGGACTCCGCGTGGTGGGCTGGAATGGGCGTCACCGCCCGGCCCTGGCCGTGGTGCTGAACCAGCGGCAGGCCTTCGCCGGCAGCCTCAAGGAGATCCGCTTCGATCCCGAGGGCAGCCTGTGGCTCCGCACCACGGATCTCGGCACCCTGCGGCTGGGCCCGGTGGATGGCCAGCTTGAGCATCGCGTCGCCGTGGCCGCCCATCTCAATGCCGCCCTGCCGGCCCAACTTCGGGGCCGGCGGCCCCAGATCGTCGACCTGAGTGACCCGGACCAGCCGGAACTCAGTGTCAGCGGCCTCAATCCCGTGGTCGAGTCCGGTCCGGCCACGGCGGTGCGCCCCCGCGGCGGCCAATAGGCCGGCGAGCCAACCCACACAGGACGTTGCGCCCCGGCCGATTACCGGGCAGGCTGCACGCCAATCTTCGGCCGGTCCAGCCAACGACATAATGCAGCCGCAGTTCAACGGCATCAGCCCCCAGGGTTCCACCCCCGACCCGGCCCTTCCGCTCCAGCCCCTCCCCCTCGAGGAGCTTCCTGACGGCCGGAACGGCACCGTCGATCCCCTGCCCCCGCCGGCGCCACCCCAGGAGACCACCGCGATGAGCCAGACCGTGCCGAGCAGCAATGGCATCGTTCCCAGCCAGACGGCCCGGATCGAAGTGATCGGCGTGGGGGGAGGCGGCAGCAACGCCGTGAACCGCATGATCCAGTCGGATCTCCAGGGGGTGGGCTATCGGGTGCTGAACACCGATGCCCAGGCCCTGTTGCAATCCGCGGCTCAGCAGCGCATTCAGCTGGGTCAGAAGCTCACCCGCGGCCTCGGAGCCGGCGGCAACCCTGTGATCGGCCAAAAGGCCGCCGAGGAATCCCGCAACGAACTGCAGCAGTCCCTGGAGGGGGCCGACCTGGTGTTCATTGCCGCCGGCATGGGCGGTGGCACCGGCACCGGCGCTGCGCCGATTCTTGCCGAAGTGGCCAAGGAATGCGGCGCCCTCACCGTGGGCATTGTGACCAAACCCTTCAGCTTCGAGGGTCGCAAACGGCTCCGCCAGGCCGAAGAGGGCATCGCCCGGCTGGCCGAGCATGTGGACACCCTGATCGTGATCCCCAACGACCGGCTGCGGGAGGCGATCGCCGGTGCCCCCCTTCAGGAAGCCTTCCGCGCCGCCGACGATGTGCTGCGGATGGGGGTCAAGGGGATCACCGACATCATCACCAAACCGGGCCTGGTCAACGTGGACTTCGCCGACGTGCGCTCGGTGATGGCCGAAGCCGGCACCGCCCTGCTGGGGATCGGCGTGGGATCCGGGCGCTCCCGGGCCACCGAGGCCGCCCAGGCCGCCATGACCAGCCCGCTGCTGGAATCGGCCCGGATCGACGGAGCCAAGGGCTGCGTGATCAACATCAGCGGCGGCCGCGACATGACCCTGGAGGACATGACCACCGCCTCGGAAGTGATCTACGACGTGGTGGATCCTGACGCCAACATCATCGTGGGCGCTGTGGTGGACGACAGCCTTGAGGGCGAAATCCACGTGACCGTGATCGCCACGGGCTTTGAGAGCGGCGGCACCTACCGGCCGGAACGGAGCACCAGCTTCAACACCCCCTACCCGGCCGCGGTGAGCGAAGAGCGCGGGGCGAAGATTCCCCCCTTCCTGCTCAACCGCCAAACCCGGCCCGACTAAAAGCCGGTGACCCACCATCCGCCCAGCCACCAGGCGCGTGCAACGGGTCTGGTGGCTGGGCGGGCGGCAAGGCAAGGGCCGGGATCGCGCAGGGATCGGGCCGCAAAGCGGTCCGATCGAGGGGTGCGCTGGAAACCGGCGCAGTCGTAGCGCTCAGGAATCAGCGGCCCTGAAGAGGGTGACCCGGAGTCCACGCCTGCCCGGAGCATCCCGTGTGGCTGCTCCCTTCCGGTCCTGACCAGATTTGGGCGTCCTGGCCGCGTGGGTCCGAGTCGGGCTCAACTTAGCAAGGCCGGCTCCGATCCCTGCCTTCGGGTGGACCTGCTACGGGCTGCCACCATGGAAGATCTGCAGCTCGTTCCGCCTGTGCCCCAGCGCCCGCATGACCTGCTTCTGCGCAAGCAGGCCGGCCTGCCGATCAGCGTGCTCACTGCCTGGGATGCCCTCTCGGCGGCGATCGTGGCCGAGGCCGGCGTTGATGCGGTGCTGGTGGGGGATTCCCTGGCGATGGTGGTGCTCGGCCACGCCACCACCCTGCCGGTGACCCTTGAGGAGATGCTGCACCACTGCCGGGCCGTGGGTCGCGGTCTGGCCCTGGCGGCTGGCAGCCAGCGGCCCCTGCTGATCGCTGATATGCCCTTCCTCAGCTACCAATGCGGCGCCGATGACGCCGTGGCCGCCGCCGGCCGGGTGCTCAAGGAAACCCCGGCCGCCGCCGTGAAACTGGAGGGCGCCGAACCGGAAACCCTCACCGTGATCGATCGCATGGTGCGCTGCGGCATTCCGGTGATGGGCCACCTGGGGCTCACACCGCAATCGGTCCATCGGCTGGGCTACCGCCGCCAGGCCCAGGATCCGGTGGCCCAGGAGCGCCTGCAGCGCCAGGCACGGGAGCTGGAGGCGGCCGGCTGCTTCGCCCTGGTGCTCGAACACGTGCCCGCTTCGGTGGCGGCCACCATCAGCGGCCTGCTCACCATCCCCGTGATCGGCATCGGTGCCGGTGATGGCTGCGACGGCCAGGTGCGGGTCACCGCCGACCTGCTGGGGCTCACCTCCCGTCAGCCCCCCTTTTCGCCTCCGCTCCTCGATGGGCGGGGGCTGGCCACCGAGGCCCTGCGGGGCTGGATCAGCAGCCAGCGCGCTCCCACCAGGCAAGGCACTCCCGCAGCACCCCATTGCTGAGGGCCAGCCCCTGCGGGTCACTGAGGCGCCAGCGCGGTCCTTCGATGCGCAGCAGACCCGCCCGCTCGTAGGGCTGAAGCCGCTCCCGCAGGTCGGCCAGGGCGGCCGGATCGATCGGCTGGGCGGCGGCGAGGGCCTTCAGGTTCACCCCCTCGCGCCGCCGCAGCCCCACGAGCAGCCGCTCATCGAAGGGCATGCCGGCGCCGGCGGCCGAGCCAGGAGGAACCCCGAGCCGATCCTCCAGCCCAGGACCGGAAGCGCTCACACCGGCTTCGGTGGAGTCCAGCCAGGCGGCATAGGCCGCTCGGGTGCGGGGCCTGGCCTGGCGCTCCCCCCAGGGCGCCGCGGTGGCCCCCAAGCCGAAGCCCCACCAGCCCACGCCGCTCCAGTAGACGCGGTTGTGGCGGGAGGCGTGGCCGGGCAGGGCGTAGTTCGACACCTCGTAATGGCCATAGCCGGCTGCGGCCAACCGGAGCTGGCTGATCTCCATCAGATCGGCGGCCGTGTCCTCATCCGGCAGGGGCAGCTCACCCCGCCCCTGCAGGCGCTCGAACACGGTGCCCGGTTCCACGATCAGGTCATAGAGGGAAAGGTGGGGAGGTGCCAGGGCGATGGCCTGCGCCAGATCCCGCTCCCAGTGACGCAGCACCGCCTGCCGGGGCGGC
>Ga0209189_1002073_pt1 | contig 14389 bp, 14 predicted proteins | sample C_130820_EF_Meta_FD_187308 | JGI IMG/M metagenome (GOLD analysis project Ga0209189, IMG submission 187308) | Freshwater microbial communities from Lake Croche, Canada to study carbon cycling - C_130820_EF_MetaG (SPAdes) (version 3) | ecosystem: Environmental > Aquatic > Freshwater > Lake... | reverse complement strand
GGTATCGAAATTCTCGAAGGATGGAATGCCGACCGTTTAGCAAAGTTAAAACCCGACTTAGTTGTCGTTGGAAATGTCGCTTCACGCGGTCATACCGAAGTCGAATATCTCCTTCAGTCCTCCCAAAATTATATTTCACTGCCACAACTGCTGCGCACTCACTTACTCAATGAACGAAAGAATATCGTCATCGCAGGTACCCACGGAAAAACGACGACGACCTGCCTAGCGGCATTTTTACTTAAGGAGGCCAATGCTAATCCTGGTTGGTTGGTCGGCGGTGTACCGCGTGATTTACCCGACAGCGCCTTTATAGGTCAGAGGGGCGGGGCCTTTGTGATTGAAGGCGATGAGTATGACTCAGCCTTTTTTGATAAGCGTAGTAAATTCATTCAGTACCTCCCTTATATTTTAGCTATTAATAATATTGAATTCGATCACGCTGATATTTTTCGCGACCTAGAAGATGTCTTAAGAACCTTTTCCCATGGCCTTCGCGTGGTACCAGGTAATGGCGTCATCGTTGCCAATGGTGATGACGCCAATGTCATGAATTTAGTGAATAAAGTAACTTGGGCTCCCGTGGTGAAGGTGGGCGTGGGTGAAAACAATGATGTTCAAATCAAGAATTTCTCTGAGACGTCGGATGACTCAACATTTTCAATTCTCTGGAAGGGTGCACTCTGGGCTAAAGTAGAATGGTCGTTAACCGGTCTGTTTAATGCACGTAATGCAGCCATCGCCGCGGCCTCCGCAGGTTTATTTTTAAATCCGCAAAACCCTACGCAGTTAAAACTTGATTCTCTTAAAAAGTTTAAAGGCGTGATGCGCCGACAAGAGGTTTTGATCGAGAATAAGAACTTAGTTTGTATTGAGGACTTTGGTCATCACCCGACCGCTATTTATTGCACGCTGGAGTCATTACGTAACCGTTATCCATCCTACGAGCTGGTTGCCTGCTTTGAACCACGAAGTAATACCGCCGCTCGCAAGGTCATGCAGGATAGTTTTGGCGAAGCCTTGGCTTTAGCCGACGCCATTTATTTACCGCCTGCTCATCGGGCTGATAAATTAGGATCTGATAGTTTCGATAGCGCTGGTATTGCTAAAACCTTACAGCAAAAGGGTCGTCAGGCTTGGGCCTGCGAATCCCATGAAAGCCTTTTAGAAAAATTGATTTCGGATTGTCGCTCAGCAACTAAGCCGAAACTAGTCGTCTTTTTCTCCAATGGATCGTTCGGCGGAATAATCCAAAAGTTTGCTCAGACGTTTAAACAAAACTGATTAGGTTAAGCCTAAGAGTTTTTTCGCCTGAATTTCATCTTTTGAAATTTGGGCTTTTAAATCATCCAGCGATTCAAATTTTTTCTCTCCGCGAATTCGATAGAGCCAACGAACACGCACGGTGTCTCCAGCTTGCGGAAGGGTGCCGCTCACTTTTAAGAGGTGTGATTCTAGTAGTGGTTTAACCGAATCTTTTTCTACGGTTGGGCGAACTCCCCAGTTGGCTACGGCGGGCTCCGCGATGCCATCAGCACTAATACATTCAACGGCATAAACACCGTATGCCGGTTGTAGTTCAGGGTTCCAAGCCATGTTCAGGGTTGGATAGCCAATCGTTCTTCCGAGTTTCTGTCCTTCAATTAAAATGCCTTCGGCTTCGTAGGGTCGCAGAAGTAGGCGATTGGCTAATTCAATATTTCCATCCACTAACGCACCACGAATACGTGAGCTGCTCACGGAGTCGCCTTCGAGTTCAACGGCCGGGCAACTGTGAACGGAAAGGCCTAGTGGTTTAGCGTCATGCATCAATCGCTCAGCATTGCCCTGGCGATTTTGTCCGTAGTGAAAATTATTTCCAATATGAATGCTACGCAGATTTTTAAATTGGTGCATCAGCCACGCTGGAAAATCCGCAGCGGTAATCGCGGCGTATTGTGCGTTAAAGATTTGATGATGGATCAACTGAGCTCCAGCTTCGGTGAGTCGCTCGTCTTTTTGCGCTCGAGTAAAAAGTAATGGTACCGGTTTGTCGGGGCGGAGGACGCGACTGGGATGAGGATCAAAAGTCATTACTCCGACTAGGCCTCCATCGCGACGAGCTTGTTCACGTGCCGAATGTAAAACGGCACGATGACCCAGGTGTACTCCATCGAAGGCACCAATCGCTAAATGAAGGGGAGGGTGTTGACTCATCCTAACGCAATGCTGGGTACGACTTCATTCACAGGAATCAAGCACTCCCGTAATTGTTGCGCATTCATCGCACCTAATTGTTCGAGAGTTTTTCCTCGTTCGATACTGAGATTTCCTGAATGCGTACGACGTAACATCGATAGGTGCGCCCCTGGGCCGAGTTTCTTACCTAAATCGAACGCCAACGTGCGGATATAGGTTCCCTTCGTGCACTGTACTTTAAAAGTGAATTTTGGACTAACCCAACTTTGTAGTTCCAAGAGATTGATGCGAATGAAACGTGGTTCGCGTTCAATCTCGATACCCTTACGGGCTAATTCATAAAGTTTTTTACCACCAATCTTTTTTGCCGAATGCATCGGGGGTGTTTGATACTGATCACCCAGCATCGATTTCAAGGCGTCGGTAATTTGTGTTTCTGAAAGACTTGGTACGGGATGAGTTTCTGTAATCTCGCCATCGGCGTCTTGGCTATCAGTCGTCACACCTAAGGTGGCTTCGCCCAGGTATTCTTTTTCCTGAGACATTAAATATTGCGAGGCCTTGGTCGCTTTACCGACGAGCATAATCAGTAAACCCGTGGCCATAGGATCAAGGGTGCCGGCATGTCCTACGCGACGGGTTTGATATAAACGACGGATTTTATCTACGACATCGTGCGACGTAATACCTTGTGGTTTATCGACCACTAAAATTCCTTCGGGCTCCGTGGATAAAGTGTTCATGCCCGAGTTTGTTCGCGGTAGTGGGCGATGATAATATCGAGAATTCGCTGACGATCGTTCTGTAGTGTACAGCCAATCATATTAAAGCCGGCTGCGAGAATGTGTCCGCCCCCATTAAGCTTTGCGGCCAGTAAATCAAGGCGTAGTTTGGGATCACGTCCACGTAGACTTCCACGAATACCATCTTTGCCTTCTTCAAAGAGCACAGCGATGTCTACGCCGACCACCGAGCGCGGAAATTCAACGAGTCCTTCTTTGTCTTCTTTGGTTGTTCCGGTCGCTACATAGTCCGCTTGGGTGATTTCGCCCGAACAAATTTTTCCATTCTCATGGAAGAGTATGGAATTCAAAAATCTTTTGGTGAGTTCTAATTTTCCGCGACTCTCTTGTTCGAAGATGTAAAAATTGGCTTCTTCAGGTTTGGCTCCACGTTTAATTAATTCGGCAGCAATCTCGAGTACGCCTGCGGTGACGCTCGCGTAGCAAAATCTTCCCGTGTCGGTGATGATTCCAAGGTGTAATGATTTCGCCGTAGCCTCGTCGCAACTGAGTCCATGCTTTAGGGCTCCGTAAGCTAAAATATGACAAGTCGCAGCGGCCTCTTTAACGACGATATTAATTTTGGCGTAGTCAGGGTTCGAGGAGTGGTGGTCTATGTTGGCGAGAATCTGGTTATTAAACTTAGAGAGTAATTCTGTCCCTATCCTTGTCGCATCGGCACAGTCCACGGCGATGGCTTGGCGCCCATCGGCAGTGTATTGGTCAGCGGTTAGAAAATTAATTCCTCGGGTATAGGAGGTTAGATTGGTTGGGACTCGATCGCGGTTAACGCAGATGGCGTCCACGCCTCCAGCCAGGAGCATGCGACAAAGGGCACTCTGTGAGCCAATACAGTCCCCATCGGGCCTCATATGGCCCAATACGGCCACTTTTTGACCCCTTAGGCTGGTAACTAGCTCTTTTAGAGCCGTGCCGGCTAATTGCATGCTTATTGCCATAATTATTAGGATTATACAAACCACTGACTCGGCCCCGAGGCAAAGGCAAAAGAACGGGTTATTTACAAAATTGGGGGAACGCTTGATGGGCGGTCAAGTCTGGGCATACTCCCTGCTTAATACTCCACATGGATAAGGATAAAAACCAAAACTTCACTCCCCGCGCCCGCAAGGTCGTGGAACTCGCGCGCAGCGAAGCTCGCCGCTTTAATCATAATTACGTCGGTACCGAACACATCCTTCTTGGTCTTATTAAATTAGGCGAAGGCGTTGCCGTTAATGTTCTCGGTCGGATGGGTCTCGATTTAAAAACTGTGCGCACCGCTGTTGAAAAACAAGTCGGCCCTGGACCCGAAGAAGCAAAAGCTCCGGAAACGATTCCTCTGACACCTCGTGTACAAAAGGTGATGGCTCATGCGATCGCTGAAGGTCGCACACTAGGTCACGCCTATGTGGGCACTGAACATATTTTATTAGGTCTACTTAAAGAAGGCGAAGGCGTTGCTGCCCGCGTGCTGCAAGCTTTGAATGTTGATTTAGAGCGTTGCCGAAAAGAAATTCTCGCTGACATCGAACCTAACGCGTCAGGCGAAGCGGATAAACCTTCTAATCCCGACAGCATGTCGGATGAGCCAGGGGACGATATTCCGCCTCCATCGCGTCGTCCCTCTGAAGATAATTCTAATCGTCCAGGTCGCGGAGAACGTCTGTCGTTATTAAAAACTTTTGGTCGTGATCTTACGGAACTTGCCCGTGCAGGCGAATTAGATCCGGTCATTGGACGCAAAGAAGAAATTCGTCGTGTCGTACAAATTCTTTGCCGCCGTACGAAGAATAACCCTGTGCTGATTGGTGAAGCAGGTGTAGGTAAAACCGCGATTGTTGAAGGACTCGCCCAAGAAATTGCGTCGGGCATCGTTCCTGAAATTTTACTCGATCGTAAAGTGATCACGCTCGACCTCGCCTTGATGGTCGCAGGCACCAAATATCGCGGTCAATTTGAAGAACGTATCAAAGGTATCATGGATGAAATCAAGCGTGCGAAAAACATCATCCTCTTTATCGATGAAATGCACACCATCGTTGGTGCGGGCGCCGCAGAGGGTGCGATGGATGCTTCTAATATTTTAAAGCCCGCTTTATCGCGTGGTGAAATCCAATGCGTCGGTGCTACTACCTTGTCCGAGTATCGTAAGCACATCGAAAAAGACGCGGCACTCGAGCGCCGTTTCCAATCGGTGAAGGTGGATGATCCTACGCCCGAAGATGCTATTCTGATCTTAAAAGGTATTCGTCATAAGTATGAAGAGCACCACAAGTGTGAATACACTGATGCTGCTATCGAATCAGCCGTACGTCTCTCACACCGCTATATCACCTCGCGCCACTTGCCTGACAAAGCGATCGACGTGATGGATGAAGCCGGTGCCCGTGCCCGTATTCGTTCACTCAATTTACCTCCTGAACTCGATAAGGCCCAGGCCGATATCGATGCCGTAGTCTTGCAAAAAGAAGAAGCTTCACGTCACCAAAAGTTTGAAGAGGCTGCCAATCTCCGCGACACCGAGAAAAAACTCCGCGCCAAACGCGAGAAGATGCTCGAGGAGTGGAAGAAGAAACGCGACGAAAAGAAAATCATCGTGGGTGAAGATGAAATGCTTCACATCGTAGCCGACTGGACGGGCGTTCCGCTTAATCGTATGGAAAGCAAAGAGTCCAAGAAGCTGCTCGAACTCGAAGTGGATTTACAAGGCAGTGTTATCGGACAAGACCGCGCTTGCGAAGTCGTAGCTCGTGCACTCCGTCGCTCGCGTGCGGATTTGAAAGATCCACGTCGCCCGATTGGCTCATTCTTATTCCTCGGTCCAACGGGTGTGGGTAAAACCTTACTCGCACGTACACTCGCTGAACGCATGTTCGGTGAAAAAGAAGCCGTCATTCAGATCGATATGTCTGAGTACATGGAAAAGTTTACCGTTTCGCGACTCATCGGATCTCCTCCTGGTTACGTTGGACATGATGAAGGCGGACAATTAACCGAACTCGTTCGTCGTAAGCCATACTCCGTCGTTCTCTTCGACGAAATCGAGAAGGCCCACCCTGATGTGATTCAGTTGCTATTACAAGCACTCGAAGATGGTCGCTTAACCGACTCGCTCGGTCGTGTGGTCGATTTCCGTAATACGATTATCATCATGACTTCGAACGTAGGAGCTGACGTTTTACAACGTAACAACTCCGTCGGCTTTGATGTCGGCGTCAGCGCAACGCGCGATTACGAAAAACTTAAGGACCGCATTATGGAAGAAACCAAGCGCGCCTTTAAGCCCGAGTTCTTAAATCGTCTGACTGATATCGTGATCTTCCAACAGCTCGCTAAGGAGCACATGACGAAGATTGTAGACATCGAAGTCGCTAAGGTTGCGAAGCGTCTGCTCGATCTCGGTGTTAAGTTGGTCGTGAATGAAGCAGCTCGTGGCTACCTTGTTGAAAATGGCTGGGACGAAAAATATGGTGCCCGCCCGCTTCGTCGCGCAGTCGAGCGTTTGCTCGAAGATCCACTCGCTGAATCGATTTTACGTAATGATTACAATAAAGAAGAGCCCGTGATTGTGAGTGTTGGAGAGAAAGGCTTAGTCTTTACGCAAAAGAAATCAGGCGAAACTTCCGGAACGTAATTCATGTCCGCACGCTACGTGATCGCAGGGCTGATGGGCGCTACCGCCGTCGCCCTAGGAGCGTTTGGTGCTCATGGATTGAAGCAGACCCTCCAGCAAATTCCCGATGCCGCCGGTTGGTGGAATACAGCGACGCAGTATTTGTTGGTTCATGCGATTGCGGTGGGTGCCATTAAATCAACTCGTTCAACCTATCTATGGCTCACCGGGTCGCTGATTTTTTCTTCAACCCTCTATGCCATGGCGTTAGGTGGTCCGAAATGGCTAGGTGCGATTACACCCATCGGTGGCACTTTACTAATCGCAGGTTGGGTGATGTTGATTTTCTTAAAAGAAGAATCATCTCATTTAGCTAAATAAAAAACCCGTAGTAAAAACTACGGGTTTTTTTGTGAAGATAATTTTAAGAGAATTAGTCTTTCTTATCCTTTTTCATCATTTTACCTTTTGATTCTTTTCCGTCTTCCTCGTCTTCATTATTTTTAGACTTTTTCCAGCCCTTAGAATATTCCTCGTCGCCCTTGCCATCCTTTTCCTTACTCCATTTACCCTTTGATCCCTTACCGTCTTCTTCGTCATCATCGTCTTCATCGTCGCTATCAGAAGAGCAGCACTTGCAGCAGCTGGATCCTTCACTTTGACGATCGTGTTTCTTGTTCCATTTTCCGCGACCACGTACGCCTTTAATAACTAGGGCTGCGATAGCGAGTACAGCGAGAATGACGCCGATAATAATGAGGATTCTTTTGAGTAGGGGATTCATATTTTGTTTTGGTAAAGTAAGGTACTCCTATTTAAACACCGTCACGAGTGATAAGTTTAGATTTTCTGCGAATACAGACTATTGCGAGTGAAAGTACCCCCATAAATAGACCATAAGTTGAGGGTTCAGGTATTTCCGACAGTCCTAAGGATGTAAGTTCCCAGCCGATGGCATCCATAACAAGAAGGTCATTCTTGGAAACAGTGAGTTTTTGACCGTAGGAAGCCGTGGGCGCCATGATGCCCAAAGTCCCTGCAACGTTGAAGTGTGAAGCTTGTTGTCCGTCGCCGATGTTTGTCCCGAGCGACATAGGAATGCTGATTCCGTTGATGTAGGTAAATTTAGATACAGGACCCGCAGAGACATCTGAAATACCGAGAGCAAAGCTCGATGCGGAGTAGCGCATAAAGTCCATCGGCAAGTTAAGAAAGTCTACGGCGTTGCCACCATAGGTATCGACATCATCGACGATACTCATGAATCCAAGCGCATGTCCAATTTCGTGTGCGGCCGCACCGACGAAGTCCATTTGATTTCCGGCGATTCCGTTGGATCGATTATAATCAAAAGCAAACGCAGTATTAAATTGAATTAAAGCATCTAAACCTGCGTTGGTTGAGGACAGTAAACCGAGTGCCTTGGCGTTACCGCCATTAAGAAAAATTTTCGACTGCGTATCTACCCAGGTTGCATAAGGATCGGTGCCTGGTGTGTTGTTGGTTTGATTGATTAGACGAGTGTAACTATCGCCATTAGGTAGGGTGGCGAGAAATGCTGCATCGGTTGTGCTCGTCGCTTTTTGCGAGACCGACGTTCTGAAGTCCGAGTATGAGGCATCATACCATGCCGAGCCCGCTTGCCCGATGATGTTCGAGTCAAGACTCACCATGCCTACTGAAATATTAATGGTAACGTTGCTACTAATACGACTTTCCCAAATTCCCGCCGCTTCCAAAAATCCGTTACGCTGATCATCGTTTAATGGAGCGCTCGCATTTTCGACTAAATTAATATGCAAAGCTAAAGCGTCAGCGCTGAGTAAACACGCACTAACGAGGAAGATTCGTGTGAGGGGCTTCACACTTTATTTTTAATAAAATGTCCGATAAAAATCAACTCTCAGAGTATAATTTAAAATTCAAAACCGAGTTTTACGCGAATTTCAACGGGGCTGGCGTTCGAAACATTTAAATCGCCCTTTTCTCTTGGATTTCCAACCACTTGGGCAAGTACTCCCAGGCTAAAGGAGATATCCTTTTTATTATAAGTCAGGGTTGGTCCAATGAAGAGTCCCGACCATTCAAAGGTCTTGCCATCAAGATATTCGGCACGGGCTACGGCTTCAATCGCACCAATCCAATGTGGATCGATTTGATAAGCGACACCTTGTGATAATGTATATTCAACGGTGGCCTCACCACTTTCATTGAGCCGTGAATATTCTCCGCCTAAATTTACAACATAGGACCAGAGATTATCTTGCCCGAAATTTCTCTGCGCAAAGACGGCGATTTCACCTTTAGTGCTGTGTTCAATTGCACCCATCGCAGACTCAACCTGTTCAAATCCAAGTCCAATAAAACTGGCTACACCCCAATCAGTTTTTTCAGCTTCTTCAAAGACATGCATATAGCCAAGTTGGGCTCCGGTGAAACGAAATGCATTGTTAGCGCCGCGATGTACCATGGTGTGTCCGATGGATAATTTAATCTGATCACTGGTTGAGAGACCGAAGTCCAATTCGGTTTCAAGCTCGAGGGCGCGATACTTACCGTCATAACCTGAACCCAAATCTCGACCATTCTTCTGGGTGATAAATTGCTCAATTCCACACTCACCTTGAACAGGTACTTCGGGAAGTTCGTTGTAAACAAAGGGATTTTCGCAGGCTTGAGTAACAAAAGGGCTTAAAATTAAAGCACTGATCATTAATTTATTCATAAATATTTTATTCAAAGCTAGGAATAATACCGTCTTTTTCCAGTTTTATGAATAACTCGCGACTGAACCAAGCATCATTGGCGGCGTATTTAATTTGTTCTTTGGAGAGTTCGCGTTCCCAATGACTGGTCTGAATCTTTTTGGATTTCTTCATTTGAAATCCCAAGTAGTGAGCCACGAGTGCACGTAACCCGGTATTTTCAACGCCTGCTTTTTTTGTGAAGTCTGCAATGTCGATAAAACCTGGGGCGTCAAAAGGAGCACGCGTTTGCAAGTGACGAACGTCATCACGAACCGCTACGCCTACTTTGGCTTTACGTGGGTGACACAAAAGAGGGAAGGTCAGGGGAACTCCGCCACAGACATCGAGACGAAAAACAAATATCCGATCTTCGCCGGCGAGTTGAAGGACGGAAGGAAGATAGGTGATGCCCCGGGTGTGTGAGGGTCGGGTCTCGGTATCAAAACCCAGAACACGCTCTTTGTAGAGGAATTGGATCGCCCGTTCGGCGTCTCGTTCACTCTCAACTAACTCAATTGGACCATCCCATTGTCTGACCGGCAAAGTCTCGATAAATTCCTTTTCCACGCGATGCCCACCGCGTTGGGCAGGGGGGAGGGCATTTTCTGCTTCTTCTGGACTATCGTCGGATTCTTCCACGAGTATTGAAGGAAAGGTCTGTGAGTATCTTGGCAACCAGAGATTCTCGCTAGAGGGAAAATAGCGTTGACCGTGCTAGTGGGCGGAGGTTTGTTTAAGGCTTCAATTAATGGGGCCTTAGCTCAGTTGGTAGAGCGCTTGCATGGCATGCAAGAGGTCGTCGGTTCAAGCCCGATAGGCTCCACCACTTTCACGACCGACCTTCTTAACCGAGGGTCGGTCTGTTTTATGATCGAACGATAAAACAAAAAAGCCGCAGTGACTGCGGCTTTTAGGCATCTTTAATTTTTATAAATTATTTAGCAGTTTTGGCTAAAAACTTAGGCAACAGGTATTCCGCACAAGAATCTAAAGAGGCGAGTTGAACGTAGTCAGCCTCGGGTACTTCGATGCCGTGTTTTTTGCGAAGCTCCATGACGATATCGAGGAAGTCCATCGAATCGAGTGAGAGTTGGTCGCGCAGACGTACTTCGGATTTAACCGAACTCAAATCCTCATCGGGGGCGATGTCGGCAATGATGTCTAATACGACCTGTTTGATGTCTTCCTTTGTCATTTGTGTAACGATTGTTTCAAACATTCCTTGCCGTTCACGCAACCCCATATTTCTTAATGATGAGGGCGGAATTTATACCCAACATACCGAAGGAATTATTCAAAATAGCGTTAATTTGAGGCACTTTTAGGGGTTTATTCACGACTAGGCCGGGAACCGAGCACTCTGGATCAAGCTCATCAATGTTAATTGTAGGGTGTACCCAGCCGTCATTGAAGGATGGAAGGTTGCCCGCCAGCTCCAGGGCGCCCGCTGCGCCCATACAGTGACCGATGAAGCTCTTCGTATTATTAATATGAGTATCAGGGCAGTCCTTAAATACTTCTCTGATCGCAATGCATTCTTGGATGTCGCCCATGGCCGTTGCGGTGGCGTGTGTGGAAACGATACCGATGTCCGATGCTTTTAAATGGGCGCGTTGTAATGCCATGCGCATACATTGAGCCTGACGTTCGGGGTTGGGTAAGACGGCATCCGTGGCGTCGGAATTAATACACCAGCCAGCAATCTCGCCAATAATTTTGGCTCCTCGCGCCAATGCATCATCTAGTCTCTCGAGAGTGTAAATCGCGCCGCCTTCAGAAATCACAATACCGTTTCGGTTTTTATCAAAAGGCCGCGACGCTTTATTGGGATCAGTATGAGAGCCTAATGCTCCTTGATTTTTAAATCCGGCAAAAATTCCAAAAGTGTGAATCGACTCGGAAACACCGCCTGCAAACGCGAAATCTACTTCGCCCAACTGAAGCATTTGGGCCGCTTGAATGAGCCCTGCATTACCTGCAGCACAGGCCGCGCCGATGGTATAGTGCGGTCCTGTGATACCCATGTTCATGGTTACTTCACCCGCTGGATTATTCGCTACCGTGCGCGGGTTGTGATGGTGCGTCCAATATTTCGTGTCGTTGCCAAACTGTGAAATATTATGAATTTCATTTTCGGTTTCGACATTTCCATGCTCGGTAATTCCGAGATAAACGCCGACGCGAGATTTATCGAAAGTCTCCCAATTGATGCCACAGTCGGCCAAAGCTTCCCGAGCACAATAAATAGAAACCGATCCTACGCGGGTACCGTTACGAATCTCTTTTCTTTTCTGATATTTAGTAGCGTCAAAATCGCAAACCCCGGCTGGGTGGCGACCCATGTGACGGACGTCAATTTCAGCGATACGTGATTTGCCAGCTAGGAGATTGGCACGGAATTCCTCAAGGCTGTTGCCATTAGGTGCGGTAAGGCCAATTCCAGTGATAACGATGCGGCTCGGGGAGGGCATTGGGTGAACTTCCATCAAGCCGTTGATGGGCTTGATGTCAAACCTGCCAATGTCTTCCCCTTGCAAAGTCCGCCTTCACTGTTTTTATGGGTATTCGATGTCGAAACCTCTGGAGTGTTCAGTGTGTGGCATAATTGCCACGGTTCATCTTACCCAAATCATCCAAGGTAAGGTCAGTAAAATCCATTATTGTGAAGCCTGCGCCAACAAGGGCGGAGCAGGTGACCCTTCTTTCTTCGAACTCCAAAAGTTAGCTCAAGCCACCACTTTAAAACCAGCCATCGTCTGCCCAGTCTGTAAATTTACCGATATCGATTTTCGCCGTTTGGGTCGTCTGGGCTGTCCTTCCTGTTGGGATGTTTTTGCTGCTCCCTTGGATCAATTACTGAATTCTGTTCAACACGATTCCCAACACATGGGTCGCGTTCCCGTGGGCGAACTTTCCTTTAATCAAATTCGTAAACGTATCTCGGCCGCTCAAGCGGAGATGGATCACGCTATCAAATCGGAGAATTACGAAAAGGCTGCTCAGTTACGCGACGAAATTGCAAAGTTAAAAAACCAAATTCCTACCGAATAAGTTCATGTCCGTTAAAGATATTTTATCCGCTGAAAACGAATTAACTCACCTCTTGGGTGCCCAACAGGCCGTGGTTTTGAGTACCCGTGTACGCCTCGCTCGTAATTTACAAAATTATCCTTTTCCCGGATGGGCCAAAGAAGCTCAACGCAAAGAAATCGCGGAGAAATGTATTAAAGCTTTAACGCAGTTAACTCGATTCAAGAAAGCTCATATTTTTAAGATGAGCGAACTGACTGACTTGGAACGCACGGTTTTAGTGGAGCGTCACTTAGTTTCTAAGGAATTAATTACCGGAAAAAGTGGAGCAGCAGTCATTAGTCGCGATCAAACTTGTTCAGTGATGGTGAACGAAGAAGACCATTTGCGAATTCAGGTTGTGAAAGCGGGTTGGCACTTACGCAGCACCTGGAATATCGCCGAACAGTTAGATGATGCTTTAGGTTCCTCATTGGAAATCGCTTTCTCCGATAAATTGGGCTTTTTAACGGCCTGTCCCACTAATGTTGGCACGGGTTTAAGAGTTTCAGCGATGGTGCACTTACCCGGACTTTGTCTCGCAGGACACATCGAAAAAGTTTCTCGAGCCCTCGGACAGGATGGCCTCGCCGTTCGCGGCTGGCTCGGAGAAGGTACCGAAGCTTTAGGAAATATTTTCCAAATTTCTAATCAGCAAACCCTTGGATTATCCGAAGAGGTTATTATGAAGCATCTGGGTAACTGGATTAAAAACCTAGTCGAACAAGAGTGGAACGCTCGTAGAAAATTAGCTGAAGAAGAGGGCCCACGTTTCACCGATCGTCTGGCGCGTTCCTTGGCCGTTTTACGTTCCGCACATTTACTCACGAGCGTTGAATCAATGAACATGCTTTCGCATTTACGCATGGCGTGTGATTTAGGTTATCTGCCCGAAACGAGCCGCCATATTATCGACCGCCTGATCATCGAAGGTCAGCCGGCCCACATTCAGGCACGTCATGGAAAAGATTTAGACAGCGATGGTCGTGATCGCTCACGCGCCATTGCCGTTCGTGAAGCGTTAGCCGGTCTGCCTGATATTACCGAGCCAACCGCTTAAGCGTCTTTATTTTTCTTAATATCTTCGCGCGATAGCTCATCGAGCATCGCTTGCACACGCGCGACTCCACCCGTTACATCATCTTCAGCAAACGATAAATCGGGAGTACTTTTCATTTGTAAAATTCCACCAACGTAAGCGCGGAGTTCGCGACGAATTCTTTTCAAAAGATTACGTGCGGCTTTTTTCTCAGGCACTCCACCAGACACCGCATAGCCTACGTAAACTTGACGGAGGTCAGGCGATACTCGTGCGCGGGTAATCGTAATTAAAGAAGCTTCGCTACCCCAGTTCTGTCGCAGAGCGACAGAAACTTCTCGCTGAACTAATTCAGCGACTCGGAGTTGGCGTTGCGACATGGCTTAAAGGGAAGGGCGAACAGAAAGAATCTCTACTGCTTCGATCACGTCACCAGGTAGGTATTCATCATAGCCACCCAATTTAATACCGCATTCAAAGCCGGCCTTAACTTCAGAGGCATCGTCCTTGAATCGACGAAGAGTTTCAACGGGACCTTGGTGGATGACTTGACCTTTACGTAATAAGCGAGCCTTGGCGGCGCGTTTGATTAAGCCTTCGGTCACCATACAACCAGCCACTTTGTGCTCTTTTCCTAATGGGAAAACTGCACGAACTTCAGCTGCACCCAATTTGTTTTCACGCAACTCAGGATCGAGTAATTCAGCCATCGCTTCTTTAACGAGAGTGATGAGTTCGTAAATAATATCGTGACTGAGGATGCGAACGCCGGTGCGTTTAAGCATCGGTTGAACGCCGTTTTCAAGTTTGGTATCAAAGCCAACAATGATAGATTTAGCTGCTTCAGCGAGTTGGACGTCACTCTGGGTGATGGGTCCAACGGATCCGCCAACGATTTCAAGGCGAACTTTGCTCGACTTGATATCTTCCAAGCATCCTTGGAGTGCTTCGAGGGTTC
>Ga0209189_1002072_pt1 | contig 14395 bp, 16 predicted proteins | sample C_130820_EF_Meta_FD_187308 | JGI IMG/M metagenome (GOLD analysis project Ga0209189, IMG submission 187308) | Freshwater microbial communities from Lake Croche, Canada to study carbon cycling - C_130820_EF_MetaG (SPAdes) (version 3) | ecosystem: Environmental > Aquatic > Freshwater > Lake... | reverse complement strand
CATTGGAGAAGGAGATGAAGGTACTGGACTTGGGCTTGGACTTGGTGACGGTCTTGGTGCTGGACTTGGTGATGGCATTGGTGATGGAGATGGCATTGGAGAAGGAGATGGAGATGGCATTGGTGATGGCATTGGTGATGGGGATGGTTGAGGAGAAGGAGATGGCATTGGTGCTGGACTTGGCATTGGAGAAGGAGAAGGAGATGGCATTGGTGCTGGAGATGGTTGAGGAGAAGGAGAAGGAGATGGCATTGGAGAAGGAGATGGCATTGGTGATGGAGATGGAGATGGCATTGGTGATGGGGATGGTTGAGGAGAAGGAGATGGCATTGGTGCTGGACTTGGGCTTGGAGAAGGTGATGGCCTTGGCGCTGGGCTTGGTGATGAAGGTGGTTGAGGAGTCGATGGTTGCGCTATTTGTACTACATCAGCAGGTAATGTGGAAGTATCATCTGGTATCATAGGTATAACTGAAATTATTGAGGTATCTGTGGTTTGTGTTGCTGTATTATTGTTAATAGCATCATGTAATGCATCTACTAAAGTAGAACCATCTTTTGATATATTTGTCCCACTTGTAGTAGAAGCACTAAGAATAGAACGGTTTATAGTAGCATTAGGATCCCAAATTACTGGTCTATTTCCTAAGCGACTAGTAGGGTCATATCCAACATAACCAAGCCGCCCACTAGGTGATTTTATAAAATATAAACCTGTTAATGAGTCATTATACACATTGTAAAGAGTGGTGATGAATCCTCCATGTTGCCGTCCTCCAGCAAATGGTTCTTGATCGTCTAGCCCTACAAGAATGTTGGTATCGTATATAGCGCGATCTGGTGCCATAGGTGGCACATCTGCTGGTACTGGAGATGGTGATGGAGACGGTCTTGGAGCTGGAGATGGTACTCCAGCAGTTCCAGCAGGTATAGGAGATGGAGATGGTCTTGGAGCTGGAGATGGTATAGGAGATGGAGATGGTCTTGGAGCTGGAGATGGTACTCCAGCAGTTCCAGCAGGTATAGGAGATGGAGATGGAGATGGCATTGGTGCTGATGCTCCAGGTATGTTATCAGGTTGTGTAGGAATCCCCATTGTTGTTAACACCGCATCAAGAGCCTTCTTTTCATAAAGATCTAATCCGCGTAAATTCATATTACGCCATAAGGATGGGTAATTATAGAATTTTGGGTCTGTCTTATAATTATTTGTATCAATCTTTGGATAATTAGCAGGTAAAACATTTGGTGTCTGAATACTTGGATAACCTGCAGGAAGTTTATTAAATGCAGAATTATTATATAAATCTGCATTATTATTTATCAAATTTTGCATACTTGTTGCCATCTTACTCTAATTTATCTACGATTTTTATTAGAGCGTCTGTTTTTACGACTATTGCGTTTAGACTTTCTTGACTTCTTAACTCTTCTAGAGCCGCCAGTCTTATTACAAGCAGGATTGGCAATACGAGCATCATAAGGCTGTTGTGTTAATACAGGACCGCCAACAGAATCAACATAATCACTCGCTCTATTTCCATAACCAGCCGTAGGGGCAGTATAATAAGCACTATCAATACCACCAACACCACCAGATTGTAAAGGCATAGGGTTTGCTAAAGCGCCTGGGGGAGATGTATTCACTAATCCACCTTCGCAACCAATTCGTGATACAATGGGGTATCCTCCAAGTACAGGGCCGGCAGAGCCTGTTATAGGACCAGCGCCAACGTCAAATGTATAACGACCACCGCGCATTATAGGAGCGCCAGGACCTTCACTTCCTAAAGCCATTCTTACACCACCTGCCATTGCGTTAGCAAGTGATGTTGAACCTAAATTCATTCTAGCACCCCCAGCAAAACCGGGAAGGCCACCACTTCCTTGTACGGGTCCTACCATGCCTGGACGAGACGCAGCCAAACAATCTGGGGTTAATGGCGTACCTCCAATAACCTGTTGCGCATAAGGGGCTTCAGGAGCAACTGCCAGACCAAAAGTATAACCACCACCTCTCTGTGATTTTCTTGACTTTCTTCTTCTATGCTTTACCATTTCTCTAGATATATAAAAGAAAATATATATATCTAATCATGGATAAAATAACTGATTTATTTGATTTATTCGGAGAATCAGCATATTGTAGCATATGTTTAGAAGATATATCTGAAGGAGCAAGAGTTCGTTCATTAAACGAATGTAGCCATATTTTTCACAGTAAATGTATTGATAAATGGTTTTTAGAAAAATCTTGTTGCCCAACATGTAGAAAAGAATATACATTAATTGTGCCAAAATCGAATGATTCTGAAATAATAAATAATATAGATAGACTTTTTATGACATGGACACTATTACATGGTATTCTTAAAAAAGTTAAATTAGCAACTACATTTAATGAAAAGAAAAATGATATTCGTCTAGTATTCACAAGATTCCGCTCTTTACCAATAGATTTAGATACACGATATTCTTTAGCAAGTACGAAACAATATATTGCTGCTAGAATATGTAAAATACAGAATATAAATAAAACACAAGTTCATAGACAACCACAAGTATATCATTGGATTGATAAAATAGAAAGTCATAATGATTATAGAAATTTAATTCAACACATTTGGCACGTGTAGAGAAATAATCTCATATCTTTTAAAATCATCATTATATTCAATATTTACTAGAATATTCGTAGAGCCTTTTGCTTTCAGCATCTTACTTAATTCAAGTTGCTGAACGCATGCTTTATTTAATGATTTACCATTTATATCAAACAGTTCATAAATATCAGGAAGAATAGGATCTGGCACTGCTTTTGCATATTTTACTTTTTCATCTAGTATAGTTTGCTTCTGTAAAGGTTTATCTTCTTGCTTACGTCCATAATAACCAGATTGAATTTGTGCTACAGTTTCATTCAGATTAAATGTGAATCTACGCTTTCCTGGCATTTCAGGAATTAAAAATACTTTTGTAAAATCATTTACACCAATAAAATCTTTTAAAGAATTAAGAGATTTAGGATTCATAACTTCTGTTGTAATTCCACCTAATAGTCGTACATCAGGAATCCAATGATGCTGAACGAAATCTTTCATATATTCACGTCGCTTAGTAAAAGTATTCGTATCAAAAATATTTTTATTTCTCCATACATAAATATCTTCTAGAAGTAAACTATGGGCTATACCGTCAAGAGTTGCTACAAATACTGAACCTTCATATACTTCTGGACTTATACGCATACGTAAAGTGTAACAAATAGGCTGATTGTTATTTATTTCTCGTTCTCGCTTTGACATATTATATTTAAGAAATACTGGATTGGATTTTGGAATAAATACTAAAAACCCTGGTTCCGCTTTTGAAGAAGTTGAATTTACAAAAAAAGTTCCCTTTTTTAATGGCATTTCAGCATATGTTGCAATAGAATTCGGTCTATTAGAAGACCCAATTACATTACTTGAATTTACACGTTGAGAAATTACTAAGTCTTTACAACTGCTACTTAAAAATTGAATAGCTCTTGTTTTGTCAGCATCATTCGTTTTTTTAAAAATAACAGCATGTGTATTACGATGCGATGACCTCAGTGAGCCTTGCGCAATCTGCTCTTGTTGATTCATGATTCTATATATATTAAGTATCAAAGGTTTAGACCTTTTAAAAAGTAGCATAATTGGGATTTGTTTTTGTATCGTCCGGACCGATAGAACCCATCATGCCACCATTCTGAACTAATTCGGTGGCAAATGGCTGAATTGGCTGAGAAGTATCTAATATTTTATGACTAGCAATACCAGAGTTTAACATTATTTTTGAACCCCCATTTACAATACCTGGGCCAAAAGAACGCTCGGGATATCGTAAATTATCTTGAAAGTTTTGTGTACTATATTTTTCATCTTGAGGGTCATTTGGAATTACATCATACACATCGCTCATTCGTGCAATAGAATCTGGAATACGAGAATTTGGAGGATTTGGTCCAGAAGGAGAAACTTGTCTAGGAACTGAATATGGCATAGGCTCTTTTATTAAAGCAGCTGGCGCAGGCACTTCAAACTGCTCTTCACAAGGTGTTGCGCTGGGTGTAAAAACAAATAAATATAAGAATGCTATAATTACAAATACAATTACTAATGTATTAAAATTATCAAGACCTTTGATATCCATCTAAAATAAGATTTAAAAAGAAAACTATAGAATAATTAGAAATGGATTCTATGTCGCTTGCACTGAAGGTTCTTGAGTTACCATCTGCGAAGGTTGATTTATTGGCGATGAATTTTGAGATGGTTTACCAACTTTCTCTCGATGCTGCCGTGGTTGTGATGAAGAATGCCTCTTCTGCTTCAAAGGCTGAGAATGTTGCTTTACTTGTATCTGTTGTAAATGAAGTTTTGGGCCAGATGGAGAAGAAGGCGATTTCATTAGCTGCTCCAGAGACATCCATGAAGGCGATTGTAGTGAAGTGTGAGAGTTTAAAACATCTTGTTGATGATGTTGTACCCGTTGTTTTTTCTCGTCTCCCATATTTGAGCCCTTCATTTGTACGGAAACTTGTGGTCTGTCTTTCTTCATGTAAGAAGAATTCTTCTGGTTTAGAAGTTGTTGCTGCGCCTTTCGCAGATGTTGCTGTGACTGAATCTGTACCTGTGACTGTTGTACCTGCTGTACCTGTTGTACCTGCTGTACCTGTACCTGTTGTACCTGCGGCTGCGATGACTGTCCCTGTTCCTGCTGTTGTACCTTGCGTCGCTGTCTCTCTTTCTCTTCCTGCTGATGATTCTGCTGTAGTTGAGGGTAAAATTCTTTCGCCAAAAAAGTCGGCTGTAAAGAAGCTATGACTACCACATCATAATCTTGAATACTATAGGAAGTATCATGAGAAACACAATCATACTCTTCAATAGAAAAAGCAACTTTAGGAATTATTCCATCATATAATTCAACATATTCTTCAGACCCTACTTTTGTTAGTAATTTATACATTGTAAAATTATTATTACATAAAAAACCTTTAATATGACCAAAGTCATAAATATATAATTTAGTATTATATTTAATAGGCTCTGACCTAAGTTTATAACTAATTACGTATTTCATATATTTATATTATCTGAAATACTTAAGGCCATATAACAAAAAACTAAAAAAATTGGTTTAATTGACTTTAAGAATATTTTATAGAAATATATAATGACAAGTGTTCTTATTCTTACGCATAAGGCTGAAGTAAAATCTGCGAAACTAAACGTTCAAACTGAGGTAACACTAAAAGATATTCAAAAGTATTTTAAAAAAAAAGTAGAGCCAGAAGTTCTAGGTACTTATCTTTATAAAACACTAACATTATTCTTATTTGGTTTTACAACTGGAAAGGCTGGAACTGAAAATAAGCATGAACTTCCTCCTCCTCATGACGCAACTCTTGCTTTTGGAGATATTATGCTAATTGCTTCTAAAGATGAAAATTCATTTGCTGTACCAGCAGTTTTCAAACCTGAAGATTATGAAGTATTCTATTCAAAAGCATTTGGTGGATTTGATGACATTGATGATGAAGATGATGATTTAGAAGATGAAGATGAGGAAGAGTTAGTAGAAGATGTTGTTGATGATATCATTGATGAGGTCATTGAAGCAGAAGAAGAATTTGATAAGCAATCTTATATTTCTGAAGAAGAAGTTGAGATTGTAGTAAAGAAAGAAAAGAAAAAGAAACTACCTATTACAATTAATCAAGTAAGTATTCATCCTGATAAACAGTTGAATGAAACATCTGAAAAAAATAAACTACGTAATGATGTATTAAATAGTTTGGAAAAACTCTTTGCTAAAGATTTTACTAAAGATGAAATTATTAATCTTGAACGAGAAATTTATGTTTCTACATTAAATAATGCTAATCTAAAATATATTATTAGAGATTGGTCAATTAAACTGTTTGAACAACTATATATGAGCAATCTTCGTAAGATTACTAGTAATTTGTATTCAGAATCATATGTAAAAAATACAGAACTAATTCAACGATATAAAAATAAAGAGGTAAGCTTTAAAGATATTAGTCAAATGGACCATTATACACTATTTGAATCAAAGTGGAAAGAGCGTATTGAACATCAAAAGAATATTGAGATGCGACAGCTTGAGGGTAATAAGTCAATGGCAACAGAGCAGTTCTTATGTACTCGATGCTTCAAGCGTGAATGTACGTATTATGAAATGCAAACACGCTCAGCTGATGAGCCAATGACGATTTTCATCAACTGTTTGAATTGCGGAAAGAACTGGAGACAATAAACAAAAATATCTTTAGAAATGAATACTTTTACTGAACCTGAAACAAAAGATCAGAAGGTCCCTACGGTAGACATTCCAATTAAGCTTTTTGGTGCTAAAGGAACAAACTCAATTCCTATGTTAGAAAAACTCTGGGATTTTTATTCTGTTAAGGGAATTAAAACTGTTTTTATTTCACTCGGCACATCGAGTAGCCCTCTTGCTGAACTAGAAATTGCAGAAACTCTTGGTTGTCCTATAAATATAGTTGAATATGATTCTACTAAACTAGAGTTATGGGATAAAACAAATACTATTTTAAAAGGACGTAAGGTATCTGAAGAAACTATTTGTGATTTTACAAATGAAGTCGTAAATAAGTGGGTACTGCCAAAAAATCTACGTATTACAAATAAGTTACCATTTTTTTATAATGGTAGCATTGAATTATCTGGAAATGTTATTGAAACCGTAAATTTTAATCAATATGTAGAATCTGTATGCTCTTCTATGAATATTTCTCATGAAAATGCTCGTATTGATATACTGAATATTCAGTTAGGTGCTGAACTAGAGCAATCTGTACTACTAGCATTCTTAAATAATTGCTATCGCCCTGGGTTAATAATTGTGGATTATACGTACAAGCCAGATTCTCATTTACTATCTACAATGGTTGCAGGCCATTTACAAAATGTAGGCTATATGCTTATTGGTAAGGAGGATTCTAAATTTTTATATGTATATAATGATAAAAATGTCTATGAATTCTGTAGCTATGAAACAAAGAATATTGATAATCCTCTTATCTATGAATTCTTAAAATCTTCAGGTTATTATTCTTCTAAAAAATAGGTATGACATCTAGATTTGAAAAACAAATTAGTATCCCCGAGTTTAATAATAAAATTAATCCCGGAGATAATTTTTATCAACATATTAATGATAAATGGTTAGAAAAAACAGAAATCCCTAAAAATTCTTCATCTTATAGTGTAAATGAAGAAATTGAAGATGTTATAGAAAAAGATTTATATAGTATTATTGATAAATGTTATAATTCTGTAAAGAAAGATAAAAATTTAAATAATTTTGAAGAAATAATTGGAAGATTTGCTCTTTCTTCATTAAGAGAATCCGTTCAAAAAAATAGTATAACAGCATTAAAAAATAATATTCAAACACTAAATTGTATTCGCTCTATTGAAGATATTGGTGATACTCTAGGATATTTTTGTAAAAACAATATTGATACAATTTTATCAACATATTTACAGCTTGAAAGAACTAAAAATGATAAATCAATATACACTTTATATTTAACATCAAGTAATCTAGGATTACCAGATGTTACTTATTATAAAGCAACTGCTCCAGGTAAAATTAAAACTTTAATTTCATATATTCAAATGGTTAAACAAGCATGTAAACTTCTAGAAATTGATGATATTAGTGATGTAATATCAACAGAATCATTTTATTCAGCATATATGAATAAACTAGAGAGTAATAACAGCATTTTAATAAAAGGACATGAACTTGAAAAAATGTTTCATATATTTCCATGGAATAATTTTTTTACTTCTTATGGAATAAATAACTGGAAAAATAAATCATACAGAATACAATCTAAAAAATATTTTGATGTATTACAGAAATCTCTAATAGAAATACCATTAGAACAATTAAAGAAATTATTTAAATTACATCTAATATTAAGTACATTATTAATTCTCCCTAGTCCATATAATACTTTATATTTTGATTTTTATCAGAATAAATTAAAAGGTCAAAAAGAAAAATATTCTCAGAAACATTTAACACTTCTTTTAATTAAAAATCATTTATCAATACCTCTTTCAATATTATATAAAAAAGAGTTTTTAGAAAATTCTTTAAAAAGAAATACAACAAAATTTATTGAAAAAATTAGAAGCTCTGCTTTAAAACAAATTGCTTCCAATAAATGGCTTCAAGAATCAACAAAAAAGGTCGCTATAGAAAAAGTTAAAAATATGACTCTAAGTATTGGATGGCCAGAGCAATATTATAAATTAGATTTACCTAATCTTCAAACAGATAATCTTTTAGAAAACATATATTTATTAGGGGCAGCATCAACAGCAAATAATATAAAACTATTAAATACAGAATCAATACCTGGAACTACATGGGAAGAGCCGGCTTTTATGGTAAATGCTTTTTATTATAATGAGATTAATGAATTTGTTGTACCAGCTGGTTCTTTACAATATCCTTTTTATAGTGATAAATCTTCTATTGGCTGGAATTATGGCGGATTAGGAGCAGTAATAGGACATGAAATGGTTCATGCGTTTGATGAAAATGGTCGTGAATACGATCAACACGGTTTCTTCAAACAATGGTGGTTACCAATTGATAATAGAAGATATTATAGTTTAATAAAAAGGTTGGAAGAATTATATGGTAATTCAACAATATATGGAACCCATATAAATGGTAATAAAACAGTGAGTGAGAATTTGGCAGATTTAGGAGGTGTATCCATAGCACTAGAAGCTCTTAAACACGAATTAAAAGAAGTTTCTGAGAAAGAAAAAATTAACGAACTACGGCAATTCTTTATTTCTTATGCGGTTTCTTGGAGAACAAAGGAGGAAAAGAAAAAAGTTTTACAAAGTTTAATTATTGATAAACATTCTCCTCCAGAATTTCGAGTAAATAATATTGTAAATCAATTTGATGAATGGTATGAAGTATTTAATGTAGAAGTTGGAAATAAAATGTATGTTGCGCCTGAAGACAGAATTCGTGTTTTTTAAGTTTTTTTAAGTTTTTTAACATGAATTCTTAAGCCAGAATTCGTGTTTTTTAAATCCCCCCCATATATAGAATGAATGTTCTTAAATTTCTGCGTAAGTATATGCTGGTTATTCTTTTAATTCTTGTTGTTTCTTCTACAATTGCTTACATGAATTACCAATCTATGGTTGAAAAAAAAGAAGGGTTTATGAGTGATAGCACAATGAATATCTTAGGAGGAATTGCTGTATTTGTAGTCTTTATTTTAATAGTTGGAATTTCTATGTTTCTTATGGCGAATGGAGGAGTGCCATTATGATTTAAAGCATAATAAAGTCACTCAAGCGAAACTTCTCATATCTCCCGTCAGGCATATGACGCTTTACAATAATAGGTAGTCGGCGCTGCTCTAACTCTAATTTAGCAATATCCAGAACATTTGTAATATGTGCTGGTACTTGAATATAAGGGCGAGCGCCTTGAGCGAGTTGATTTGTGCGCATACCAAGAATCTTAGTCCGCTCAAAGGTGGAAAGGAAAGGCATTGACTTGTGATAAGAATCATCTTCAGAGAGAGTAGTTCTTAGTGGGATTGAAGGCTGCTCTTCTTCTTCATAATCTAAAACACACTCTGGGTGAAACTTTAATAATGATTCAATAGGGTTACTGAAAATAGTATTTTTCTCTTCTTGAACTGCTTCCACATCTACAACCTCTTCTATTTCGTCAAATTCTTCGATAACATCAAGTACGTCCTCGATATCTTCATTGTCAGCACCAGATGTTACAAAATTATCGGAATCCATTTTATATATAGTTAATATAATAAATATTCCTTTAATTTTTTACAAAAAATGTAAAAAATTGGATATAAAGTAATTTTACAATTAGTATTAAGAATGGATACTGTTACTGAACTTAAGTCTTATGAGACTTTTGATGAAATGAATTTACCGGATACTCTTTTAAGAGGTGTATTTTCGTATGGTTATGAACGACCATCTAAAATTCAGAGTCTTGCTATTGTTCCTATTATGCAAGGAAATGATGTTCTCGCCCAAGCAAATTCTGGAACTGGTAAAACTGCCAGTTTCTTATGTGGTTCTATATCTCGTCTTGATATTACAGTAAATAAGCCTCAAATTATGATTCTTGTACCAACTCAAGAACTAGCAAAGCAGATTTATGAAGTGGCAAAAAATATCGGCACATATATGGGAGTTAAATGTTTATGTGCGACAGGTGGAAATGCTATTCGTGAAGATATTAGTCTAATTGAAAACGGCGTCCATCTTGTGGTTGGAACTCCAGGACGTATGTTTGATTTAATGAATCGTGGCAAACTAACAACTGAAAATATTAAATGTCTAATTCTCGATGAAGCCGATCAGATGCTTGAAGACCGTTTCTATAAGCAAGTAATGTGTATTCTAGAGCTTGGTTTCCCTAATACGACAAAAGTGGCACTTTTCAGTGCGACTATGCCTAAAGAAGTAATAGAAGTTTCTGCTAAGATACTACAGAATCCTGTAAAGATTCTAATTCCCGCAGAGCAAGTATCTCTTGATGGTATTAAGCAATACAAGGTTGAGCTTGAGCGTGAAGAGCATAAATATGAAGTTCTCTGCGATATTTATAAGCAATTAAATATTAATCAAGCACTAATCTATTGTAATACTCGCAAGCGCGCAGAGTGGCTAGCCGATAAACTTTCTGCCGATGGTTATCCTCTATTATGTATTCATGGTGAAATGGAAAATACTGAGCGTCGTAAGCGTATGGAAGATTTTAGAACTGGCAAAGTTCGTGTGTTAATTGCCACTGACCTTCTTGCTCGTGGCATTGACGTCCAGCATGTAAGTCTTGTAATGAATTTTGAACTACCTATGAATCGTGAGAATTATATTCATCGCATTGGTCGCTCTGGGCGTTTTGGAAGAAAGGGTGTATCTATTAATCTCCTTTCTCCTAATGAAAAAAGAATGAAAGAAGAAATTGAAACATATTATACTATCCATATGGATGAGCTGCCATTTGATTTGGCAACACTCACTCTTGCTTAAATTAGTTGGAGCCAAATGAGATACTGTTAATACTTCTTATATCATGGCGGCATGTCGGACAATTGACATGTGTATCAAACCATGTTAGAATACAATTATCATGAAACATATGACTACAGTGATTTATTTTTCGTACTCTTGTATTTTCTAGAACTAGAGAATCTTGGCAAATAGCACACATGTCATTTGTATTTGTTAGACTTACAATAGTAGTCGCAGCATTAATTTGTGCTTGACTAGGACGAACAATTACTGGGTCTGTAAAATTAGTTGCTGGAGTGATTCTATTAATATATGCCAGCAATGAGGTAAATATTTCACTGTCATTCATAAAACTAGTAGTATCATCCATATTAAATGTTAGACGAATCTGCTCTGGTTGAGCTGGCGTAGGAGTAGAAGGTACTACCCTATTGACCGATTCTACTAGTCTTGTATTAGACCTTAGATGATTTCTACGAGCATTTGTAAAGAGGTCAGTACGATTACGAACCTGATTACGAATATAATTGATTAAATCAGGCACTGTTCGAAATTGATTAGGATTTCCATATAGAATCTCTGGAAAATAGTTGTGAAGGTCGTTAAATATACTAATATTATAATGCTCTTCGTAATTACTCATTTTAGGAATAGTGTATATATGTTTGTTAATAATTTAATTTTTTTCATTTTTACCATAAATAAAAAAAATTAAAAAAATATTACATAAATATTGCGTATCAAACAAGATGTCAGATATTCTTGGTACAGGTGGTATTGTAAATGTTGGATTCACGTGTTATGCGAATGCTGTTATTCAAGCATTTCGGAGCTGCGTAAAGATAGATGATATCTTTAAAGAGGGAAATTATGATAAAATTCTAAAGAATGACTGTAAATATAATGAATTTACAAAACAATTCGCAAATATGATTCAGACGCTTTCAACAATTAGTTCAAATTCTTCAATGAGACCTATGGGATTTTGGCGAACATTTCATGATGCCGTTGAAAATTCTTGTTTCGATCATCTTCAGTCACGTCAGCCACATGACGCACATGAGTTTCTCATGTTTCTTCTAGATTCATTACATGAATCTCTTTCTAAAAAAGTTATTATGAATATTACGAAATGTGAACTAACATCTGAGCGTCAGAAAAGTCATCAGAAATCACTAGAAGCATGGAAAGATAATTTTGAGAAACATTATTCCCCATTTGTCGATTTATTCTTTGGACTCTTTCATATTCAGATTATTTGTTCTAATTGTAAAAATGTATCTCATAAGTTTGAAACATTTAATACTATTAAAGGTGTTCTTCCTGAAGGCAATAGTAGTCCGACATTGCTTGAATGTTTAGAAGGAGAGTTGAATGATGAAAGCATTAGTGACTATGAATGTGAGAAATGTAAGCCAAAAAGAACAACTGCCGTTCGCAGAACTCGTGTTTGGAAACTTCCTAAGAATCTTATTGTTGTGCTGAAACGTTTTACATATGATGGCCGAAAAATTCATACTCCGATTCAATCAATTTCAAATACAGTAAATTTAAATTCACTATATTCAAATTTATCACCACATAAAAAAGATTCTACATTTAATTTGAATAGCATTGTCGATCACCACGGGTCAGCATCTGGCGGTCATTATACAGCTCAGAGTCTACATAGAGCTGAGAAAAAATGGTTTCTATATGACGACCAGAGCGTACATCCTATTGATATACCAATTTCTGGCGAAAGTACGTATATTATATTTCTTGAGAAGACATAGAAATCATAGAATGCCATCACCTCGTTGTACTTTAGATCGCTGGACTTCTGGGTCTGGCTCTTCTTACACTCCTAAAACAAGTGAAGCGAAAGAAATGGAAGAGAAGTTGAAGAAAATGATGGCTGAACGAGATAAAGTTGATACAATGTGGCAACAAGAACCTAACCCCAATAATAATATAGAAAAGGGCAAATAAACATATTTGTAAAACCTTTTTTTCTTATTGCTAAATGAAAATTTACATGCTCCGCACAAACTGGATAATTATAGCCAGAATTATTTTTATAAAATATTTTAGAATCTTTTAAATATAATCCTAAACTACATCCTTGATAATGTGTTTGAGGTTTAGTGTCTATAATAGGATATTTAGTATAATGCTCGTGTAATTCATCTGTTACATCAGCACTATATTTACAGTTTTTAATAATATCTGCTCTATAAATTGCTAAACCTCCAAAGGCACTAATAACAGGAATGAATTCCTGTAAAGACTCATATTTATGCTGTATATTTGCCATATGAGCGTCAGACCAGAATGTTTCTCCTAAAATTTCTGGCCCATATGGTAACCGTTCACTTCTAAATTCATAACCATCATAATAATGACCGTTGCTCTGGATACCATTTGCAAATAACGCATGAATATGTTTTGGCCAGCCAAGTATAGTATGGGCTATAATTTGTACATCTGGCATATTATTTATATCTAAATCCATCATAATTACAAAATCATTTTCTGTAAGATTTTTATTTTCTATCATTTCTAATAACTTATTACGAGCGAAGGCAATTTTATCAATTCGACATCCTTTGTTATCATATGTACGCCCTGGAAAATTATCTAGAAAAAACTTTTCATCATAATCTTCAAATTTTATATCTAAATAATCCCATACAGATTTTAATTCTGAAAAACTCTTTGTTTTATCTGTACTATTATTTTCATACAAACATACTTCTAGAGTTGGCAACTGAATCTTTAACAAATGTATAAAAGTAAATATTGTTTTAATATTTGCTTCTATATTTTTTATAATTCCTCCAAGTACAATACGCATAGTTTAAAAATATAGTAATATATTTAAACCAGATGGTAAAAGAAGATGGCTCCACAGATGCTAAACAATGTCCATGGTGTGGCCGTTGGTGTTTAAAAGATGCTGCGTGTGATTATATTTTTGCGTGCGGCCTTGATACCCGTCACGGATTTGTTATGGGTTCTGGATGCGGCAAATCATGGTGCTGGATTTGTGGAAAAAAATATTGTAGTCAATATATTGATGTAAAGACGGGTCAGAAGCTACAAAATGCGAAAGATAACCACAATCCATTTTGTTGTAAAGAAGAATCTGGGTTTTCAGAAGAAACTTATTGTGGTGGAGGTCATAATCCTCATTGTGGTAGACGCTGGAACAAGTAACCTGGCAAGGTAGACGCTGGAACAAGTAACCTGGCAAGGTAGACGCTAGAGCTAGTAATCGCTGGCGCACAAGTAATC
>Ga0209189_1002071_pt1 | contig 14402 bp, 14 predicted proteins | sample C_130820_EF_Meta_FD_187308 | JGI IMG/M metagenome (GOLD analysis project Ga0209189, IMG submission 187308) | Freshwater microbial communities from Lake Croche, Canada to study carbon cycling - C_130820_EF_MetaG (SPAdes) (version 3) | ecosystem: Environmental > Aquatic > Freshwater > Lake... | reverse complement strand
CCATATTGAAGAACTGTATATTGTCCTGCCGCAAGAAAAGTCCATTTAGAATCGGTGGTGGGATTAAGGCCTGAGAGTTTTGAAGCGTCTCCAGTAGTGTAACCAAAAATATATTTTACATCAGTCCCGCCAGAATTGTCTTTGAGTTTCACTTCCGTCCCAAAACAAACCGTTGAAGGTCCATCAAAAGTAAATCCACCTTTTTCAATACCTGTTGTGATGTCGCAAACACTTTGTGCGAAAACAGTTGTTGAAAATAAAAGCAGAAAACTTATTTTGTAAAAACTATTCATATATGGGTAGATGACCTATTTTAAGTACAAATTTGCACATAAATAACGTATTCTCTGAAGATTATTTCGGAATTTATGTTGTTTTTTATTTAAAGGTTAGATTTTTTATTCTGAATAAGCAAACAAACTTATATTAAACAAGTATTGGTATGATATTCTTTCAGAGGGTAAAAAATTTGTATCTTTGCACCCTCTAATCTTAACAGGATTTTAAGGATTATAAGATAGACATGATTTTTTAAGGAATTTTAATAATAAAAAATCAATCTTGAAATCCTAAAATCGCTTAATCCTGTTTTATTTACTTACTTATGCACTACAAAGAATATAAATCAGTCAATTATGCCGCTATTGCCGACGAAGTTTTAGCTTTTTGGAAAGAAAACAAAATCTTTGAGCAATCTATTGAGGTACGTGAAGGTTCACCAACTTATACATTTTTCGAAGGGCCACCATCAGCGAATGGCACGCCTGGAATTCACCATGTAATGGCTCGTTCGATTAAAGATATTTTTTGTCGCTACAAAACGCTACGTGGTTTTCAAGTAAAACGCAAAGGTGGCTGGGATACGCACGGCTTACCCGTTGAGCTTCAAGTAGAAAAAGAACTCGGCATAACAAAAGAAGATATTGGTAAGAAAATAACAGTTGAAGAATATAACCAAAAATGTCGTGAAACCGTCATGCGTTTTACTGACCAATGGGACGATTTGACCGAGAAAATGGGCTATTGGGTTGACCTCGAAGATCCGTATATTACTTACAAAAACGAATACATCGAAAGTATTTGGTATTTATTAAAGGAATTTTACAAAAAAGGATTGCTTTATAAAGGCTATACGATTCAACCCTATTCGCCGGCGGCAGGAACAGGTCTAAGTTCGCACGAGCTAAATATGCCTGGCACCTACAAAGATGTAAAAGATACTTCTTTGACCGCCCAATTTAAGGTTATCGAAAATCATAAATCGGAGTTTTTGTTTAAAGTTGCGGCAAACTCCCTCTTTGAATCGGACCGCCGAGCGGGGGGCAAGGGGGATGTATTCATCCTAGCTTGGACAACAACACCTTGGACACTTCCTGCAAACTCAGCTTTGACAGTTGGAAAAAACATCAACTATGTTTTAGTGAAAACCTTTAATCCATATACTTATTTACCAGTAAATGTAGTGTTGGCGAAAGATTTAGTTGGGAAATATTTTGTCGAAAAAGCCAAAGACGGAGATTTTGAAGGTTTTGGTGACTCAGACAAGAAAATTATCCCTTGGACAATCATTGCGGAGTGCAAAGGCTCTGATTTGGAAGGAATTGAATACGAACAACTCTTGCCTTATGTAGTCCCCCCCGCCCCCAGTGGGGGAGCCTTCCGTGTTATAATTGGAGATTTTGTGACAACTGAAGATGGTACGGGTGTTGTGCATACGTCGCCCACTTTTGGTGCAGACGACTTTAGAGTTGCTCAACAACACGGCATTCCGTCAATCATGGTGAAAGACGAAACTGGAAAAGACGTGCCAATTGTTGACCGTAGAGGGCGTTTTGTGAAAGAAATCACTGATTTTGCCTTAGAATATGTAAAAGAAGCCTATTTGACCGATGCAGAAAAAGAAGCAGAAAGAGTCAAACAGAATCGTGATAAATATCTTTCTGTTGATGAGCGCATTGCGATTAAACTAAAAACCGAAAATAAAGCTTTCAATGTTCAGCGTTACGAACACACATATCCGCATTGTTGGAGAACTGATAAACCAATACTTTATTATCCACTTGATAGTTGGTTTATTCGTACAACGGCAATGAAAGATAAGTTGGTGGAACTCAATAAAACCATCAATTGGAAACCTGAAAGCACAGGAACTGGCCGATTTGGCAATTGGCTCGAAAACTTAGTAGATTGGAATTTAAGCCGTAGCCGCTATTGGGGGACACCACTACCAATTTGGCGTTCGGAAGACGGCGAAGAAGTGTGTGTCGGTTCGGTAGAAGAACTTATTGATGGTATTAAACATGCGTTAAAAGATGATGTTTTGAGTGAAGAGCAGAGAGAAAAAAATAATTCATTCATTCACTCATTCAATCATTCAACATTCGATTTGCACCGCCCCTACGTTGATGAAGTATTCTTGGTTTCGGCTAGCGGAAAACTCATGCAGCGTGAGACTGACTTAATCGATGTTTGGTTTGATTCGGGAGCGATGCCTTTTGCACAATGGCATTATCCGTTTGAAAATAAAGAGATTTTTGACGCCAATTACCCTGCCGATTTTATCTCAGAAGGTGTTGACCAAACGCGTGGTTGGTTCTTTACACTTCATGCCATTTCTGGAATGTTATTCGATTCGGTTGCGTTTAAAAATGTTGTTTCTACAGGCCTTGTTTTGGATAAAAACGGCAATAAAATGTCGAAACGTCTTGGTAACGCCGTTGACCCATTTGATACATTAGGAAAATATGGTGCTGACCCAACTCGTTGGTACATGATTACAAACGCTGAGCCTTGGGACAATTTGAAATTTAATTTGGAAGGAATCACTGAGGTGCGTAATAAATTCTTCGGAACGCTCAGCAATACTTATAATTTTTTTGCACTTTATGCAAATCTTGATCATTATAAGATGTCGGAAACTGATAGAGTGCCTTGTGCAAACCTTCCAGAAATGGATCGTTGGATTTTATCGAAATTATATACACTTATTAAAGAAGTAGGCGAACAATTCGATGATTATAATCCAACGAAAGCAGGGCGTTTGGTGCAAGATTTTGTTTGTGACCAGCTTTCTAACTGGTATGTGCGTTTGTGCCGTCGTCGTTTCTGGACTGGGTCATCGCATGACGGTTCATCGCATGATGGTTCGTCACAAGAAGTCAATAGGACTGAAAATAAAAAAGCAGCTTACGAAACACTTCAACAATGTTTGGTAACTGTTGCCCAATTGATGTCGCCAATTGCTCCGTTCTACGGAGATTGGTTGTACAAAAACCTAACAGATGCCATTCGTGAGGAAGCAAAAGCAATTAATTCGCCACTTCGCCACGAATCTGTACATTTTACAGATTGGACACTTTATGACGAAAAATGGGTTGATAAGGACTTAGAAGCGTCGATGGATTTGGCTCAAACAATTTCGTCGTTGGTTCACTCATTGCGTAAAACTCATAAAATCAAAGTGCGTCAGCCATTGCAGCGTATTTTGATTCCAGTTTTATCAGAAAGCACTCGTGAGCAAATTCGTAATATAGAAGAAATTATCAAATCTGAAGTAAATATTAAGTCAATCGAATATCTTGATGATGATTCGGCAACTGCCGTTGGGGGCATCTTGAAAAAGAAAGTAAAACCAAACTTCAAAGCCCTCGGCCCGAAATATGGCAAGGATATGAAAGAAGTTGGGAATTTCATCAATTCAATGTCGGCTGAACAGTTAAAAGAGTTAGAAAAAAATGGAGAATTATTCACTCAATCACTCATTCTATCATTCACTCATTTAAAATTAGAAGACGTCGAAATCCAAACTGAAGACGTTCCAGGTTGGTTAGTAGCATCCGACAAAGGAATAACTGTTGCTTTGGATATTAATATTTCGGATGAATTACGCCAAGAAGGTATCGCTCGTGATTTTGTGAATCGTATCCAAAATTATAGAAAAGACACAGGCTTTGATGTAACCGATAAAATTAGCATCAAATTTTTCAATAATAATGAAGCCTTGACTGCTGCCGTGGAGGCCAATAGCGAGTACATTAGGCAAGAAGTGCAAGCACTTTCTTTGGAAGTATTGGCTGAATATCCATTCGGGAAAAAACCAAGCAATGCCGTAGAAATCGAAATGGATGAGTTTATGCTCGTAGTTGTAGTTGAAGTAGTAGCGTAGCGTTTTCGCTGCAAAATATAGCAAACAGAAAATCCCTCATGGCTGAAATAGCGGTGAGGGATTTTTTGTTTGAATGCTGCATTCATTTAAAGTACCAAGACTTTAAATGCCTTTGATGTGAAATTAAATCTTAAGCATTTAGTAGATTAAGACGTTCTTCAATGAGTGTTTGATACTGAACTTTCTTTTCTTCACTCAAAAAGCTTTCAGTAATCATCTTTTTTATAGGTATTAAATTCTTCAGAAATTTATTGTAAATACGTTAAGCAGTTATATGGCTAATTTCAAAAGATTCGGCTAACTTATCGAAGTCTATTTTTTTTAATCGGTTCTTCTTACCATTGATTGTTAAAACCATTTGCTCATTATCCTACTCATCGGCTACCTCCTTTCTAATTACGCCTACTTCACTACCAAATAAATCAAGCACTTGATTTACTTTATCAAGTTTCAAAGTAGTCTTCCCTTATTCTAATTCACGTACAAAACGAAGTCCAACTCCGGCTTTAAAAGCAAGTTCCTCTTGCGTAATTTTTAAATTCTTACGCTTTTCATTGATGAATTGAGTAAGTGATGATATGTTTTTCATACCTTATCGGGTATAATTATTGAAAAATATGTAAATTTATCCCTTTTGGGTATAAAAATAAATGAAATTTATGCTTAAAATAGTAAAGAATGGAAGTTTGCTTTGAAAAAATATCTCAATCAAAAGTATCGAATAAAGTTTTAACAAAACATTTTTTTAAGGAATTTATTTTACAATTATGGATTTAATAAAGATACAATATGGATATATCTTATGAAAAAAAGCTGTTTTTTTACTTTTTTGACAAACAGAAATTAAATAAAGAGGAAAAAATAATAATTAATGAGGAATAAAGACCAAATAAGGGTTGAGATTTATTAGTAAATCATAGAAAATACTGTAGTTAGCGTAGTAAATACCGAAAAGAGAAACACTTGGATTAGAAAATTATAAACACTAAGCTAAGAAGATTACCAGATTGGTGTAAGCGGCTGACGCTCGGTTATCCTGGAAATTAAAAAAAAGATTGATAATTTGCTGATTATCAATCTCTTAGAAGATACTTTTGTGGTGATGGACGGGATCGAACCGCCGACACAAGGATTTTCAGTCCTTTGCTCTACCAACTGAGCTACATCACCTTATCACCACCATTCCTCGAAAGGATTTCCTTGACTTCGTTGCCGTTGTTTGGGAGTGCAAAAGTAAGCAAAAACTTTTTATGAACAAATTTCTTTCAAAAAAATAAATAATTTTTTTCACGCTTGACATGAACGGCTTTTTTGCGATATTTGTAATGTTATGCAAGCATACTAATTTTTGGTCTGCATCATATCTCACACCTTTGATAAAATATTGATAAACATTTGTTCGTCAGACTTACCGTAAAGAAAGTCGATATTCAATAAAAAGACTATGGAAATCGTTTCGCAAATCTTATTTATAGCCGCTTTGGGCTTGGCTACTTATTTTATCAGTCGCCGTGTGATACTTATTAAAAATACCATTCAATTGGGTAGGGCAGAAGACCGCTCCGATAATCCTTCCGAAAGGCTAAAAACAATGCTTTTGATTGCTTTCGGACAAAAAAAAATGTTTTCACGTCCCATAGTTGGCTTCATGCACTTCATTATTTATGCGGGTTTTATAATTATCAATATCGAGGTTCTTGAAATAATGATTGATGGAATTTTCGGAACACACCGAATTTTTGCCGAGCCGTTAGGCCAGCTTTATAGAGGTCTAATCAATTTCTTTGAAATACTCGCTTTTGGAGTTTTGGCGGTTTGTGTGGTTTTTCTTACCAGAAGAAACCTTACAAAAGTAGAACGACTGCAAGAGACTCGCCACCGAGAGTTGAAAGGCTGGGCAACCAAAGATGCCAATATCATTTTATTCATTGAAATCTTATTGATGTGGGCTTTTTTGAGCATGAACGCCGTAGATACGATTTTACAAGAACATGCTATTGGTCATTATGCAGAAGCCGTCACTGGAGATTTTTGGATAAGCCAATTCTTGAAACCTTTGTTTATGGGTTTCTCAGACGTTGCTTTGGTTGCTTATGAACGTGCCGCATGGTGGTTTCATATTTTGGGCATCATGGCTTTTGCTACTTATGTTACTTATTCTAAGCATTTACATATTTTCTTGGCCTTTCCGAATACGTATTTTTCTAACCTTAATCCGAAAGGAGAAATGGCAAATATGCCAACAGTTACGAAAGAAGTAAAAATTATGCTCGGCCTCGAAGAACCAGATGCAAATCCGGCCGAAGTTGGTCGTTTTGGTGCAAAAGATATAAAAGATTTATCGTGGAAAAACTTAATGGATGCTTACAGTTGTACCGAGTGTGGGCGTTGTACTTCATCTTGCCCTGCAAACATGACAGGAAAGCAACTTTCGCCACGCAAAATTATGATGGATACTCGTGACCGCCTCGAAGATATTCAAAAAGGTTGGTTAGCGACTGACCAAAAAGCCCCACTTGCTGACTTTAATGATGGAAAAAACCTTATCGGTGATTATATTTCGGAAGAAGAAATCTTGGCTTGTACAACTTGTAATGCGTGTGTGCAAGAATGCCCGATTAATATCAATCCGTTGGATATTATCTTACAGCTTCGTAGATATAAGGTAATGGAAGAGTCTCAAGCACCTGCTTCTTGGAATGGGATGTTTTCAAACATAGAAAATAATATGGCTCCGTGGAAATTCTCTCCTAGTGACCGATTTAACTGGGTGGAGGAGATAAACAAATGAAAAGTGCAATGAATTTAAAATAATGTAAGGTTATTTCTCAAATTAATTACAAAAAAAACTGACTTTCGATAGAATGTCAGTTTTTTTGTTAGGAACAATAATTTATTTTTGAAAATATTTTTGTACTTAAAAAATATTTTTTTTAACTTTACATAGATTAACACGAAAAGCTGGTATAATATTTGAAATGTTACTCCCTAATTATCCTAAAAAGTACAATAAGCTCAAAAGTGCATTATGTACCCAACCAAACCTCCTATGAAACGATTTAATTCTTCAATGTTTATGCAATGGGTTGTATTTATTCCCTTGCTATTGCCATTAGCTATTGTTAGCGGAGCTCTCGATGGTATGAAAAGAGTATTTGAACAAGCTTCTGCCGACATCATTGAAAATGAGCCAGTTGCTCACATCGAAGCTTAAATAAAATTTTCAACAGTAGTTTTTAACTGTGGCAATGATAATACACCCGATTGTCGCCATTTCAGTTCACTTTTCTTAAAAAGCATGAGTGTTGGCACTCCCGTAACTCTGTATTTTGCAGCGAGTTTTGGGTTTTGGTCAACATCAATCTTTACGATTCTAACTTTCTCACCCATTTCTTGTGCTAATTGCTGAAGCGTAGGGGTTAGAGCCTTGAATGGACCGCACCAAGTAGCAAAGAAATCAATTAATATTGGTTCCTCAGAGGCTATTAATTCTTCAAATGTTCCGTTCATATTTTTCTGTCTTTTTTCATAAAACAGTGAATACTTTCTCGGAGTTTCATATTTTTGCTATTCTTCAATAATGCTCACTTTTTTGTTTTTATTCTAAACGACATTTATAGGCTTTGGAGAGACGGGAGTTTATGAAATGAGCAAGTAAACTAAATAAAATCACTGATCTAAATTTCATCAAAAATCAACACAAAAAATCCTATCAATCTTAAAATCGCTTAATCCTTTACTTTCTGCTATATTTGCAATAATAATATGCTTCAAAACATTCGACCCTAAAAAATGGAAAACATTTCAAGACGAAATCTGCTAAAAACCTTTGGCTTAACCACTGGTGGATTATCATTCTTTAATATTGATGTCCTCGCCGAAGATATCAATGACCAAGAAATCGAAATTCCACACGATGACCGATATGTTTCACTCGAAAAACCTGTCACGGCTATTGTTTTAGGGGCAGGAAATCGTGGAAATGTTTATGGGCGTTTTGCAATGGCTTTCCCGAATGAGCTGGATATGGTTGGCGTTGCCGAGCCAATTGAGTTTCGTAATGATAAGTTTTCGAAAACCCATAATATAGAAGAGAAAAATCGCTTTAAAACCTGGGAAGATGTTTTTAAAGTACCAAAATTTGCCGATGCCATTATTATTTCAACGCCCGACCGACTACATTATGGCCCTGCCATGAAAGCACTAGCAATGGGCTATCATGTGCTGCTCGAAAAGCCGATTTCGCCATCAATGCAGGAATGTTTGGAGATTTTGGCAATGGCAAAGAAAAACAAAAGTATTATTGCGGTTTGTCATGTATTGCGTTATACACCGTATTTTAGAAAATTAAAAGAGATTTCGGATAGCGGAAAGTTTGGTAAATTAATTAGCGTCAATCACCTTGAAGGCGTTGAGTACGTACACATGGCACACTCATACGTGCGTGGAAACTGGCACGTTGAGAAAGATACAAATCCGATTATTTTGGCAAAGTCTTGTCACGACCTTGATATTTTACGTTGGATTATCGGAAAACCTTGCAAAAGTATTTCTGCTCATGGTTCGCTTACTTGGTTTAAGCGTGAAAATGCCCCCGAAGGCAGCACAGACCGCTGTACAGATGGCTGTAAAATAGAAGCCGAATGTCCATTTTCTGCAATTAGAATTTACCAAAAAGAAAAGCAACGAATCAATGTTTTGGATGTGACTGATGATAAATCGAAACAAGATGCCGAAATTTACGAGAAATTGAAAACATCTCAGTATGGTAGATGCGTTTATAGAATGGACAACGACCAACCTGACCATTATACAACCTCGATGGAGTTTGAGGGCGGTACAACGGTAAGTTTTGCAATGGAGGCTTTTACATCATTTGAGCATCGAAAAACTCGTTTGATGTTTTCGAACGGAGAAGTTTGGGGCGATATGAATCAAATTCAAACGTATGATTTTCGCACCAAAGAAACAACATCTTGGAAAGCCACTGACCAACCTGAATACAAAAATCAAGCATCAGGGCACGGTGGCGGAGATTATGGTTTAGCTCGAAATTTCGTGCAGGCAGTTGCCCAAAACAAACCCGAATTGCTAACTTCAACGATAGAAGCATCTATTGAAAGTCATGTAATGGGTTTTATGGCCGAAAAAAGCCGACTTGGTAAAAAAATGGTTGAAGTAAAAATATAATAGTCCCACCCAACCCTCCCTAGAAGAGAGGGCATATTTTGATTTTTTAAAATGCGTAAAATACTAATAATAACCCTCTTGGCTTTGGCTTCGTGCCAAAACAAAAAAGCCGATTTAGGTACATTCGACCAGAAAACTTTCCGAACTGACCGAGGTGCTTGCGAAGGAAAAAGAGAAAAACTAATTGAAGAACTAAAAACTCTCCGACCAAAGATTTTGGGTTTAACCGAAAACCAAGTTATCGAAACTCTGGGTAGATATGATTTTCAAATCCTGAGTCGTCGTAACGAAAAAGTTTTTGTGTTTTACTTAGAAAAAGGTGCACATTGTGAAAATATTCAGAACCCAACGCAGGCTCGCTCGATGATTTTGTATTTCAATGCCGCAAGTTTGGTAAAAGAAGTTTCGTTTCAATTTGGTAGCCCAGTTGAATAAAAATACAATTATCCAAAAATGTTTGGGATGATTTCTAGAGTGAAAAATATTTTTTCTTTGGCAAACAAAAATATTTTAATAAAAAATTTTGATTTCTAAAATCAACCATTACTTTTGCATTCATCAAGTGGTTTTTAAAATCGTTTTCAGTAAAACAAAAAATGACTCAATATTCTAATATAGTTAAAATCTGGTGGTGGCGTCCTGCAAAATAGGATGAACAGATTTGCTATGTAGAAAAACATACAAGTATTAAGCGAAGCGGCTTACTGTTCATAACGGTAAGCCGCTTTTTCATTTTTGACTCTATTCTTATCATTTATAATATGAAATCTTCTTATCAAATAACAACTCGCCATAAACGCTTACTTGCCGACACGCTTACGCCAGTTGGTATTTTTCAACGTTTACGGGGGCATTATCCACATTCGGTTATGCTCGAAAGTGCCGATTACCACGCTATGCACAATAGTTTTAGTTATATCGCTTGTGATGAAGTGGCAAGTTTTCAGTTAGACGATGATGTTGTTATGCAAAAATTTCCAGATCGATTGAGTGAGACTTTTTCGTTAAAAAATAGAAAAGATGGTGTAAAGGTTTTACAAGAATTTGCTGAACGTTTTGAAAACCACAAAAATGAGTTCCTTTTTATCACAAACGGACTTTTCGGACATATTACCTATGATTCAGTTGAGTATTTTGAAGACATTGAGATTCAAGAAAAAAGTGTCGAAAGTGCCATTCCGCAGATTTTATACCGAGTTTATCGCTATGTGATTGCCATCAATCACTTTAAAGACGAATTGTATATTTTTGAGCATACTTATACGCCCGAAGGTCAAGAACCAAAAGTTTCTGTCGATGGCTTAGAAACTTTAGAGTTTTTTGTGAAAAACCCTAAAATGTCAACTGCTAAATTTAAAGCAGAAAAAGAGGAGGTTTCTAATTTGAATGATGATGAAATGCGAATAATCGTCAATAAATGTATTGGACATTGTTTACGTGGCGATGTATTTCAGATTGTGCCTTCTCGCAGGTTTTCAAAGAAATTTGAAGGTGATGATTTCAATGTTTATCGTGCCTTGCGTTCAATCAATCCATCGCCTTATTTATTTTATTTCGATGGGGGAGATTACCATATTTTTGGTAGTTCGCCCGAAAAGCAGATTTTGATTAAAGATGGCCGTGCAGAAATTCACCCAATTGCTGGAACATTCAGACGCACAGGCGATGATGAACATGATGCCGAATTGGCTCGCCAACTCCACGCCGACCCAAAAGAATCGGCCGAACACGTAATGTTAGTTGATTTGGCAAGAAATGACCTTTCACGCAGTGCTGAAAACGTAAAAGTTGAAACTTTCAAGGAAGTTCAGTTTTATAGCCATGTTATTCACTTAGTTTCAAAAGTGACTGGCAAAATGCATAAAGGCACAAATCCTTTGCAATTGGTGGCAGATACTTTTCCAGCTGGAACGCTTTCTGGTGCCCCCAAGCATAATGCCATGACGATTATAAATAAATTTGAACCAACCAATCGAAGTATTTATGGAGGAGCAATTGGTTTCATGGATTTCAACGGAAATTTTAATCATGCTATTGCTATTCGTACGTTTTTGAGCAAAAAAAATACACTTTTCTATCAAGCAGGTATGGGCGTTGTGGCAAAATCTGATGTAGAACTCGAAATGAAAGAGGTACATTTGAAATTAGCAGCTTTAAGAAAAGCGATTGAAATGGCGGAGGAGATTTGAGAATTAATAGTAAAAAATTCAAACAATGGAAAGCTCAAAAACAGAAGATTCGTTAATAAAGGAAAGTATAATTAGATTGATAGCATTATCACATAAAAATGAATCCAAAAACCATGCAGTGAAGTTTCCTATTAATGATGAAGTTAAATCATTATTAGAAGATGAAATGGAATTTAATTTTGATGAATAGAGCTTTCAGATTGATATTTATGCCATTAAGCATATACTCAAAGAGCATGGAAATGAATCAAAAGAAGATACAAGAGGACAAATAGCAGTCAATGATGAAGATATTTTATTAATGCTTGACGTTTTACAGTTTCCAGATTTGATTTTGAATAGTGGAAAAAATAAACTTGGAAAAGAAACAATTACCTTCATTAAACAAATAGACAATAGATACGTGATTATACAGGAAGTAAGAACTGGGCGTAAAACGGTTGCTTTAAATTCTATGCGTAAATTCAAAACAAAAAGAACCAATTAGGCCGCTAATGCAGTTTATTGATTCTTTTTATAAAACGACGGGTGTATGCTCGGCAATGCCGCCCTTCCCTTTTAACGCCCAAGACGATTTCGTTTTGTAATATAAATGTATAAATAATTTCAAAAACTTCAAAATTAGTATAAAATAATGAAAATATTAGTTCTTGATAATTACGATTCGTTTGTTTACAACTTAGTCTATATCCTAAAAGAATTAGGTGGAGATGTAGATGTATTCAGAAATGATAAAATTGTATTAGAGGAAGTCGAAAAATACGATAAGATTTTACTTTCACCCGGTCCGGGTATTCCCGAAGAAGCTGGAATTATGCTTGATTTGATAAAAACCTATCATGCCACAAAATCTATTTTTGGTGTATGTTTAGGGCATCAAGCAATCGGCGAGGCTTTTGGTACAAAATTGCATAATATGGGCGAAGTCCTTCATGGAGTAACAAGCAAATGTTTGATAACCGATACAAATGAAGTTCTTTTTCAAGGAATTCCTTCTGAAATCGAAGTTTGTCGTTATCATTCATGGACGGTTGTTCCTGAAACCATGCCAGTCGATTTGAAAATTACTGCCATCGACGAAAAGGGTTACGTAATGGCAGAAGCTCATCAAAAATACGATGTACGAGGTGTACAGTTTCACCCCGAAGCATATTTGACGCAACACGGCGTGAAAATGGTAGAGAATTGGATGAAAAGTTGAAGATTTTTGTAAATTTGTTTATTAAAATAGATATTCTTATGACAATTTTATCAGAACAACGGACACGCAAAGAGTTGATAAAACAGATTCAAGATATTTCAGAAGTGAAATCTGAAAGCAAAATTGTGAATATTGCTTTGGAAGAATACCTCCGTCGTTTGGCGGGGCAGGAACTAAGAAAAACAAAAGGCAAAGCTAATTGGGAAGGTAATTTAGATGAAATGAGAACCTCAGAATATGCAGATATTACTATTTGATACAAGCATTTGGATTGATTATTTGAGTGGTCAGGAAACCTCAAAAGTCAATCTTTTAGATGAGTATTTATTAAATACTGATGTTTTACAAATTTGCCCACCAATTATTCAAGAAATTTTGCAAGGAATTCGTCAAGACGAGCAATTTAGTAAGATAAAGAAAAACCTAAATAGACTTTTATGTCTTCAAATTGATGCCAAAGAAGCTGCATTTGGTGCAGCTGAGCTTTATAGAAATCTTCGCAAGAAAGGTATTTCTGTAAGAAAACCAAATGACTGCCTAATTGCTTTTTACGCCATTTCTTTCGATGTTGAATTGGTGCATAAGGATAGTGATTTTGACTTAATGATTGACCATACGCCCATCAAAATATACCAATTATAATGAAAGCATACCTTAATCAACTAATTGAGAAGCAAAATCTAACCACTCAGCAAGCCCAAGAAGTCCTTCTAAAAATCGGCCAAGGGGAAGCTAATAATTCTCAAATTGCTGCTTTTTTGATGGGAATTCAACAAAAAGGAATCACCGTTGACGAACTCGAAGGTTTTCGTGAAGCGATGATTTCGTTGGCAGTGCAAATAGATTTGTCAGATTTTGATGCTATGGATATTGTCGGAACTGGCGGAGATGGAAAAGATACCTTCAATATTTCTACAACATCGGCTTTTGTTTTGGCTGGAGCTGGACAAAATGTTGCCAAACACGGCAATCATGGAGTGTCTTCATCGGTTGGGTCGAGCACAGTTTTAGAATATTTAGGCGTAAAGTTTTGCAACGACGAAAGTTATTTGAAACAAAAGCTAGAAACAGCGGGTATTTGTTATATGCACGCACCGTTGTTTCATCCAGCTATGAAATACGTTGCACCAATTCGCAAAGAACTGGGCATGAAAACGTTCTTTAATATTTTAGGGCCATTGCTTAATCCAGCAAAAGTACAAAAGCAGTTTTCAGGAGTTTATAGTTTGCCAGTTTTTGATTTGTATGCCCAGTTGTTTGGTCGTACTTCCGCTAAATTTGCTATTATTTATGATTTGGCTGGCTATGATGAAGTTTCGCTGACTCATGATTTTCAGATTTCAAGTCATATCAATAACGATAAAAGCATTGTTTCACCCAAAAGCTTAGGCTTTGATTTACAGCAACAATCAGACATTTATGGCGGAGGCACAATCGAAGAATCAGCAATTATATTAATAAATGTATTAAAAAATACTGCGACAGAGGCACAAACAAATGTGGTTTTGGCTAATGCAGGGTTTGCACTAAGCATCGCAAAAGATTTAAGTATTGAAGAAGGCATCGCTCAAGCTAAAGAATCGTTATTAAGTGGAAAAGCATATCTTTGTTTGAAAAAACTAACAGAATCATGACAAATATTGATGATTTAGACCTA
>Ga0209189_1002069_pt1 | contig 14410 bp, 12 predicted proteins | sample C_130820_EF_Meta_FD_187308 | JGI IMG/M metagenome (GOLD analysis project Ga0209189, IMG submission 187308) | Freshwater microbial communities from Lake Croche, Canada to study carbon cycling - C_130820_EF_MetaG (SPAdes) (version 3) | ecosystem: Environmental > Aquatic > Freshwater > Lake... | reverse complement strand
ACAAGTAAACCAATTAATGTTAGTGAATGGTTTGTTTCCATAATTATTTTTAACAGAATATACATAGCTACCTGGGGATCCGGTTCTGATAATACCTCTAATCTGCTGACTTTCGAACTGTGTAGTAAAATACAGTAAGTATGTGTCTGTTGAAGCAACACTATTTAAAAAGAGAGTATATTCATCATTAGTGACTTTAAACTTATTAATATAGTATTCGTAAGCTACTGCTCCGTATCGATTATTGTTCCATCTATTTCTAACAGTATCGTTACTATTCCCGGCATCTCCCACCAGCACAAAATTTGGTAAATTGTCTGAATTAGTTAGACTAGCTATTCGAAGACCAAAAGTACCATATCTTTCAGCGGCAATATAGTCCCAAAAATCATCAGAACCCAAACCATAAGGGCCTCTATTGCAACAGCCCCAAAATCCTCCTCTGATACCTCTTCTAGCGGAGGGTATGTTATTGGTATCGTTCCATTCGAATACATTACCATTCATATCATAACAACCATAATAGCTTGGTCGTCCGTTAGTACCAACAGACGTAACATTATTACTACCATCCCACACAGCTTGATCTATATTAACAGTATTAACGTCTGATGTTAAGCTATTTCTAACTGTAGCTTTGTTATTTTTAACAGACCACTTGTTACCAAAACTATAGAATGAGGGCATGTCTTGTTTTTCCTTTCATAGTATTTTTTTAAAAATCAATTCTTCTGTATGGTCCATTATTTGTTCCTGATCCAAAAGTAGCTCTATATATATATCCAAGATTAGTGGTTAAAGAAAATGCTCCATTAGCTGAGACAACTTCTGTGTATGTTGTTATTCTATAGCTATATAAACTATTAATATAAATTCTAATATCTGTAAAGTCTAAAGGATTATTAATTAATTGTACTTGATTAAAACTAATGCTTGATCCATTTGTTCCAGATAATGTGACTCCATTACCAGAAACAGAACTTCCAGAAGATATTGTTAATGTGGTATTAAAGGTCTTAATACTCTGATTAGTGAAAATTTTAAAGTTTTTATTGCTAAATACTTTACCATTATTGTAAAATAATTTTATTGTCATTTATATCTACCGTTTTAGTTTTTAATATTATGGTGTTCCGCCATCAATTAAGCAGTAGACAAGGGTCGTGGGACTTGCTGCACTAACTCCACTAATACTTGTTAATCCAGCTATAGTAGAAACCGTGCTTCCAAGACTAATCGAAGTTGAGCCCAGAGTAACTGAACTATTTAATAATTTAGCATTAGCTATACTACCAGCCAACATGGTGTTTGTAACAGTGCCTGTGTCTGTGGTGTAAACGCCATTTGTAACACTGGTTGCATTACCACTTAGACTAGCAGTAATGGTTCCTGCTGTAAAATTACCACTAGCGTCACGAGCCACGATAGCAGAAGCAGTGTTAGCGCTAGTAGCAGTGGTGGCACTATTACTAACCTTTCCAGACGTACTAATTGTAGCAAGTTTGGTATCAGCGATGGCAGCAGATGTTGCTATGTCTGCATTTACGATACTAGTAGATAGATTTAATTTACTGTAAGCAATTGCTCCAGTAGCACTAATATCGTTATTGGTAATTCCAGAAACTAGATTCAGTTTGCTGTAAGAGATAGAGGCGTTGGTTGCAACGTCACTATTAGTTATGCTACTACTCAAATTAAGCTTACTGTAGGAGATAGAGGCTGCAGCATTAATATCGGCATTAACGATATTTCCTGCTAGATTAAGTTTGCTATAAGCAATTGCTGCTGAATTATTAATATCAGCATTCATAATGCTAGAAGAAAGATTCAATTTGCTGTAAGCTATTGCTCCTGTAGCACTAATATGAGTATTATCTATTACTCCGGTAGATATTGTTGTAGCATTACCAATACTTGTTATTGGACCAGTCAAATTAGCATTGGTTACTACATTATTAGCTGTTCCACTTAAAGATCCAACAAATGTTGTTGCGGTGACTGTGGATAGTCCAGAAAATGATGTAACGGTTGATCCTAGGGATACTGCTGTTGAACCAATCGTTACTGAACTGTTAAGAAGTTTGCCATTAGCTATGCTTCCGGCCAACATGGTGTTGGTTACAGTGCCAGTATCAGTAGTGTATACTCCATTTGTGACACTAGTAGCATTACCGCTTAAACTAGCCGTAATAGTTCCAGCACTAAAGTTACCACTAGCATCTCTAGATACTATAGCCGATGCTGTATTTGCATTGGTCGCTGTTGTTGCACTATTACTAACTTTACCTGCTGTACTAATTGTAGCAAGCTTACTATCGGCAATTGCTGCAGAATTCGAGATATCTGCATTTACTATACTTGTGGATAGATTTAGTTTACTGTATGCGATAGCAGCAGAACTATTAATATCAGCGTTAACAATCGTGTCGTTTGCAATCATTGTGCTGGTAACTGTGCCAGTATCTGTAGTGTACACACCATTAGTTACTGTACTAGCATTACCACTCAAACTTCCGATAAAATTACCGCTAGTATAAACATTACCACCACTAAATTCCCATCGATTTGAAACATTATTCCAAACGATAGACTGAGTAGTACTACCAGTATAAACTTCCATACCTCCAGTAGACAAACCACTAGTATTTACTCTTATAATATTATCGCCAATATTAATTGTACTACTATTAACTGTTGTTGTGGTTCCCTGAACAGTTAAATTTCCTCCAACAATAACATCACTGACGGTTGTTAGAGTATTAATTCCTGTTAAATTTTTACTATTATCAACAACTAATGCTCTGCCAGAACTAGCTGTACCAGGAACAACCCCAGACAGATAGGACAGTTCTGTTAGTGTTGCTTTTGTTGAAGCGTCTGTAATATTGCTCCAAGAATGAGTATGTCCACTAAAAGATACTCCAGTAGTGTCAATATACATCTTATCGTAAACAGCGTCATAAGAAAGAGCTATTCCTGTTCTTCCAATAACTTCTGTAGTAGCAATATTGCCAAGGTCTGTAATTAGTGAACTGGGGATACCGGTGATAGCAACAGTGTGAGTACCAGCATTATTAGTAATTCCGATACCGCTAGTTCCAACCAGACCCTTAACTCCCATTAATCCACTAACTGCACTATTGAAGTCGGTAATGTTAGAGCTTGTGTGGGTATGTCCACTCAAACTAACTGCCGTATTACCAACAGTTAAAGTATTAAAATTACCAGTTCCACTTGGAATACTAACCGATCCTGTAAAAGCCGCTCCAGACAATGCTGCTCTTGTTGTGTCTGTTGGATGAACGTGATCTTCTCTCGAATATTTTTTGGAAGTTCCGACAGCAGCAGTTCCGTCCATTAAAGGATTGCTTGAAGAAGCTTGTCCAATAACAAATGCTGTACTAGCAATTTGTGTTGTGTTCGTATCAGCAGCAGCGGTTGGAGCTGTTGGAGTTCCAGTCAATGCTGGACTATTTAGTGGAGCATATACTCCGCTTACCAATCCACTAACACTAGTATTAAAATCTCCAATATAAGAACTAGTTAGTCCAGTAACCGAGATTGTTTCTATCTTACCAGTATTGTCGTAGCTGGCTTTAATTCCACTTACTCCAGTAATTGTAGATCCAATTAGATCTTTAACAGTATCAGAATTAACAGGCGAACTAATAACAAAACCTTTATCTCCTGTTGGAGTTACGGTGATATTGCTTCCGGCAATAATGCTCTTTACTGGAAGTAGTCCGCTAACTGCGCTACTAAAATCGCTAAGATAGCTAGAACTTAATCCAGTAACTGATACTGTCATGGTTCCTGAAGCTGAAGCATAAGATACATTTATACCGCTAGTTCCTACAAAATCAGTACCCGTTATATTTGCCCAAGATAAACTACTCCAGAGACTAGTACCATCGCCTATCTTAAACTTTTTAATTGTTGTATCATAACCAAGCTCTCCTTGAGCTAGTGGGCTATTAGAAGCTGCCCATAGGCTTGATGATCCTCTTCTGAGCTGAATAGTAGTTAAAGCTGGCATTTTAATAGTCTCCGATATTTTAAAAAATTTTTTATGGGGTACCGCAGTCGAAGTTGTAATGGTCTAAATAGTGGTCTAGTCCACTGATCCTAGATACGTCTAAATTTCCAATAATTTTACTAAAAGGAATATCTGGTAAATCACCAACTCCAATAATAGCTGATCTACTTAGTATACTTACACCAGCGGATGAGAATCTCTCTATCTCCACCACTCCAACAGTATCTAAAAAACTAGTTTCTATAGAAATAATATTGGGTTGAATATTCTCAAGTACTACAGTAAAGTCGTTCATGTTTGACAATCCAAAAGGGTTTCATTTTCACTAAATCTATGAGTGATTTTAACTGTTCCAAATATTAATCTGATAATCTCTTTTCCTCCTCCAGCATACATATCTTCAGGACTTTCTAATTCAAGATCATATTTTGCTTTATTAAAGATGAATCCATTTGTGGTATTAGCGGGAATCTGCAATAATAATTTCCCATCAACTCCAATAATATCAAACTTATAAATACTATGATCTGTATTTGCTGTAGAAAAAATTTGCATAGCTCCATCGTCTGTTGTCCAAACAAGTCTAGCACACCAATTCGTAATATTGAAAGGATTATTATTAGGGTCTTTGTAGATTAATGCTAATTTAAAGGATGTTCCCTGCTCGATAGAAAAATCGTATTTACTTGCAGGCATAGTATTGTTATCCTATTTAAACAGATAATTAGATAGATATAGTTATAGTACACCTTACATAAAAAAGCAGGGCCGGGTTTTTAGGCCCAGCCCTGACTTTCATAGCTGATTAGGTTAAGTTAACTAACTTGATTAGAGAGCACCAAGTAGAACTCTACGGTTATCTAGAACAGCAAAGCCTTGCTCGGCCCATCCATAGAAACCGGCTCTCTTCTGACGATGTAGTGTCTCGTCTTCGAAGATCTGGACTTCTTGGCGAACTGGCATGATGAAACTGTCTCTCTTGCGTAGATCAAGACCAACTACAACTTCACCCTTACCACTTGGTAGTGTGCCGCTGAGAGTATTGGTATAGAATAGTTGATATTCTTGTCCAACACCTAGTTCGTCTCTGTCGTGCAAGTTGATTCCGAAGATTCTGTTAAGAGTACCGTCGGCAGCGGTATAGATCTCACGACGAGTAATCTCGTCAACGATATCGATACCCCAGTTACGGATGTCTTCCATAGCTTCTGGAGAAACATAAAGATCAGTTAGAATACCACGGTTGGTACTAGCAGAGTTACCACCACCGTTTCTACGCATAACTGTCTTCATGAGACTGACTAGTCTCTTGGTAAACTGATTAGCATTAGCGTCACTGTCGTATACTACGATATTACGATCAACAGCAGCGGCCATTAGTGTGTGCCAGCCGTCGTCGTTCATCTTCTTAACAAATGAAGCCTCTAGGACTTCCATAGCACGACCAACAACGTCCCAGCGAGCATCACGAGCATACTTCAAGAGATAGTCAATTGAAGCGCCGATGTCATAGGTTGGAACCATGACGTAATCGCTTTCAACGTGACGCTCTGGAATATATCCATGATTTGGTACAGTATAGGCTACGAAGTCCTTTTCTGTGCCAGGAGCGATGAAGTCCAATGGAAACTCAGGAGTTGCACTCTGAGCCAATTGGATGGGTTCAAAAATATTGTCGAGGATGTTACCACTTAACAATCCTTGACGAAGGGGCAATTCGAGAGCTTTTGCAAACTCTCTGTTAGCTGCTAGAGCTACTTCTCGATCTGGTGAACCAGAACGAACTAGTAGTTCAGTAACTTCTGCAGTGGGTTGGAACTTATTTGTATTAGATGCCATTTTTTTTCTCTCCTCTAAAATCAAGTAATGTTGATGTCTACTTTAACGTAACCGTCAGCGTCTTTACTACCAAGGAATGTACCTACTTTAACAGCGTTTGTGGATGAAGTACTAAGTAAGCCGTTAGCGCCTACGTAAGCACCGACACCTGCTGTTGGAGTATTTCCAGATACAACCATGTTAGTAGTGACTTGTCCCTGACGGAGAAGAGTTACCTTACCCCCGACTTGGACTTCGTCTTTGTACCAGTTGATGTGCTGTCTGGTTAAATCAATATTTACAACGTCGTTCATTAGAACGCCAACGGGTAGAGCACCCGAGACGGCTGAGGCATAGCCAACGACAGCATTAGCGTCGTCCATAGCTACTCCGGCACCACCAGTTACAACAGAAGCTACGCCGCCTCTTTCTGCAACTGTGTTCATGAAAAAAGAAATATCTGTGCGAGCTTCGATACGATCTGGTTTTAGAGCCATTTCAGTTTCTCCCTATTAATAGTTATTTTTTACCTAATCTGCTACTTACAAAATCGATTAATGCGGCTCTGGTGGTGTCTACCGAAGATTCGGTTTCTCCGCCAACGCCAAGATTAACTTCTTCTACTACCTCAACTGTGTCTAGTGCTTCTGTATCAGCAGAAGTTTCTGATGCTTTCTTCTTGTCTTTGGCTTTTTTATCGTCTTCTTTATCGTCGCCCTTTTTAATCTTTTCCAACCATGGTGGCATCTTACCAGCCAACAAGCTGGTCATAGCCTCAAAAGCATCATCGGCCATAGTTTCAAATTTTTCTACAACGGTTTCTGCTGACTCAGTATCAACACCATTGTCAATTAGAGAAGCTTTTCTTTTCATCTTCTTTTCTTTTTTAGCCATTTCTACTTCTTTCATCTTATATCCAGCAATGGCTTCTAGAGCAGCATCTAGTTCAGATTTGACCTTTTTCATTTCTTCGTCTTTTTTGGCCATTTCTTGTTTTGTTTTCTTGGCTGCTTCTGTTTCTTCTTCTTTATCTTCTTCTTTTTTACTTTCCTTTTTATCTTCTACTTCATTTTTTTCTTCTTCTTCTTTCATCTTCTTGGCAGCTTCAATCATTTCTAATTGAGAAGCGACCTGAGATTCAAGTTCAACTATTCTGATTTGTAGATTATCCATAAGGCTTGTGTCTGTTGCGACCGTCTCTGTTGTAACAGTTGTTTCTGCAACAACATCCGGTGTTGCCACAATGGTCTGTTCGACTGAAGCTACTGTGTCTGTTTTTGTTTCATTTGAATTCATAGTCGTGTTCTCCACATTTAAGGTTGACTGATTATCAAATACACCTAGATTTGATAAATTAGCAAAAATTTCTGTTGAATTATTTAAAAAAGAATCTTTTGTAAAAATTATACTATCGGGATTTGCTGGCTTGTCAACAAAACCCTTACCCGAAAAGGTTATGTTTCTCAATACTCTTCCAACTTGATAATTATCATGTTCTCCTAATCCACCATATGATCTAAGATATTTAGTTAAAAATGCTGTTTCGGCATTTCTGTTTAAAATTTTAAATTCACCGTTTGACTTATTTAATAGTCCATAATCAAATCCCTTAAAAAAACATTCCATGCTAACATATTTGGTTCCGGACTCTATTTCTGATATTAGAGTATTTGCCCTACTCATTAATTCTTCAGAAGAGAATCCTTTATATATAACAGATCCTGTTAAAATATGAAATTTATTTGGTAGATTTTCTACTGGAGTATTTTCATCAATCAAGACTCCGTCATCAGTAATGGGCCAGTTTGATGTAATATGGCCAACTATAACATTTTCGTCATGATTAAGATTAGTGGGCTTATCTTCTGGAGTATGTTTAGCTGCCCAAACTTCATCTTTATCAAAAATATCATCATTTTTATTCCAGCTAGAAGTAACTAGAATAGACTGAACATAATAAAGGTCACTGTCTTGTAGTGACGCTAAACTCTTTATGTGTTTAACGCTATGATTTGTTTTGTTTGAAGGTTCAACAACGCAAGCATATGAAATAGAAGCTTGTGATTTAAGCTTTTCTTCAAGACCATCGCTGATCTCTTGTTCAAAAATATGCATTTTAAGCCTCGTTATAAGATTTTTCGATCAAAGAATTATACACCAGAGAATAAAAAGAGGACTTAAGTTGCTTAATTTCGTCAACTGTTAGATCTCTATTGATTTCTGTTTTGATTGGTTTTAGCCAATTATTATAAGCCCCAATAACCGTGGCGTGTTCTTTGGCATGAATGTTCTCTAATGCTTTGGTCATTAAGTCTGGGTCAATTGTGCAGGTAGGTGTGAGACTGAATAGGATTTTGGTTTTAACCGAATCTATTTCTTTACTCTCTGCTTTAGATAAACTTCTTAAATTTTTCTTATTGTAAAAGTCTAATAGGATTGGATTAAGCATATCATTAATTTTATCTTGTGCTTCATTAGCCCATAGCATTAGGCTAGCTCCAGTCTGGGGCGAGAACTTTTTAGTTTTTCGGGGTGCGGAATCCTTACTTAATTTAGGTCTGCCTTGTCCGGGGATACCTGGCAATGATTCTGGCGAATCATTTGCCAACTTCGTTGAAGGACCAGACTGAGGAGGGATTTTTTGTTCTAAGGCTGTTTTTTCTCCGCTTTTCTTTTTCTCTAGTTCTAGACCAACTTGGCTAGGAGTTACGGTACCTGTTTGTAAAGCAATCTTCTTGAGAGCATTTTCAACTTGAGGATCATTCCACGGTCCAGCTTTTGGAACCATTCTTTCTGAGTTTCTTTCTCTGGTTTCTCTATTGAGTCTACTCTTTTCCATGTCTGGATCTATGCCGAACTTGGTTTGTAATAGCTCATCGCTAATTACGTTTCTATCTGCTAGTTGAATCAATAAGGCTTTCTCAGCATCTTCATTACTTAAGTCCATTCTGTCGAATTCTATTTTAGCACCATATTTAAAGCCCATAGCTTTTTGTACTAGCTCAATCTCTTTCTCCCAAAAAGAAATAAGCATATCCCTACCGTACTGAAGTCTTTGTGTGAGGGTTTTGAGAGATATGAAATTGTTAGTTGTTCCGGCCGCTCCAAATGTTCCAGTTAATGTGGGAGGAATTCCCAAACCAGCATATACGCTATTCATATGGGGAACATATTTGCCTTCTCCTAAAAATTGATGAACACTTGTTTTGGATTCTATGAGCTCAATATCTGGTCCCCATACTAAATCCATTGTGCCTCCACCAACATTATTACCTAAAATACTAGCTAGTTTTGCTGTGGCTGCTTTGGTAGGAGCAATCTTGTGTTCTAGACTTCCTAGCTTAAAAATACGAATATTAGAGATGGCCCCGTCAAGAGCTGCCATGTCTGCTAGTTTAAGTTTTTCTATAACTGTAATGTCATCCATTATAGAATAGACCATAGGGTATGCCCACGTTTGCCAGTCGTCTTTTTTGTAGTGAAATACTAAAGTTTTTTGTGGATCTAGAGGATATGGTTTTTTTGCTTTTGCTGCTTGAACTATCTGAGGAGGTAAATTATTAATGATTTCTTTTTCAGCATCGGACTGAGGAGAGTTGATCATTTTTCTCAGAATAGCAGGTAGTGTTAATTCGTATCTTTTCTGAGAGACAAAAGAAGAAAGTGGACCAGCAGCAACATCTACAAATGACGGATCTATGAAAGTATATTTCCACGGAATTTCTCTTTTTTCTACTTGCACACTATCCATATCTGCTATCTGAAGATCTGGGGAGCTTACTGCTCTATATAACTTATCTGTAACTTTAAGACTAAGTTTACCCGTTTGTCTATTTATAACAACATTGCCTGTTTTATAGAGATTGTTAAGAAATCTTTCGCTACGTTCTTTTCCTCCTATTTTCTTAAACCACTGTCTATAAAATCGTTCTATTCTTTTGTTTTTATGACAGATATTAATTCCCTGTACAGCAAAATCTCCCATGAGATCTATAACATTTTTGACCAATCCGACTTTTTGGTAAATCTCATCAGATCTGCGCATAATATCTTTGATGCGCTTGGGTACTGCTTCATCTGGTCTAAAGAAGTCATAGTCACTTCTTGTTAGTCCTGGCCTACCTCCTGTGCTACCATCAAGATTACTATAATCTACCCTGTAAAATCTACCAGCCTTGGATCGTTGTACCATTGTAAATTCGTCTAAAGATTCAGACGAAGTTTTTAGAGCTTCCTGTTTGCTGGCTAGGTCATCTCCCCAAGCAATATAGGCTTGATCTGGGATATGTGGTGCTGCATCTTGAATGATGGGATTTGTGGGCTGTTTATTGGCCATAATATTCCACGTTATGATTGTGATGGGATTACAATAGTATTATAAGAGATCATACACTATTGTCTATAAATTCCAGTATATATATCTTCATTTACTGCTGAAGTAAACCATTCTGGTCCTCTATATAATTGACCCTTATTTTCTACAACGTCTTTTAAGTTACCCCCAATAATATCATACTGAACTGGTGGAAGGGCTCTCTGTTGCTGCCTAGCTGCCATATTTGCCATTACTAAAGAACTATATCTATCTTTGCGTAATCTTCCCTTTTTACCGTTTGGAAGTTTAACCTCCGGAGTATCCCATCGATCTCTAGCATTAGGCCCATTGCTAGTTTGACTCATAACTATAGTAGTTAATTCATTTTTTAATTCTTCTATTTCCAAGATACATTCACTAAGGCTATCATAAATTGGATTAAGCTCAGAGCTTATGATATCTTTACCTTCAGCATCTAAGGCTAAGCCTAATGTCAAATTATCAAATGCTGGAAATAATAGTACTTTATCTTCTAGATCTTTTCTTAATCCATGATTAGCTTGAGCTGTCCAGTCTGCTCTAGCAAACTGTATCAATTCTATCAAGTGTAAACCGGGCTGATCGTCTGTGTCTTTATTTTTTTCTGGATTAATAACTGGCCAAATTAAATGCTCTCCTTCTTCTAGCTTGGAAGGATCGTGTAAAGCCTCTTCGATAGAAACTCCACCGCCCTGAGCATCAAGAGATATTCGTTCACAAGGAAAGATTTTCATAAGGTTGCGTATTTTTCTACAACAAAATCCATAAAAATCATGTTCTGTTACTAGGCCCTTTTTTTGCCTATCTTTAAAATTGGTTCTGTTTGTTGTCCAGCAGTATACAATACGAGAATGGTCCGGATGAATTTCTAGTATAATTATACTAAAATTATCTTGTTCACTAGCCGGATCGATGCCATACACATAGCGTAAATTAGGATTACCTTTTATTGCTGCTTCAAACAAAATGGTCTTGTTGTTTACTGTAATATGTTTGGAACTAGATGTAACACAGCTCTCTATTAAACTTCTTTTAAAGAAGCCCTCACTATCACTAACAAAACAAGCAGCATATTCCATATTATAAATACCCGTATGAATAGTTGCTTTTGCTCGCGATACCTGTTTATCATCCATGAATCCCTTTGGAACTAGTTCGTATGGCATACGAATAATACTATAGTCTTTCCAATTAAAATTATTAGGAATATCTCCATTAAATAGTTCTTCTAATTTGTGTTTATCTCCACCGCTTTCTATTATTCCTTTATAGCGTCTCCAGTAAGATGCAAAATGCTTAAAGCCATAATCTGCAGTTCCTGATACGATTGCTTGATTTCCCATTTTGGTATTGAGAATTTCTAGTTCTTCATTCCATAAACCCGCTTCGGTCATGGCAGATCTTTTAGCTTGTTCTTTAACGTTTTGAATTGGAGTAGCTGAAACTGCTGCGAAACCGGAAACCACCGTTTCGTAAATATCTGGAGATATAGAAGCAAATTCGTCAGCAATAATAATATGAGCTCTTAAACCTCTAATTTTACTACCGTCTCCCATGGGAATAGCTATTGTCCAACTATCTCCTAATCTCAAAGTACATCGGTCAACATCTCTTCTTGGTCCGTCATCATTACCCGTAAAGATACTACGTAATATAGAACTGTTTCTCCAGATAGTTTCCATATATTCGAAAATAATCTTACTCTGTCGAAAAGCAGCACCAACTACCACGATTTTGGTACCAGGGAAAAAAGCACAGCGTAAAATACAGTACAAGGCTAATAAGAATGACTTTCCCCAACCACGGCTAGCTATATACATAGGAAAAGACCGTATCCAAAATTCTTGTAAAATAGCAACCTGAATAGGATGTAGCTCTATATCAAAAAGTAATTTACATGTTGATCCTAAATAGCGAGGATTCCTTAATAGTCTCATCAGATGTAAATCTGGATTCTCTATATCTTCTTTAACTCTATTTATCATAGGGTTAGAAGGAATTATAATCTTAGAAAGATCTCCCAGTCCTAACCATGCATCTTCGAATATCTGTTTATCATTGAACTTTTTCAATATAGTGAACTTTCTTAAGGATATACTCTGCCATTTGTTCTGCATCAGACGAAGAACCACAAAATAACACCTTAATATTATGGTTTAGTTGTAATTCCAAAATATGTTTGACTATAAATGCTGGAGATATTTTTATCTTATCCCAAAGTCTACGAGGAAGATTAGATCCTATTGGATAACTTAAAACTTGTGCAAGATCGAACTCCAGAAGCAAGAAAGCGTATTTGAACCTACTCATTCTATCTACAACATCTACAAATCTGGACTCTGTGAGATTATTGGCAACTTCGCTGACACTTTTTTTACGCTCTATACATACAACATCTTCTAGTCCTTCAATGCTATAATCTCCAGTATCTAGTTTTCTACTAGCTGTAGTGTAATGCTCAAAAGACCAGGGTTGTTGTTCTCTGGTATCTATAATAATAGTAAAATCATCATGCTTGCTCATTGCTTTGCTCTTTGGCTGATAATCGTCGAGATTTACTGATAGCTCTTTGTACCATAGCTTTGGCTACCATCTCGATAAATGGAAGATTACGTTTGGAACTTTCTTCCTTGAGCCAACTTAGAATGGTGGACATATTTTGATCGCACCAATCTGGTCCCTTTTCGTTCATTTCTAGGGCATGACGACGACAAGAACAATTAGATGTACTCTTAATTCCGAGTGAGCTAATCATACCTGTTAGAATCGATCCTGGTCCATTTGGATTTTGTTCTAATGTTTTTGGGAATAAGCTTTGTAGGGTCTCTTTTATTTCTTCTGCTGTATTACCAAGCTGTGATCTCAGTGCTCGATCTGCTTGTTCTTGAGTCCAGTTTCCAATAATATCATACTGCTGTCCGGAGAACAATGTGAAAGATCCTGGCATTCCATTGATATAAGCAACTACATTTTTATTAAATGGAGTATCTACATAAGAAATATTTAAAGTGTCAAAAGTCATAGGTCCTGGAGTAACTACTTGATTATTTTCATTAGTAAACGGAGGAGGGGTTATTGTTATTGGAGACTCTAGCTTGATCATGATTGTTTCCTTTGATTTTTAGCTAAAACTATTTTTAAAAAACTTAGACTATAATCTTCTTCCATACCTTTAATAAGGTCATGATGGTATTTGCACAATGTTATTCCATTATTAGTGTCAAATCGTAAACCAGGAAAGCCCGCCCATGTTTTAATGTGATGAGCATTTATTCTTTTCTTCATGGTACAATTTGGCCATTGACACTGATAATTATCCCTTTCATAAACAATTTTACGCCATTTCTTATATTGAGGATCTCCAAAATTTCTAAACATGAACTATTCCTGTTCTTGCTATTTGATTGGCCAATTCAAAATCTGAATACACCATATCAGCCACTAATTCCTGGAAAGGTATTTCTGGCTTCCAGTCTAGCGATCTTTGGGCTTTAGAAGAATCCCCCTTTAGATATTCTACTTCTGATGGTCTATATAAAGAAGGGTCTATTTCAAGATGTTCTTCATAATTTAAGTTGAATAATTTAAAGCTATGATATAGGAAGTCTTTTACGCTATGGGTCTCTCCTGTTGCTACTACATAGTCCTGTGGTTTGTCTTGTTGTAGCATAAGATGCATAACTCGTACAAAATCTTTGGCATGACCCCAGTCTCGATAAGCATTAATATTTCCTAATTTTAAAGGAACATATTTATCTCCACTTAAAAAACCATTAGTTAATTCTGCTAAATATTTGGTAATTTTACGAGTTACAAAATTCTCTCCCCTTCGTGGACTTTCATGATTGAATAAAATGCCGCAACAAGCAAATAGTCCATAAGATTCTCTGTATATATGAACCATTCTGTGACTGGCCAGCTTGGCTACTGCATAAGGGCTTTGAGGAGCAAAAGGAGTCTCTTCGTTCTGATACTGCTCCATTCTGTTATATGCCTCTGACCATTGCTGTGTTGAATTCGCCCCAAACATTTCGCTAGTGCTAGCCTGATAAAATCTTGTTTGTGGGGATATTATCCTTAATGCTTCTAGTAGATTAACCACTCCTATAGTATTAATCTCTAAAGTTGTTGAAGGTTGCTTGAAGCTAGTTCCAACATGGCTCTGAGCAGCTAAGTTGTATAGTTCTTCTGGATGGTATTTT
>Ga0209189_1002066_pt1 | contig 14427 bp, 11 predicted proteins | sample C_130820_EF_Meta_FD_187308 | JGI IMG/M metagenome (GOLD analysis project Ga0209189, IMG submission 187308) | Freshwater microbial communities from Lake Croche, Canada to study carbon cycling - C_130820_EF_MetaG (SPAdes) (version 3) | ecosystem: Environmental > Aquatic > Freshwater > Lake... | reverse complement strand
GTTGGAATGGGCCGGTATCTGCAGGAACTGATTCTGATGGCAGGACATGAAAATAGGTATTCGGGTCGGTATTTTTTGCGCGGTTGATCCCGAGATTGATATTCGGGGCGGAGGGATTGTTTCCCCATGGGTAGATTCGGTTGTCGTTGCCGGTTGCGGCGCGGATCCATTCGGATTTCGAGGGTAGACGACGTTTTCTCCATTTCGCATAAGCGTAGGCGCTTGGGTAATCGACGCCGAAGACGGGGGTATCGCGGGTGAGATGGATTTGGCCGTTGTATCTGTCTCCTTTACGGGCCTTGGCAAGCATGTTGGCCCAATCGGCGGGGGCCAGGTCACGCACTTCCTTTTTGGAGGCAGCGGTTCCCGGAGGGAGAAATGTTTTCCAGTTCGGTTCGGACTGAAGCTCTGCGAGGAATGTCTCGTATTGGCCGATGGTGACTTCGTGACGATCCAATTGAAAAGCAGGGATCGTGCTGGCGGAGTCGCCGGGGATCAGGCGTCCAGCGGGAACGAGAATTTCCTCATTTGCGAGTTTCCCCGGAAGATCCAGGAAAAGGCGGTCGTAACACACCCAGGCAGCAAGGGCGGAAAAAGCGATCGCCCCTAGTCCTCCCAGGATGAGGGCCCAGCGTCGGCGAATCCGGGCCTGAAGGGCTTTCTGTTTTGCTTCAATTTCTTCCTGACGAACGCGGACTTCCTGGACATCCGCGAGCTGGTGTTCGAAATCCCGCGTGCGGCGGAGGAGATCGAATGCCGAGGTGCCGGGATCGCGCAGGATCTGGAGAAGTTTGGCGGACGAGGGGGATTCCGGAAGAATGGGTTCGAGAATGGCGGCGAGACGGTTGGAGTTTTCGAGATAGGAGGCCTCGGAAGCGCCAGGATAGGCCACCGGATTCCGGAGTCGGGGAGTCCCTTTCGGAGAAAGGGTATAGTCATGGAGATCCAGAAGCCGTGCCGGGATGGAGGAGGACTCCATTTCTGCAAGTACGGATCCGAGGGCCGAAGCCAAGCGGGCACAGGAAATCAGATCCGGTTTTTCGTCGTCGAATTCGCGATGCAGAAGGGATCGATGAATGACTGGCTCGAGGGCAACCAGGACCCTTTCCTCGTGGGGGATGGATTCATAAAGGGAGTAGACGGAGGCGTGGTTGAGACGGGCGTAACTCCGGATTGCTTTCGAAAAATGGGGGCAACCAGCGGGCGGAATGAGGACCTGAACCTGGCGTTCCAATTGATGGTGTTTTGCCCAGTAAAGGCGTCCGAGAGGATGGGGACCGGCGGGTGAAAGAAGGGTGTAGGAGCCGAAGTTTCTTCCGGAAAAATCCTCCATGAGTTCGGCCATCTGGAGAGGAAGCTGGTCGTCTGGCTTCAAGCAAGGCAGAGGAAAAGCCGGGGGCAGGCATCCGGAGAGATCGAACCGGCTGACGAGCCCGATCGAAAGTTCCGGGTGGGATTCCGCCAAAAGAAGGAGTGAGCCGGCTTGGTTTTGCCCATTCCAGAAAACATCCGCCAGCACGAGGGTGGCATGTTTTCCGGCTTCGAGGACGGCGGTCAGAGTTGTGAAATCAGTAAGAAGTTCCACCTCGAGGGTCGGAAAAAAATCGCAGAGAAGCGCGGTCAGACTTGCCGAGGCTTCCTGATCTTCTTGAGCCAGAAGAATCGTGGGCACGACCCAGCTTGTAGAGAAAATGAGGGAAAAGGAAGAATCTGTTGGATCCGAACCGCGAGCTTTAAGAGGGGCGTTGAGTGTGGGGACGGGAAAGAGCGAGGCGGTGGATGGCGTAGGCGGCGCCAAAACCGTTATCGATGTTCACCACGGTGATTCCCGGGGCGCACGAGTTTAGCATCCCGAGAAAGGCGGTGAGCCCGTCGAGGTGGGCGCCGTACCCGACGGAAGTAGGAACGGCGACCAGAGGGGTACGGATCAGACCACCCAGAACACTGGGGAGGGCGGCTTCCATGCCGGCGACCACGATCAGGGCGTCCTGCGAACGGAGTTCATCCATCCGACGGAGTGTGCGGTGGAGACCGGCGACCCCGATGTCGTAAAATCTTTCCGGACGGTGTCCGAGGAATTGCAGGGTGACAAAAGATTCCTCGGCCACCGGATGGTCCGAAGTGCCGGCGGCGCAGACGGCGACGCGGAGGGAGGGATGGGCGGAACGGCGGCGGGTGGAATGGACGAGGGTGAATGTCCGGGCGGCCGCATGATATTTCCCATTGGGAAAAAGGCGACAAAGGGGGCGGGCTTTGGCGGGGTCGACCCGGGTCACAAGGACAGGTTGTTTTTCCGAGCGGAGCCGGCGGGTGATGGCGGCGATTTGCGGGACGGTTTTTCCGGCGCCGTAGATGATTTCGGGGGCGCCCAAGCGGTGCTGTCGCTGCAGATCCAACTCGGCGAAAGCGCGGGGCAGAACCGAACGCGGGGGGCGACGTCTCGCCATGAAGTTAGGCGAGGGTGGATTGCAGGCGGGCCAGAAGATCGGCGATCGGGAGTCTTTCCTGTTTCATGGAGTCCCGATGGCGGAGGGTGACTGTGTCCTTTTGGCCGGCGAGGGGACCTTCCTTCGCGCCTTCGAGGGTTTCAAAATCGATGGTGATACCGAACGGCGTGCCGATTTCGTCCTGACGACGGTAGCGGCGTCCGATAGCGCCAGATTCATCGTAAAAGACGGGGAAATGCTTGCGGAGGTCCTGGGTAAGCGCGCGGGCTTTTTCGACCAGTTCCGGTTTATTTTTGAGGAGGGGAAAGATGCCGGCCTTGATGGGGGCCATCCGAGGATGGAAGCGGAGAACGACGCGGGTTTCCTTGGCGCCTTTCTCATCCGTGACTTCTTCCTCAGTATAGGCTTCGCAAAGGAGGGCGAGGGTGGTGCGGTCCACTCCGGCGCTGGGCTCGACGACGTGGGGGATGAATTTTTCGCGCGTCTCCTCGTCGAAGTATTCGAGGGGCTTGCCGCTAGCTTCCTGGTGCTGTTTGAGATCGTAGTCAGTCCGATAGGCGATGCCTTCGAGTTCCTCCGTGCCGAAGGGGAATTCGTACAGGAGGTCATAGGTCCCCTGGGAATAGAAGGCCCGGTCTTTTTCCGGAACATCCAACACGGTGATTTTGCTCCGGGGAATACCGATCGATTCATACCAAGCCAGGCGGTCGGTGAGCCACTGTTCGAGCCATTTTTTACCTTCGGCCGGGCGGACGAAAAATTCGACCTCCATCTGTTCGAATTCGCGGGAGCGGAAGGTGAAGTTGCGCGGATTGATCTCGTTCCGGAAGGCTTTTCCGATCTGGGCGATGCCGAACGGTAGTTTTTTGCGGGAGACTTCCAGAATGTTTTTGAATTGGACGAACATGGCTTGGGCGGTTTCCGGGCGGAGGTAGGTGAGGTTCCGGTCGTCCTCCACGGGCCCGACGTAGGTTTTGAACATCAGATTGAACTGCCGGGGTTCGGTCAGTTCGCCGCCACAGGCGTTGACCATTTTGCTGGGCTTTTGGGGGCAGGGGGTGGTGGTGACTTGATCAGCCCGGAAGCGGCCCTTGCAGGTTTTGCAATCGACCATGGGGTCAGTGAAGGTGGCTTCGTGACCGCTGGCCTTCCAGACGGAACGGCTCATGAGAATAGCTCCGTCCATGCCAACGATGTCGTCGCGGCGTTGGGTCATCGTTTTCCACCAGTCGTCCTTGAGGTTGCGTTTGAGTTCAGCTCCCAAGGGGCCGTAGTCCCAGGCTCCATTCAGTCCGCCGTAGATCTCGGAAGACTGAAAGATGAAGCCCCGTCGTTTGCAGAGGGCCACGATTTTTTCCATGCGGTTATCGGACATAAGGAAATTTTTGGATTCTAGAGAAGGATTTCATAGCGATGATTGGAAAGGATGAACACCCCAATCTTCCGTCGGATCCGGAAAAAGATCCAGCCTCCGACCGCGGGTTCCGCCCTGCGCTGGCTTCAGCGTGCGGGGTGGATGCTGCTCGGGTTGTTTGTCCTGATTTCCGTTTTGGGGCGGGTGGTGGGAGTTCCCCGGGTGTGGAAAGACCGACTGGTGAAGGAGCTGTCGATGCGGGGGTTGGAAATTGATGCCCGGAAAGTAACGGTGGATCCGCTGGGGGGGTTGGTCGCACGGGACTTGGTGGTTTATCGGGACAGTCAACGAAGGGAAGAGAGACTGAGAATCGGCCGGGTAGAGCTGAATTTAAACTGGGTGGCGTGGAGAAAAGGGGAGCCCATTTTATCTGGGGCACGTCTGAGGGATGCCCATGTGACGTGGCCTTTGGAGGAGGGGGTGGAGGCTTCGGCAAGGAGGGTGGAGGCTTCGATCGAGTTCCGGCCGGGGGAAATCCGGTTGCAGCGGGTCCGGGGTCAGATCCTGGGGTTTGATCTGGATCTGCAAGGGCGTGTGGGAACCGAGGTGGGACGAACGATTCCGCCGCAGACGATTCCGATGGCCAAGATCTGGAGGAATTTGGAGAAAACCCTGCAGGATCTGGGGGGGCCGGCCCCGCGGATTCAGGCGGAATTCAATGTGGAATTGGGCAAGCCGGAGGAAGGGAAAGCGGAGATTCTTCTCACCGGGGCGCATAATGTGTGGAGGGGGGTGCGGCTCCGGGAAATGGAATTGCGGGCCATGGTTGCCGAAGGAGGCGTGAAGCTAGAAAAATTCCGAATCGGTTTGGAGCGGGGGGAAATCGTAGCCACCGGTTGGGCGGATTTTTCCAGCGGCCGAGGGGAGGCGGAATATCACGCCAACGCGGATCTAGACCAATTTTCCAAGGCTTTGGGGAACCTGGGGACGGGGCTTCAGGATCTGCGCAGTGAGCAACCCCCGGAAATCACGGGGAAGGCCGAGTTTGGTTGGAAAGAAAATCAAAATTTCCTGTGGCAAAACCGGCTCGAAATCGGCGAGTTCCGGGTGGGACAGGTTGGTTATCACCACTTCGTGATGCCTTGGGTGACGGATGGGAAGAGATGGATGGTCCAAGGGGTGAAATTGGACGCCGTGGCAGGAGGTTCTCTCGATGTGCAGTTGGCCTACGATGGGAAAGCGGACCTCAAGGGAATGTTGAAAAGTGATCTGGATCCGAAGGGGTTGGCGCCGTTCTTTGGATCCGTAGCAGCCCCGTTTTGGGAGAGTTTGAGTTTTTCGTCTCCTCCAAAAATCGAAATAAAAATTACCGGAGCCGGCATGGCCACCGATCTGGTCCGGCTCGACGGCGGAGTGGAGGCGGGAGGATTCGTTTATAAGGGGGTGGAGATAAGTCATCTGCAGGCGGACTATGTTTTTGCCGATCGGGAGATCAGCGTGAAAAATCTGAAGGTCAGTTCCGGCGGGGGGGAGGCCACGACAAATTTTACGATGGATTGGAAAACGTGGATGGCGGATTTCCAAGAGATGCAGTCTACCCTACCGGTGCAGAAGTTTATTCCGATCTTTGGGAAAAAATTTCAGAAAACCATGGAGCCTTATGATTTCGTCGAACGTCCCCTGATCACCCTCCGGGGATTGGTGGATCTGGATGAAAGAGGCCGATCGAAAAGTTCGACGCTGGTGAAAACTACCGAAGGGGTGAACTATGTCGTGGCGGGCCGATCCCTGCGTTTTACAGAAGTTGAGGTGGGGGTCGACGTCACAGGTAGAAAGGTGGTAGTGCAGACGAAAAAGGACAAACCTGCGAAAGTGTGGGGAGGGAAAGTTACCCTGAGAGTCGAAACAGACGGGGAAAAGAAAACCCAAACAACGGAAGCCCAGATGGAAAAGGTGGATTTCGAGCCTTTGGTGAAAACCTATTTTGGAACGGTCGGCTATACGGGGGAATTTGGCGGGAAATTTCGCCTGAGCGGAACCGCCAAGGACTGGCGGAGTTGGTCGGGGGAAGGGCGTTTTACCGTCGATAAGGGCGTTTTACCGGGGATGGGTGCTTTTGCCCAAGCGATGAATGCCCCGGCCGAATGGATGGGGTTAAGCGACCAGAATGCGGAAATGGATTGCCGGTTGGACAAAGGGAAGCTGGATGTACGCCAACTCAACATTGAATCCACTCTGGTCGTCACGACCGGACACGGGATTTACGACATTGAGAACGACCAACTGGAGGGGTTTCTTATGAGGCAGAATCTTCGCGGACCTGCCGGCGTTCCTTTTTTCTTTGTCAGTCAAATGTTCCAGTATGAGGGAAACGGCTCCCTAAAAAATCCGGTTTGGAAGCCGAGAAACTTTGACGAGAAGTGAGCAAGGAAAAATCCAAAACCCGGTACGGCCTGCATACCTCCGTGGCCGGAGGATTGGAAGAGATGTTGAAGCGGGCCCGAGCGATGGGGGAGAATGCGGCACAGATCTTTGTGAAGAGCAACCGCCAGTGGAACATGGGTAAGTTGGATGAAAAAGAAGCCGGGGAGTTCCGGAATGAAAAAAAGAGGCAAGACCTATGGGTCTGTGCCCATGCCGGATATCTGATCAATGTGGCGGGGGAGGCGGGGATCCGGGCAAAATCGATCCGATCCCTAGCTGAGGAAATTCGCCGGGCTGAGGACCTGGGGTTGGAGGCGATCGTGGTACATTGCGGGAGCCGCGGGGAAACGGACCCGACCGAAGCGCGCCGGAGGGCAGTGGACGGATTCAACCAAGCGATCGAAACCTCGGGTACGCGACGAATCCGGATTGCGTTGGAAAATTCGGCGGGGCAGGGGTCTTCTTTAGCCCGGGATTTTGCGGAATGGGGGGAACTGGTCGGGGGACTTCCGAAAAAGAGGAGGGCGGCTTGCCTCGATACGGCGCATGCCTTCGCTGCCGGATTTGATTTGCGCTCGGCGAAAGGCCGCAACCGGTTGCGAAGTGAGATGAAGGTGAAAATCGGAATGGAAAATCTGGTGGTGATTCATGCAAATGATTCCAAAACGGATTGCGGCTCGGGAGTGGACCGGCATGAGCATTTGGGGCATGGAAAAATCGGGGGATCGGCACTCCAGGCTTTTCTAAGAGATCCGGCATGGCGAGGAATTCCCAGGATTGGCGAGCTTCCTCCCGGCGAAAGGGAGGATCGGGAAAATCTGACGTTTCTGAGGCGGTGTCTGCCCTCGACTTAAGTTGTTCAAACCTTCCAAAAGATGGTAAAGATTCGAGCATGAAGGCATCCGATCTGCGGGGCATCTTGACTTACATCCCGAGTTTCCGGGACAAGCTTTTCGTGCTCAATGTGGACAGTGCCGTTCTTGAGGACGAAAGGGCGGCAAGTCTGTTTCTGGATATTTCGGTTTTACGGAGCCTGAACATCCGGGTGGTGTTAGTTCACGGAGCCAGCGCCCGGATCAAAAAAATGGCGACGGAAACCAAAACGAAGGTTTCCGATTTGGACGGATTGGGGGTGACGGACGAGGCGACACTGCGGGTGGCCGAAAGGGCGGCGAATTCGTACAGCCACGCTATTCTACAGAATCTGGCCGACGTGGATCTGCGGGGGGCGGTGACCAATGCGGTGATCGCCCATCCGGCGGGGATTCTCGGAGGGGTGGACCAGCTTTGGACCGGGCGGGTGGAAAGGGTCGACACACGGTTTTTGGAGACCTTGCTCGAAAACGGGATCATTCCCGTCATTCCGCCGATGGGCGTGGATGGGGATGGCCGGACGTACCGGGTCAATTCGGACGGGGTGGCCTTGGAGGTGGCGGAGGCATTGAAGGCAGAGAAGCTGATTTTCCTGACGGGAAGTGGTTCCCTGCCGATGAACGGCAAGAAGCCTGCCCAACTTTCCGTGGAAGAGGCGACGGATTGGCTCAAAAAGAAAAAAGGTGAATTGAGTGGTGAAATGGCCTCGAAGCTGGAGCACGGGTTGCGGGCCTGTAAGGAAGGGGTCAGCCGGGCCCATATTCTCGACGGCTTGGCGGATGATGCCCTGTTGGAGGAGCTTTTCTCAAGTGAAGGCGTGGGCACCATGGTCTATGCCGACGAGTACACGGAAATCCGGAAAGCGATGAAGAAGGATGTCCGGTCGATCATGCGGTTGATCGGGAGCTCGGTCGCGGCGGAGGAGCTCGTCAAGCGGACGAGGACTGAAGTGGCATCCGCCATCTCGGATTACAGTGTATTTGAAATTGATGGCAACATGGTGGGGTGTGTGGCGCTTCATTCGCTCGAGGGGAAAATGGCGGAGATGGGATGCCTGTTTGTTGCTTCCGGTCACGAGAATAGCGGAATCGGAAGGAAACTGATGCTTTATGCGGAGAATCGGGCCAAGGAATTGGGGATGAAAAAGCTTTTGGCCCTTTCCACACAGGCGTTCAACTATCTGCAGAGCAAGGGAGGGTTCACTGAAGGGGCGATGGAGATGCTGCCGGCGGAGAGAAGAGCCTCGTACGAAGCTAGCGGGCGGAACTCGAAGATTCTCTACAAAGATCTATCTTAAGTTCCGGACGGGCGGGAAACGGCGAGCAGGGCGATTCCCGCCACGATCAGGCTCATTCCAATGATTTGGACCGAGGAGAGATGCCGGAGTTCCTGGCGAAAGAGGATTCCGACAAGGACGGGACCTGCAACGATGAGGCTGTTGGTCAGGCTGGAAGCCCGGGCCAAACCGAAGTGACTGCCGACATATCCGAAGCTTAGGAAGACGAGAGGGGCCAGCAGAAGGGTTGCAACCAGGACGGTGGATTGTTTTTTCTCCCACCAAACCGTTCCGAGTGTATCCGTGAGTGTGCTGAGGATGGCGCAGATGGCCACTGCGACCCAGGGGGAAAGGAGGAGATTTTTCATCCTGGCGGCCAACTGAGGTGGCGTCCTCCGAGAAGATGGAGATGAAGATGGGGGACTGTTTCCCCCCCGTCAGGTCCGTTATTGATGACCAAGCGGTAACCCGTTTTGTCCAGTTGGAGTTGCCGGCTCACGTGTTGTGCGGTTGCGAAGAGTTGGCTGAAAACGGGGCTGTCCTCGGAAGAAACAGAAGCATGCCGAGCATGGTGTTTTTTTGGGACAATCAGGATGTGAATGGGGGCTTGGGGGGCGGCATCGCGGAAGGCAACGGTATGATCATCCTCATAGACGATGTCAGCGGGCACCTCGCGATCGATGATGCGCTCGAAAATCGTCTTGGCCATAGGGCCGACTACCAGATGGTGAGTTCGAGCAGGGAGGGGCTGAGGTTCCGGGCGCGGGCGCGGATGAAATGAACGATTTCGTCGTTGAGTTTCTGGCAGGAGGTGCGCCATGAGGCTGAGCCGGTGAGGGCAAGAACACAGGAACGAAGTCCTTCGAGTCGGAGAGCGGACGCAAGGGAGGAGACTTTTTCATCCAAAAGAGAGGCGAGCTGCTGGTAAAAAAGAATTTCCAAGGGAGCCTGTTGGGCAAGGGTGGCGAGGTTGATCGAGGGGGCGGAAGAGACGAGTTCAAAGTGCCGGGCGATCGCGGGGCAACCGATCCCCGTAAGGGACCGGCGGAGGATGAGCTCAAGGGTTTCCCGTTCGATTCTTGGATGTTTGAAGTCGTGGCGAAGGTAGTGAAGGACGGCCCGGGCCACATCGGTGGCGAGTGGCCATGCTTGGTGACCGGCCCGAAGGGCGGCTTTTTCGATCGAAAGGATCAACCAAGCCTCGTTGAGGCGGGTCGGGGATGCGCCCGGGATGGCCACCAGGGGCAGCAACTCAGAGATGGTTTTTTTAGCGGGCACCGAGATTTTTTACTTCGCTGACAAAATCACGGGCATCCCGGAACTGGCGGTAGACTGAGGCAAATCGGACATAGGCGACATCATCCATTTTTTTCAGGGAGTCCATGATTTTTTCCCCGATGGCCGTCGTGGGGATTTCCCGCCCATACTTTTGTTCGAGTTCTTCCATGATTTTATCTACAGTTTTTTCGATCAACTCGGGGCTGACGGGGCGTTTTTCGCAGGCTTTTTGAAAGCCCAGGACAAGTTTGCGGCGATCAAAAGGCTCGTACCGGCCATCCCGTTTCACGGCACGAAGGTCTTCCCGTTCGATTTCTTCGTAGGTGGTAAAACGGTGATTACAGGACAAGCACTCCCGACGGCGGCGAACCACCGCGCCGTCTTTCCACGGGCGGGAATCGATAACCTTGTCTTCTTCCGCATTGCATTTTGGGCATTTCATACAATTCCTTGTGTTCGAGTTACGCTACAAGTAGGGCGTATGGGGTCAATTAAATTTTATACATAAAAACGTATTTTTATACATAAAGTCGAAATTCCAATATATTCCTAAATACCTATCCCCAAAGGGTATATGGATTTAATAGTTCTGAGCGCGTTCCAGCAAGGTATTGGCGGTGAAATTGTTTTAGCCCTACAGGTAGTAGGTCAGCGAGTTGTGGAATTGTTATCTTCGGACGACAATCGGTTGTGTCGGATGCCTTCGGAAACAATGAGCCAAATTACGATTCCGCCACACAAAGCGAACGCAGCTAGAAGAAAAATCAGGCCCAAACCTGTGTGCCCCTCGTCCATCGATCGACTTTAGAGCGGATGGGGCATTTTTGTCATCCCTGAATTACGGAAAGGAGTCGGGTTTGTCTGGGAAGGATGTCTGGGGCAGAGTGGAGTAATGAGTCTGCTGCAGGAAAAATTTCTTCAATTGAAACAGGATCGGAAGGCCGTGGTTTTGGCTCATAATTATCAGCCCAAGGAAATCCAAGAGGTAGCCGATTATGTGGGGGATTCGTTGGGATTGAGCTATGAAGCCCAAAAAGCCCAAGGGGATATGATTCTTTTTTGTGGGGTTCATTTCATGGCGGAAACAGCGAAAATCGTGAATCCCGAAAAAAAGGTTTTCATGCCCGACCTTCAGGCGGGCTGCTCGCTGGCTGATTCCTGTCCGGCCGACAAACTAAAGGATTATCTCTCTGCCCATCCGGGGCTTTACGTCGTTTCGTATGTGAACTGCACGGCGGCGGTCAAGGCACAGAGCGACGTGATCTGCACCTCGGGAAATGCGGAGAGGATTGTGCGAAAAGTACCGGAGGACCGGGAGATTCTTTTTCTTCCGGACCGCAATCTCGGGGACTGGGTCATGCAGAAAACGGGGAGAAAGATGAGGTTGTGGGATGGGGATTGTTATGTGCACATGGAATTCACGGCATCGTCGATTGACCGGATTCGCAAGGAGCATCCGGAGGCCTTGGTGGTGGCCCATCCGGAATGCACCCGGGGGGTCCGGGCTTTGGCGGATGAAGTGTGTTCCACAGAAAAGATGGTCGGGTATTGCCGAACCTCGCCCGCTCGTTCGTTTATTATCGTGACAGAAGAGGGGATGTTGCATCGCCTTCGGAGAGAAATGCCGGACAAGCAGTTTTTGGCGGGACCGACCGACCGATGTGCTTGTGCGGAATGCCGATACATGAAAATGAACACTTTGGAGAAGGCTTTCCTGGCTCTCGAAAGTTTGTCCCCTGAACTAACCCTTCCCGATGAGGTCATTGAAAAGGCCAGAGCCCCCATCGAGCGCATGCTCGAATGGAGTCGCAACTAGTTAATAGGTAGAATTTTAGCATCCACATAGATTATCGAAAGGGTTATGGAGGATTTGGCTGGGCAGGGAGGCGCAATTCGCTAGAACTTTTTACGCAATCTCATGAAAATAAGTGATTCATGTAAGGTCGCCATCTGGGCCCTTTGGGTGTCTATGGGGATGGCTTTTTCCCAGACCCAGGAAGCTCCGGAATCGGTGGAACCCCCCCTCCAGATCACCTCGGATGGAGCCAATCGCTATGAAGGCGGAATTTATTATGCGAAGGACAATGTGGTCGTCAGTTATGGCGGGGATGTCCTCATGGCGGATGAGGTTCATTTCAATCCCCAAAGCAAAGAGGCCACTGCCAAAGGGAATGTACGTCTGTACATGTTGGATCAGATTTATCGTGGGGATTTGCTGACCTATAACTTTCGCACCAAAAAAATCCTTTCGGAAAAATTCCGCTTTTTGGATGGCAAAATGATGGTGGAGGGTTCCTCCATCAACACTCCAGAGATCGGACACTATGAAATCGGCGAAGGAGACTACAGCACAGACAACCGAGAAACCCCCGGCTGGAAGACCAAGGCCTCGGCAGTGACGATCTATCCCGGAGACAAGACGATCGTGGAAAATTCGGTTGCGTATTTCGGGGATGTGCCGTTTTTCTATTTCCCTTATCTGACTCTTTACGAAAGAGACGCAGGGGATTCGCCGAGCATCTCCTTTGGGTCGGTTTCCCGTCTCGGCATGTATGCGTTGGGATCTTATCGCTTCGCGATCACGGATAAATTGAAGGGGGAGGTTAATGTGGATTACTACGGACGCCGAGGTTGGGCGGGTGGGGCGGCCGCGACTTACATCACCCCCGGGAAAAATTCGGATCATCCGCTGACCGAAGTCGCCCTGCGCGGGTGGTATATCAACGACCGCGGATATCAGATTTATGAAGGTGATGCGGAACGGCCGACGGCTTCCGCTCCGCCCCGGGGCCGATACTGGTTCCCTTACAAACATAACACCACGATCATGAAGGGCGGGAATCCGGTCGATGCCGATCGAGCACCGGCGTTCGACGCTCCATCCCTGACCTCTCGTTCCCACCTCAATGTTCTGAGCGACGCCTATGTGACTCAGGATTTCTTTGCGGATGACTACATCCGGGATCAGCAACCGAACACCTATCTGGACGCCATGTACCAAGACGCCAATTTCACGGTAACGGTCAACGCTCGGACCCAAATCAACAACCTCTTTCAGACCCAGCAGCAAAAGCCCACTGCGAAAATTGAATTCAAAAGGCAGGCGATTCCCGGAACTTATGATGAAGAAGAGTTGCGCAAAAATCCGGACGAAAATCCGGGGTTGTCTTACGAGGGCGAATCAAGCGTTGGCTATGTGGGGAACCAGTGGAATCAGGTTTCCAATCAAACGGATTACACGGCCATTCGTTATGACACCTACCATCAGCTCCTTTATCCCCGCCAATATTTTGGATGGCTGAATCTGGCTCCCCGGGCGGGCGTCCGTGGAACGGTCTACACAAGGGATAATTTGGTCAACGGGAGTGCCACCCAAAACACCCAAGGTGGATCCGGCTATAATGTTGGGAACGGAGCGAACCTCTCCGATACTTCCCTTTTGCGGTATGTCTTTAATTTCGGGGTCGATGCCTCGGCCAAGGCCTACGCCACCTACAACGACATCAAAAACAAGGCCTGGGCCATTGACGGAGTTCGTCATGTTTTCGAGCCCTTTTTTCAGGCTGCCTACATCCCTCAGCCGAATGTCCGACCGAAGGAATTTGCCGGTTTCGACAGTCGGGTGAACACGACGGAATCCCAGCCTCTGAATTCCACTCTCTACAACTCGATCGATTCGATTGATAAAATGCTGATCTTTCGCCCTGGAATGATGAACCGCGTGATGACGAAGCGGGATGGGGCTCCTTATGAATTGGCCAATTGGAAAATTTATACGGACTACCAGCCCATTCGCCCCGATCTATCCAGTTTGAATTTTACCACGGTGCAAACCCCGGAAACTATTTCTTCCTCGATCCCGGAAATTTACAATGAACTCAACATCATGCCGGTTCCCTGGTGGACGGGAAAATTGGGGGCGACAACGGCGATCAGTGGCAATGGATTCAATTCCATCAATCTGGGGAGCACCTGGCAGGTCATGCCGGCTCTTCAATTGGGCGGAAGCTACTCGTATCTCGACAGCTTTGCCTATATGAATGCTTTGAATAATCAGATTTTGACCGATTCCCAGACCAGTCTGATCAACGGGATCGCAAGCTATCGTTTGAACGAAAGCTGGTTTGTGAATGCCGGAGTGACCTATTCCATCGATCCCTCGCTTCTGCAGCAGGTGAACTTTGGGATCTACCGGGATATCGGGAACTGGATTTTGGGGGCGCAAGTGGCGAACCGACAGAACGACGGGGGGCCTTCGGAATTTGTGGCTTTGGCGACCCTGACCCTCAAGTCTTTTCCGGATCTTCCGCTCGGGTTTAACCAGTCTCCGACCAGTTCCGGGGTGGGCTTGACCGGGGCGCAATAAAATCATTTAGCGAGAGGGAAATCACACGGATGAAATTATCGATCATTGGATCTGGATACGTCGGGTTGGTCACCGGGACCTGCTTGGCAGAAGCTGGGCATACCGTCATCTGTGTCGACAACAACCAAGCGAAGGTCAAGGAACTGCAGGCGGGTCGAATCCCCATTTATGAGCCGGGTCTGGAGGAGTTGATCCGGAGAAATGTTCAATTGAAAAGGCTTTCCTTCACTGTTTCGATCCAGGAAGCGGTGGCGGAATCGGAGGTCATCTTTATCGCGGTACCGACCCCTCCGCAGGAAGACGGTTCGGTCGATCTCACTTACGTGGAGCATGTGGCAAGGGAGATCGCCGAGGTTCTTCCCGGCTACCGTATTATTGTGGACAAAAGCACGGTGCCTGTGAAAACCGG
>Ga0209189_1002065_pt1 | contig 14429 bp, 9 predicted proteins | sample C_130820_EF_Meta_FD_187308 | JGI IMG/M metagenome (GOLD analysis project Ga0209189, IMG submission 187308) | Freshwater microbial communities from Lake Croche, Canada to study carbon cycling - C_130820_EF_MetaG (SPAdes) (version 3) | ecosystem: Environmental > Aquatic > Freshwater > Lake | place... | reverse complement strand
GCGCAGTACACCGGTGACGAGGAAGGGCTGCCGGCCGATCTCGGTCACGTACCAGCCGGCCAAGGTCGGCACCCAGCCAAGAAAGGTCGCCGGCACCAGAATGCGCAGCAGCCACTGCGGCAACTCACCTCGGCGCCGCAGGAACCACACCGCCGCCCACGACAGCGCAAGCATCAGCATGCCGCTGCCGACCATCACGCGGAACCCCCAGAACACTGGCAGCACCGGTGGGTGCGCATTCTCGAACTCGTTGAGGCCCTTGATTTCGCCATTAAGGTCGTGGGTGACGATGAGGCTGGCGAGATTCGGTACCGGCACCTCGAAGTGGTTGGTACGCTGGGCCTCGTCGGGGATGGCGAACAACAGCATCGGCACACCCTTCTCGGTCTGCCAGAGGCCTTCCATCGCGGCGAGTTTGGCCGGCTGGTGCTCGTGCGTGTTGAGGCCGTGCGCGTCTCCCGCAAGGATCTGCAGCGGCATGGCAAGCGCTGCCATAGTCGCGCCGAGCTTGAGCGAGCGTCGCACGTCTTCGCCGGTGTGGCCCTGCAGCAGCCGGTAAGCCGACACCCCCATGACGAAGAACGCAGCCGTGAGCAGGCTCGCCAGGAGCATGTGCACGGTGCGGTAGGGCATGGACGGGTTAAAGATGATTGCCAGCCAGTCAGTGGCCACCACCTTGCCATCGACGAGCTCAAAACCGGCCGGCGTGTGCATCCACGAATTCAGCACGAGAATCCAGAACAGGCTGAGCGTGGTACCGCCAGCCACCAGCCAAACAGACACGCGGTAGACCGCTGGCGACACGCGACTCTGGCCCCAAAGCATGATGCCGAGGAAAGTGGCTTCGAGGAAAAACGCTGAAAGCACCTCGTAGGAGAGCAGCGGACCGGCCACCGCGCCGACGGTCTGCATGAAGCCCGGCCAGTTGGTGCCGAACTGGAAAGACATGGTCACACCGCTGACCACCCCGAAAGCAAATGTCAGCGCAAAAGCCTTGACCCAGAAGCGGTAGGAATCGTCCCAGACGCCCCCGCCCTCGCGATCGGCCATCTGACGGATATAGACCAAGAACCACGCCAAACCGATGGAGACGGTCGGAAAGATGACGTGGAACGAAATGTTTGCCGCGAACTGGATGCGCGACAGGATGGTTGCGTCCACGGCTGCTCCAACTTGATCAGAATTAGCCGCAATCTAGACTCAAACGGCAGATTGCGCCACCGCATCCTCTGTCACAAAACCGCCCCGCGGCGCGCCCGGCACACCGGCCTAAGTCGGCCCTTTCTCCACTGGCTGGCCTTCGGCATCGAGCGGCTTGATGCCGAGAATTAGCGGCACCCCGGCGCGTTTGGCGACGCCTTGAATCTGCCGCACCATGGTCTCGGACAAGACCAGGCCCGCCGCTAGCAGCAAAACCCCCTTCTGGTTCTTCCAGTCACGCGCCAAAATCATGTTGCCCCGAAGTTCCGACGCATCCAGCTCGACCAGATCGGTCTCGTCCGACGGGATCTTGATCGCCGCGCTCTCGAAAGCCTCCACAACCCGGCCCGGGAAGCGTCCTCCGATCTGCCCCTTTAATGCAGCTATCGCCGCCGTTGGCGTCGCCTTTTCGCCGATCCGGCGCCCCATCACTTTATCGAGATAGAACTTGGTTGCCGCGAGAATCGAGGCTCCCAACGGAATGGCATCGCCCACCAAGCCATCGGGAAAGCCGAGGCCGTCAACCCGTTCGTGCTGATGGCGGATGTACACCGAAGCAGTGGCCAGCTCCTCGATCGGCACCAGAATCAACTCGGCATTTAGCGGGTGCTGCTTGTACAGCTTCAACTCGTCCTGAGTCATCGAGGGCTGCGGCTTATCCAGTAGATCGTCCGGGAAACCGATCTTGCCAATCTCGTGCAACAGGCCAGCGTGGTAGACCTCCTCCTGCTCGGCGTCGCTCATGCCCAGGGCCGACGCCACTTTCATGCCCACCAAGGCCGTACGCCGGCAATACCCGGCAAGACGGCCATTACGCTGCTCGATGATCGACGACATCATCCGAATCGACGCCTCGAAATTCCCGCGCAGGCGTCGGTTTGCATCGGCCAGCTTGGCATTCGCGTCATTTAGCTTGGCGTTGGCCTGCTGCAGCTGTTCAACGTTGACCAGCTGTAGATGCGTGCGGACCCGGGCGAACAACACTGGCGGGCTAACCGGCTTGGTCACATAGTCGACCGCGCCAACCTCAAAACCCTGGGTCTCGTTGACCGCATCGGTGAGCGCAGTGACGAAAATGACCGGGATGTCGACGGTGCGGGGCTCCTGCTTGAGCATGCGGCAGGTGTCGAATCCGCCCATATTGGGCATCATCACGTCGCAAAGAATGAGGTCCGGAGCGTGCTGCTTGGCAATGTCGAACGCCTGCATGCCGTCCTTGGCGAACAATAGCCGGTAGTGATCCTTGAGGATCTCGCGGAGGATGGCTAGGTTGGTGCTTTCGTCGTCGACCAGCAATAAGGTCGGGCGGTCTGTGGTGGACGTGGTCATCGGATGTCAGGCCTGAGCGGGTTGCTGAAGGACCTCAAGCGCTTGCAGAGCTGCTTCGAAGTCAAAGGAATCGAGTGCCGTCTGGATCGCGCCGAAAGTTCGCGGGTCACAGACCGCGCTCAGCTCCACGAGCAATGACTCGTCGATCTCAAAGTTTCGGAGGGTCGCCGCCACCCGTCCGACCAGCTCGGCCATGGCCGCCTCGTCGATTTCGCCGCGAGGCGCCTCGACCGGCAATCGCGTGGTCGCGCTGGCGGCCACCAGGCTGTCGATGATTTCGACTTCGCTGGCGATCGTGGCGAGGGCCGCCAAGTAAGCATCGGCATCGATTACGGCGGCCTCAAGTTCTGCCGCCCGCGCCACTGCGGCGATTTTGGGCAGAGAGAGATTGCCCGACGCCCCCCTGAATCGGTGCATGACCTGTTTGACCCGCTCGCCATCGGGCTTGGGCTCGTTGCGCAACGTCACCAACAGGGGCTTGGTCTCGACCACAAAGGTGCGTATCGCGCGCACCAACGCTGCCTCACTGCCCCAGCGCTCGATGCCGCTGCTCCAGTCGATGCTGTCTCGGGCGATCGGCACTGTTGTCGGCGGCGCCGCTTCCGCGACACGCTTGTGCGGCTGCAGGGCCGCAGCTGGCGAACCGGCGCCGCCAACCAGCCGCGTCATCTCGGCCCTGAGCAAGGCCATGTCGAGCGGCTTCATGATGAAACCGTCCATGCCAGCGTCGACCGCAACGAACCGAAGCTCAGCATCGACATCGGCGGTCAACGCGATGATCGGCACGCGCGGCGACCCGCGCTCATTCTCGATCCTGCGGATCTCGCGGGTGGCCTCGAGACCGGTCAGCACCGGCATCTGGATGTCCATCAGGACCAGATCGAAGACCCCTTCGGCATACCGATCAACCGCCAATTGGCCGTTTTCTGCGGTCACCAGCTGATGGCCGGCACGGCCGAGCACGTTGACCAGCAAATCGATGTTGACCGGTGCGTCATCCGCCACGAGGATGCGCAACGGACGCAGATCCCCGGCCTCGATACGAGCCCGCTCAAGCGGCTCGTTGCCCGCCCTGAGTGGCAGAATCACCCTGAACTCGCTACCCCGGCCGACTTCGCTGCTGACCTCGATGCGGCCTTCCATCAGGGTCACCAACTGCCGCACGATGGTGGTGCCCAAGCCAGTTCCGCCGTATCTGCGGGTGATCGATCCATCGGCCTGCGAGAACGGCTCGAAGATCTGCTCGATGCGGTCGGCGGGAATGCCGATGCCGGTGTCGCGCACCGAAATCATCACCATCCCGTCGCTTGCACGACCGACGCGCAGCGACACCGAGCCACGTTCGGTGAACTTGATGGCATTGCTCATCAGGTTGACGACGATCTGCCGGATGCGCTCGGGGTCACCCGTGAAAAAACGATTCAGGCCATCCTCGTACACAAACTCGAGACCGATGTTTTTCTTGCGCGACAGCACGAGCATGGTCTCGTGGCAGTGCTCACAGACGGCGTGCAAGGAAAAGTCGACTTGCTCGATTTGCATGCTGCCGTGCTCCATCTTCGACGCATCGAGGATGTCGTTGAGCAGGTGCAGCAGCGAACGCGCCGAAGTCCCGACCGTGTCGAGGTAGTGCAATTGCTTGTCGCTGAGCGACTCTTGCCCCAGCAGGTCGGTGAAGCCGATGATGGCGTTCATCGGCGTACGGATCTCGTGACTCATGTTGGCGAGGAACATGGTCTTGGCTTGCGTGGCCTCCTCAGCCCGGGTCACCGCGTCCTTCAGCGCTTGGTTGAGGGTGTGTCGCTCGGTCAGGTCCACCGCAAACTTGATGACCTTGTAGATGCGCCCTTCGGGATCAGCAACCGGCGTGTAGGACGCCTTTAAGAACAGGCAGCGGCCGCTCTTGGCGACCCGCTCGACTTCGGCCAACTGCGCCTCACCACGCCGCAGCGAAGCCCAGAGGGCCAAATACTGGGCCTGATCGAAGGACTGCGGGTCGATCAGCGTGGTGTGGTGCTGGCCGATCAAGTCATCGGGGACGTATTCGAGAATCGCCGCCATCTGCGGACTGACGTCCAAAACGCGGCCCTTGAGGTCGAACTCGATTACCGGGACCGAGCGTTTGATGGCCGTCACCACCCCAGCGAACTCGGCGTTGCGCTTCTTCTCTTCGGTCACATCGGCGGCGAATTTGACGATCTTGACCGGCCGACCTTCGAGGTCGAACACCGGGTTATACGACGCTTGCAGCCATATCTCGCGACCCAGGCTGTCGATCCGCTTGAACTCGCCGGTCTTGAACCGTCCCTGCGCCAGTTCGCGCCAAAACTGGGCATAGGCCGGCGAACGAACGTAGGACTCCTCGCAGAACATCAAGTGATGTCGCCCCTGCACCTGATCGAGCGAGTAGCTCATGATGCGCAGGAAGTTTTCGTTGGCGTGGAGCACGCGTCCTTGCAAATCGAACTCCACCACGCCCTGCGACAGGTCAAGCGCGCGGATCTTGGCTTCGAAGTCGGCATTGCGCAGTTTGATCGGCGTGACGTCGCTCGCGAACTTGACCACCTTGATGGTGTTGCCGTCTGCGTCGAACACCGGGTTGTACGTGGCCTGTAGCCAGACCGATCTGCCGTCCTTGCGATAGCGCTTGTACTCGCCAGCGCTGAATTCGCCACGCCCGAGTCGCGCCCAGAACTCCCGATAGGCCGACGATGCCACCAACTCAGCGTCACAAAACATCGAGTGATGCCGGCCGACCACCTCATCGCGTGGATATCCGACCGCGCGCAGAAAGTTGTCGTTGGCGGAGAGGATGGTGCCGTCCGGCAAAAATTCGATCACGCCTTGGGACAGGTCGAGGGCTCGCAACTTGGCCTCGAATTCGGCATTGCGCATTTTTTCGGCGGTGATGTCGGTGGCAAACTTCACCACGCTCAACACCTTGCCACTCTCGTCGAACACTGGGTTGTACGACGCTTGGATCCAGATGGTGCGGCCGTCTTTGGCAAGCCGGGCAAACTCGCCGGCGTGGAACTCGCCCGAACTGAGTCGCTGCCAAAACTCGCGGTATTCCTCAGACGCAACGTAATCGGGCTTGCACAGCAGGCTGTGCGGTTGGCCGGCGATCTCCTCGGGCTCGTAGCCGACCCATTGGCAAAAGTTGGCATTGGCCGACAGCACCCGGCCGGATAGGTCGAGACGCACAACGCCCTGCACCCGGTCGATGGCGTTCATCAACGCCTGCATGTCGACGTTGCTCAGGACCTGCATGGTGGCTGGAGCCGAGTGGTTCAAAGGATCGTCTAGTCGCTCAAAGACCGATTTTGACATCGTACAACGGCCCCGCCGGCATTGGACAGGGGGCCATTGTTAAGCTGAAGACCCGCGCCGCTGCTGGATAGCTTAGCGGCCCGGCAGCATGCCTTTGAAGTTGCGGGCGAGCTTGGCCAAGTTGCCGCCCTTCATCATCTTCATGACCTTCTGCATCTGCTCGAACTGGTTGAGCAGCTGGTTGACTTCCTGCACCGACACGCCGGCGCCAGCGGCGATGCGCCGCTTGCGGCTGGCCTTGAGCAGCTCGGGTTTGCGCCGCTCCAGCGGGGTCATGGAGTTGATGATCCCCTCGGTGCGGCCGATGCGCCGCTCATCCGGCTGCTGGCCTTTGAGTTGCGCGGTGAGCTGGCCGGGGAGCTTGTCCATCATCGCGGTGAGACCGCCCATCTTGCGCATCTGGGCGATCTGCTGCTTGAAGTCCTCGAGGTCGAAGCCCTTGCCCGACTTGAGCTTCTCGGCGAGCTTCTGCGCCTCGACCACATCGACCTGGCGGTGCGCTTCTTCCACCAGAGACAGGACGTCGCCCATGCCAAGCACGCGCGAAGCCATGCGGTCGGGGTGGAAAGCCTCGAGACCATCCATCTTCTCGGAGACGCCAACAAACTTAACCGGCGCGCCGGTGACCTGACGCACCGACAGCGCCGCGCCGCCCCGTGCATCGCCATCGAGCTTGGTGAGGATGACGCCAGTCAACGGCAGCGCCTCGCCAAACGCCCGGGCCGTGTTGACCGCGTCTTGGCCGAGCATCGCGTCCACCACGAACAGCGTCTCGGTCGGCTTGAGCGCGGCGTGCAGATCGGTGATCTCGGCCATCATCGCCTCGTCGACCGCGAGCCGACCCGCAGTGTCGACGATCAGCACGTCGAAGAAATAGCGCTTGGCGTGGTCAAGCGCGGCTGCACCAATGGCGCGCGGCGAATCGCCGGCAGCAGACGGGAACACCTCGGCGCCGACCTGCTGGCCGACGACCGCAAGCTGCTGGATAGCCGCCGGCCGGTAGACGTCGCAGCTGACCAGCAGGACTTTCTTCTTCTGCCGCTCGATCAGATGCTTGGCGAGCTTGGCCGTGGTGGTGGTTTTGCCGGCGCCCTGCAGGCCGGCCATCAGCACCACCACCGGCGGAACCGCCGCGAGGTTGAGCCCCTTGGACTCCTCGCCCATGACGCGGGTGAGTTCGCGGTGCACAACGCCGATCAGCGCCTGGCCGGGCGTCAGGCTGCCGACCACCTCCTCGCCAACCGCGGCGGCCTTCACCGCGGCGATGAAATCTTTGACGACTGGCAGAGCGACGTCGGCCTCGAGCAGCGCCATGCGCACTTCGCGCAGCGCGTCGCTGATGTTGTCCTCGGTGAGGCGAGTCTGGCCGCGCAGTTTGCGGACGACCTGGTCGAGGCGCTGGGAGAGGTTTTCGAGCATGGCGTATGAAGAGGAGACCGCCCGCGGGAGGCGGCACGGGCGCGAACGCCCCTGTTAGACTCGAACGATGGATTCGAGTCTACTGCATCTGGGTGCCGCTCTGGCTTACGCCATCTTGGGCGCGATGGTTTGGCGCTCGCCGGTCGTCGCCCGTCAACCGCTCGTGTTAATGCTGGTGCTGCTGGTCTGGCTGGTACAGGGAGCCGGTCTCTCCGAGTCACTGTGGGTCGACGGTCAGCTGCAACTGGGGGTAGGCCACAGCATCTCGGCCTTCACTTGGATCGCGGTAGCGACCCTTTGGGTGGTTTCCCTGCGCGACCCAGCCAGCGCACTGGGCATGCTGGTCTGGCCGCTGGCGGCGGTGGGCTGCGTCGCAGCCTCCTTGTGGCCCGAGATGTACCCGGTGGCTGGCAGCGACCAGCCGCTCTTGCAGTGGCATCTGGTGGCGGCCATCCTGGCCTACGCGTTCTTCACGCTGGCCGGTCTGCAGGCGTGGCTGATTCAGATCACCGAAGGTCGCTTGCATGCCGGAAGGGTGGACGGCTGGATGCAGCATCTGCCGCCAGTCATCACCCAAGAATCGATCCTGTTCCGGCTGATCTGGACCGGTTTTGTGCTGCTGACGCTCAATCTGCTGAGCGGTGCACTGTTCGCCGAGCAGATCTTTGGCCGGCCCCTGCCGTTCAACCACAAGACGGTGCTGGGCATCACCAGTTGGCTGATCTTCGGCTGGCTGCTGCTCGGCCGGCATGTGGGTGGCTGGCGCGGTCGCATCGCCGCGCGCATGACGATTGCTGGCTGCATCGTGCTCTTGCTGGCTTACATCGGCGTGCGTTTCGTCTCCCAGATCATCCTCGGCCGCATCTGACCTGACCAGCAGGATGCGCTTGCGCCCGTTGGCCGGGCGTGGCCATACTGACACCGTCGCGTTCCGCTGAATCCGTTTGGACAATTTATCGACCGGCACCCTGCTGGGTGCCCTAGCGGTGTTGCTGGCCCTGTCGGCCTTCTTCTCGATGGCAGAGACCAGCATGATGGCGCTCAACCGCTATCGGCTGAAACACTTGGCTCAGACAGGCGTCTCCGGTGCAGCGCTAACGCAGAGCTTGCTGGCACACACCGACCGTCTGCTCGGCGTGATCCTGCTCGGCAACAACCTGATCAACGCCTTTGCCGCCACGCTGACCACCGTGATCACCCTGCGCCTGTTCGGCGAGGGCGAGTGGGTACTGTCGCTGGCCACTCTGCTGCTGACCTTCGCCATCCTGGTGTTTTCCGAGGTGACGCCGAAGGTCATCGGCGCAGCTTACCCCGAGCGCATCGCGCTGCCAGCGGCGTTCGTGCTGGCCCCGCTGCTGCGGGTGGTCTACCCAGTGGTGTGGTTCGTCAATCTGTTCGTCCAGGGCATCTTGCGCCTGCTGCGGCTGCGACCACCGGCGTCGGGACCGCAGCCACTGACGCAAGAAGAGCTGCGCACGCTGGTGCTGGAAGCCGGACGCTTCATTCCGCCCAAACACCAGACCATGCTGGTGAGCCTGCTCGAACTGGAGAACACCACCGTCAATGACATCATGGTGCCGCGACACCAGATCGAGTCGATCGACCTCGAATCGGGTGATGACGAGCTGCGCCGGCAACTCGCCACCTGCCACCACAACCGCCTGCTAGCCTGCCGCGGCAGTCTCGACGACGTAGTCGGCCTGCTGCACGTGCGTCGCATCCTGCACCTCTGGCAGGGCGACGACTTCAGCCGCGAGTCGCTGGAAGCGCAGATCAAGCCGCCGATCTTTGTACCCTCGGGCGCCGGTCTCTTGAGCCAGTTGCAGGCTTTGCAGGAGCAGCGCGAGCGGATGGCGCTGGTGGTCGACGAATACGGCGAGATCCTCGGTCTGCTAGCGCTGGAAGACGTGCTTGAGGAGATCGTCGGCGAATTCACCACACAATCGCCGCACCGCCCCGGCGAGTGGGCGCCCGACCCCGAGGGCGGCTGGGTAATCGACGGCAGCGCGCCGCTGCGCGACCTCAACCGCAAGCTCGGCCTGAATCTGCCGCTGGATGGCCCGAAAACGCTCAACGGGCTGATCATCGAGCACCTGCAGGAGTTGCCCGAGTCGGGGGTCAGTCTGCGCATCGACGATGTGACCCTGGAGATTCTCTCGGTGCAGGACCGCACGGTGCGCTCGGTCCGACTGCAAAAACTGGCTCTCACCGCCGACAACGAATCGGTGCTCTGAGCCATCAGTCGTTTGGCCGACGACCCGCGGACGGCACTCGGTGATGATGTGCTGCATGGCCCCGCGCATCGCATCCCCCATCGCCCTGCAGGCTGACGAGCACGCACTGTCGGTGTTCGATCCGCGCTGGCTACACGGGGGCCACTGCGTGCCGCTTCGGGTCGAGTCCGGCACCTTGCATCTGGCAGTGGGCGACCACCCGGACCGCGAACAACTCGATGAGATCGCTTTCAGCACTGGCCTTGCCTTGCAACTGCTGCGCGTCGACAGCGATGCCCTGCACGCCGCCCTGGAGACCGTACGCCGGCAATTCGCAGCGCTGGCGCGACAGCGCGACGGCGCCGCCCTGCTCGGCGAACTGTCGGCAAGCGGCGAAAACCCAAGCTCGATGCAGAGCGAAGTCACTGGGGTCGACGACGCGCCCGTGGTGCGCTACCTGCACGGTTTGCTCAGCGAAGCCGCCCGCAGTCGCGTCTCGGACATCCATTTCGAGCCATTCGAGCAGTTTTACCGCGTGCGCTTTCGCCGCGACGGCGTGCTCGCCGAAATAGCGCGACCGCCGCTGGCCGTGCGCGACCGCCTCGCGGCTCGCATCAAGGTGCTGGCACAACTCGACATCGCCGAGCGGCGTCTGCCGCAAGACGGTCGCATCCGGATCCGGCTCGACGACGGCCAAGCGCTCGATCTGCGGGTCAGCACGCTGCCAACCCTGTTTGGCGAAAAGATCGTGCTGCGTCTTCTGCGCGACGCTGTCGCCGGCCTGGCCATCGAGCAACTCGGCTTAGAGCCGGACCAACAGTCCGCGCTACTGCAGGCGCTCGACCGTCCGCACGGCATGTTGCTGGTCACAGGTCCAACTGGCAGCGGCAAAACCCTCACGCTTTACACGCTGCTACAGCGACTCAATCGCGAGGGCGTCAACATCGCCACGGCAGAAGATCCGGTGGAGATGCACCTGCCAGGCATTAACCAGGTGGCCATCAACGATCGCACGGGTTTGGGCTTTGCCGGCGCGCTGCGCGCCTTTTTGCGGCAAGACCCCGACACGCTGATGGTCGGCGAGATCCGCGACCTCGAGACCGCCGACATCGCCATCAAAGCAGCGCAAACGGGACACCGCGTGCTGTCGACCCTGCACACGCGCGACGCGCCGGGCACGCTGGCTCGACTCATGAACATGGGCATCGCGCCATTTCACATCGCCGCTTCGGTGCGCCTGATCACCGCCCAACGACTGGTCAGGCGCCTCTGTACGGTCTGCCGGCAACCGCTCGCGCTGGACCCGGACAGCCGTCGCGCCGCCGGTTTCTCGGGGGCTGACCTTGAAGCTGACTGGACCGCCTGGCAGCCCACGGGCTGTCCAGCATGCGACCACACCGGTTTCCACGGACGAATCGGTGTGCATCAGGTGATGCCGGTGTCAGAAGCGATGCGCAGACTGATCCTGCGGCGGGCCGATGTCCAGGCGCTCAGCGGGCTGGCAGGGCAAGAAGGCATCCGCACTCTGCACGCCTGCGGTCTAGCCAAGGTCCGCGCTGGCTTGACCTCCCTCGACGAGATCGAGGCCAACTGCCATGACTAGGCAGCGCCGACAGGTGGTCTTGCTGACCCGCCAACTGGCCACCCTGATCGGCGCCGGGATCCCCCTGCTGCAGAGCCTGCAGACGCTCACCGCAACGCAGAGCGATGCGCGCCTAGTTGCAGTGCTGCAACGGATTCGCGCCGATGTCGAAACGGGCCATCCACTGTCCATCGCACTGGCGGCTCACCCGACTCATTTCGACCAGCTGAGCTGCAATCTGGTGCAGGTCGGCGAGACTACCGGCCGACTGGATGTCCTGCTCGCGCAACTGGCCAGCCACCAAGAAAAGATTCAGGCCTTGCAGGGCAGGGTGCGCTCGGCGATGGTCTACCCGGCCGCCGTGCTCGCCGTGGCCAGCGTGTCGATGGCCGTCATCCTGCTCTGGGTGGTGCCGACCTTCGAATCGATCTTTGCCGGACTCGGCGCAGAACTGCCCTGGGCAACGCAGCTGGTCGTGGGTGCCTCGCGCCTCCTGATCGATCACGGCCCCGCCCTACTGCTGGCGATGGTGGTAGTGGCGGCAATGCTGCGGCGCCAGTATCGGCGGTCGGCGACACTGCGCCTGGTCTTCGAGGAGGCCCTGCTGCGCCTACCCGTACTCGGTCCCTTGCAGCAGAAAGCGGCGCTCGGTCGCTGGTGCCGAACGCTGTCCACGCTACTAGCGGCCGGCGTCACGCTCAGCGAAGGCCTGGCCACGCTGGCGAACGGCCTAGGCCCACAGCGCTATCTGCTGGCGACCCGTTGGGTGCAGCGCAAAGTTGAACACGGTCAGTCGCTGTCGCATAGTCTGGCGGCGGCGGGGTGTTTTCCGCCGATGGTGTTGCAGATGGCTAGCAGCGGCGAGGCAAGCGGTACGCTAGACACGCTGCTCGGGCGAGCCGCAGATGAGCTGGAACGCGCCGTCGATGACACCGTCAGCGCCTTGGCAACGCTGCTGGAGCCCGCGGTGATGCTGGTTCTGGGCTTGGGCATCGGCGGCATGATTGTGGCGCTCTATTTGCCGGTGTTCCGGCTGGGTTCGGTGATGGCGTAGAACATGGATGCACTGGTTCTTCTGATGGGCCTGCTGGTCGGCAGTTTTCTCGGCCTCGTGAGTCACCGGCTGCCGGTGATGCTGGAGCGCAGCTGGCGCGCGCAGTGCGCGGCCATCAGTGGTGCCAACCCAGTCGCCGGCGAGACCTACAACCTCTGGCGGCCCGCCTCGCACTGCCCGCACTGCAATCACCGTTTGGGGCCGCTGGAAAACGTCCCGCTGCTGTCATGGCTTGCACAGGGCGGGCGCTGTCGCGCTTGCCAAGCACCAATCGGCTGGCGCGAACCGGCCATCGAACTCGCAAGCGCGGCGCTGGCCTGGCTGGCGTATTGGCGATACGGCGCGACCTTGGACGCTGCGCTGGTCGCGGCCTGTCTATGGACCCTACTGGTGGCCAGCAGCATCGATCTGCAGCGGCAATGGCTGCCCGACCAGCTCACCCTGCCGCTCCTGTGGACAGGTCTGCTGGTCAATCTCGATGGCCGCTTCATACCCCTCGACGAAGCCGTCCTCGGCGCGGCTGCCGGCTATCTAGTGCTATGGGCGGTATCGATGCCGTTTCAATGGCTGACCGGCCGCGAGGGTATGGGCGAGGGCGATTTCAAGCTGCTGGCCGCCATCGGCGCCTGGGCTGGCTGGCAGGCCCTGCCCGGGGTGGTGTTGACCAGCTCAATACTCGGCGTGGCTTGGGGGCTCGCCGCGATCACCCTGCTCAAACGCTCACGTGGCGAACCCATGCCATTCGGCCCCATGTTGTCTCTAGCGGGTGGCATCGCCATCCTTGTGCCGACGGCACTGCCTGGAGCATTCGGCGCATGAACTCATCCCCACATCTGACCATCGGACTGACCGGCGGCATCGGCAGTGGCAAAAGCGCCGTCGCCAAGGCGTTCATGGCACTGGGAATTCCCGTGGTGTGCACCGACACCATCGCTCGCGAGCACGTGGAACCGGGTCAGCCAGCGCTGGCCGAGATCGCCAGCGAAATCGGTGCCGACCTCATCTGCGCCGACGGCACCCTTGACCGCCGGGCGCTGCGGCAGCGCATCGTTGCCGACGCGGCGGCCAAAGCGCGACTGGAAGCGATTGTCCACCCGCGCATCCGCGCCGAGGTGGCGCGCCGCCTCGCCATGCCCAGCGACGCGCCCTACCGCGTGGTGGACATCCCGCTGCTGGCTGAGTCCGGCGACGACTACCGTCCGCTGCTTAGCCGCGTTCTGGTGGTCGATGCTGACGACGCGGTGCGCGTGCAACGGGTGGTGGTGCGCGACGGCGTCGACGCCGCTGCCGCGCGTCAACTGATGGCGACGCAGGCCAGCCGGGAGGCACGCCTCGCCCTCGCTGACGACGTGATCGTCAACGAAGGTTCATTGGAAGAACTCGCCGACCGGGTGATGGCGCTCGACCGCCTTTACCGGATGCTGGCACACCCGTCTCAGGCGGGTTGAGGCTTAGCCTCGGACACGTCCAAGCTGCCGTGAAACACCGTCTCGGCCGGCCCAGTCATGCGCACCGGATGACCCACTCCACCCCAAGCGATCTCGAGTTGTCCGCCGCGAGTCTCTACGGTGACCGGCGAGATCAGCAGTTCGCGCAAGATGCCTGCCACCACGGCAGCACAAGCGCCGGTGCCGCAGGCCAGAGTCTCGCCAGACCCGCGCTCGAACACCCGCAAGCGCACGCGATGCTCGTCGAGCACCTCCATAAAGCCCGCATTGACCCGCTCTGGGAAACGCGGATGACGCTCGATCAACGGGCCTTCACCGGCCACTGGAGCCGTCTCGACATCGGCCACCACCTGCACCGCGTGCGGATTGCCCATCGACAGCGCAGTGATGTACCGCGTCGCGCCGCCCACCTCGAGCGCTTGCACCACGGCGTCGGACTGCGATTCGAATGGCACCTCGGCGGCACGTAGGCGTGGCTCGCCCATGTCGACGGTCACCCGACCGTCACCCTCCAGCCGCGGCTGAATGATGCCGCTGCGGGTGCGCACACGAATCTCGCGCTGGTCGGTGAGCCCGGCATCCACCACAAATCGCGCGAAGCAACGCGCGCCATTGCCACACTGCTCGACCTCGCCGCCATCGGCGTTGAAGATGCGATAGACAAAATCGGCCTGAGCATCGGGGGACGATTCCACCACCAGTACCTGATCGCAGCCCACGCCAAACCGCCGGTCAGCCAAGCGCCGAGCCAGAGCGGGGGTCATGTCGACACTCTGCCGCACTGCGTCAATCACGACGAAGTCGTTGCCGAGACCCTGCATTTTGGTGAAGTGGAGCTTCATGCGAGTCATTGT
>Ga0209189_1002062_pt1 | contig 14447 bp, 9 predicted proteins | sample C_130820_EF_Meta_FD_187308 | JGI IMG/M metagenome (GOLD analysis project Ga0209189, IMG submission 187308) | Freshwater microbial communities from Lake Croche, Canada to study carbon cycling - C_130820_EF_MetaG (SPAdes) (version 3) | ecosystem: Environmental > Aquatic > Freshwater > Lake | place... | reverse complement strand
TCCCCCGCTCCCGGCGGCGTGGACGTGGTGATCGCCGAGGACAGCCGCATCCAGGCCAAGATGCTCCAGCGTCGGCTCGTCGACGCCGGCCACACGGTGCGCTGGGGCGAGACCGGCGCCGCCGCCCTGGCCATGGTCCGCGAGCGGCGGCCCGACATCGTCGTCTCCGACATCGAGATGCCGGAGATGACGGGCTACGAGTTCTGCAAGGCGGTGAAGACCGACCCGGCGCTGCGGACGATCCCCTTCATCCTGCTCTCGACGCTCGCCGACCCCATCGACATCATCCGCGGACTCGACGCCGGGGCCGACAACTACGTCACCAAGCCCTACGAGCCCGAGTTTCTCCTCGCACGGATGCAGTCGCTCCTCGCCTCGCCCCTCTCCGAGGCGGAGGCCGAGGCCGAGGCGGCCACGCTCGAGGTGACGCTCGCCGGGCAGCAGTTCCGCGTCAAGGCGGGCCGCCAGCAGGTGCTCAACCTGCTCGTGTCCACCTTCGAGAACGCCGTGGCCAAGAACCAGGAACTGGTCGTGGCCAACCAGGAGCTGTCGGTCGCCCGCGACAGCCTCCAGCGCACCAACGCCGAGCTCACCGAACTCAACGAGCAGATCACCCGGGCCAACGAGCACATGGTCCGCGACCTGAACGCCGCGGCGAAGGTGCAGCGGTCGCTCCTGCCCGACGCGAGCGTGACGCTGCCCGGCACGCAGGTCTCCTGGCGGTACGTCCCCTGCCAGGGCCTCGCCGGCGACTTCCTCAACGTCTTCGCGCTCGACGACGAGCACGCCGGGCTGTTCGTGGTCGACGTCAGCGGCCACGGCGTGCCCTCCTCGCTGATGGCCGTGACGGTGGGGCGATTCCTCACGCCCAAGGTCACCGACCAGTCGCTCCTCGTCCGCCAGGGGGCCGACGGCCGGATCGCGATCGCCCGGCCGGCCGAGGTGGCCACCCAGCTCAACCGGCTCTTCCAGGCCGACGAGTTTTCCGGCCTCTACTTCACGATCCTCTACGGCGTGCTCCACCTGCCGTCGGGGCGGCTCGACTACGTCTCGGGAGGCCATCCCGCGATGGTCCGCGTGCCCGCCGGCGGCACGCCCGAGTTCCACGGGGCGGAAGGCTTCCCGATCGCCTTCGTGCCCGACATCGAATACGAGCAGCACACGCTCCAGCTCGCGCCGGGAGACCGTCTCTACTTCTATTCCGACGGCGTGACGGAGGCGATGGACAAGGAGCGGCAGCCGCTCGGCGACGACGCGATGGCCGCCGTGCTCGGCGCGGGCCGGACCGCGTCACTCGACGAGAGCGTCAAGAGCCTCCTCGACCGGGTCGAGCACTGGTGCCAGCCGAACGGCCCGCTCGACGACGTGTCGATCCTCGGCATCGAGTGGCGGCCGTGAGCCGGCGGCTGAGCCCCGGCGGCTGAGCCCCGGCGTTAGGGCCGCGGCTTGGGCCGGTAGTAGCTGCCGCCCACCCCGGCGGCCCGCTCGTAGGAGTTTTCCAGGCCGATGAGCGTTTCGGCGCTGCCGAGGAAGAGGCAGCCGTCGGGCCGCAGCACCCGCCGGATCCGTTCCACGAGCGCCGCCCGCGTGGCGGGATCGAAGTAGATCATCACGTTGCGGATGAAGACGACGTCGCAGGGGGGCATGAGCGGCCAGGGGGCGTTGAGATTCTGGCAGCGAAACTCGACGAGCCGCCGGCAGTCCTGCGCGATGCTCCACTTGCCCTGCAGCTGCCGGAAATACTTCGGCAAGAGCTCGGGGGGCAGGCCGCGGGTGGCCTCGAGCTGGCTGTAGATGCCCTCGCGGGCCCGCGCGAGCGCCACCTCCGAGTAGTCGGTGGCCAGGATCCGCACCCGCCAGGTGTCGAGCAGGCCGCGGAAGTGCTCGTTCATGAGCATGGCGATGCTGTAGGGCTCCTGCCCGGTGGAGCAGGCGGCCGACCAGATCGTCAGCTGCTTCTGCACCCCCCGCCGCGCGACGAACTCGGGGATCAGCTTGCGGAGCGTCTCGAAGGGGCTCTTGTCGCGGAAGAAGGACGTCTCGTGCGTCATCATCGCGCTGAGCACGTCGCGCTCGAGCGTCGGATCGAGCCCGCGACGCACCCGGTCGATCAGCGCGTCGAGCCCGGGGATCTTCCGCTGCCGCACGATCGGCATCAGCCGCGCGACGACGAGGTATTCCTTCGAGCCGTCGATGACGACGCCGGTCTTCCGGCGCAGGAGGTCGCGCAGGTAGGCGAACTGCACCGGGCCGACGTGCATCGCGAGCCTTTCCCGGCGTCAGCCGCCGCGCCGCTTCAGCCGCAGCCCCACCTCGACGCCGATCTGCGACAGGGGCAGCACGGCGTCGGCGAGGCCCGCCCGGACCACCTCCCCCGGCATGCCCCAGACCACGCTCGTGAACTCGTCCTGGGCGATCACGCTGCCCCCCGCGGCGACGACGTCGCGGGATCCCTGCAGGCCGTCGCGGCCCATGCCCGTGAGCACCACGCCGAGCGTGCCCGCCCCCCACACCCGCGCCGCCGTGCGGAAGAGCACGTCGGCCGCGGGGCGGCAGGAGTTTTCGGGGGGGTCGTCGGTGAGCCGCGTGCGCGGCGCCACCGACTCGCCGACGAGCTCGAGATGCCGCCCGCCCGGCGCCAAAAGGACGTCACCGGGCCGCACCTCGTCGCCCGAGCCGGCCTCGCGCACCGCGACGCCGCAGAGCTTCGTGAGCCGTTCGGCGAGCTGCGCCGTGAACACGGCCGGCATGTGCTGCACGATCAGCACCGGCACGCGGACGCCCGGCGCGAACGCCGGCAGCACCTCCGCCAGCGCCGTCGGCCCGCCGGTCGAGACGGCCACGACGACGCCGCGGATCGGCGCGCGGACGGCCGGCGCTGCGACGCGGGCCGCCGGCGCCCCGCGCTGCGACGCCGCCCCCCGCCGCACGAGCGCCTTGATGCGCCCGATCACCTCGGTGCGGATCCGGGCCGCCACCTCCTGCGCGTCGAGTCCGGCCGGCTTGGCGACGTAGTCGTTGGCGCCCGCCAGGAGCGCGTCGAGCGTGGCCTTCGAGCCCCGCTCGGTCAGGCTCGAGAACATCAGCACCGGCAGCTTCGGGTGGGTCTTGCGGATCTCGCGGAGCGTGGAGATGCCGTCGAGCACCGGCATCTCCACGTCGAGCAGCACGATGTCGGGGGCCGCCGCCGCGATGCTCTCGAGCGCCACCCGCCCGTTGACCGCCGTGCCCGCCACCTTGATGTCGGGATCCGCGGCGAGGTTGGCCGAGAGCAGGCTGCGGATCGTCGCCGAGTCGTCGACCACGAGCACACGGATCGGCCCCCGCTCCCCCGCGGTCGTCGCCTCGGCCGCCGTGCACACCCCCAGCGCGACGAGCTTGCGGGCCAGCGCCTCCGGGGTGAACGGCTTGGCGAGGAAGTCGTCGGCGCCCGCGGCCAGCGCCGTGGAGATCCGGCCGGGATCGCTCTCCGTGGAGATCATCAGCAGCTTGAGCCCGCGGGTGGCGGGGCCCGCCCGCAGCCGGCGGATCAGCTCGACGCCGTCCATCACCGGCATGTGCCAGTTCACCGTCACGAGGTCGGGACGGGGGGACGCGGCCAGGAGGGCGAGCGCCTCGGCGCCGTTGGCCGCCTCGGCGCATTCGAACCGCAGGTCGCGCAGCGTCTTGGCGACGATGCTCCGGCTCGGCTTGGAATCATCGACGACCAGTGCCCGCACGCCACCCCTCCCTGCCGGGTGTCAGGATCGCCGGTATTCGTCGACCAGCCGCTGCAGCCCCTGCGCCATCCGGGCGAGCTCCTGCGACGAGATCTGGGTGTTCGACGCACCCTCCGCCGTGCTCTGGGCCGCCTGCGCCACCTGCACGATGTTCTCCGCGATCTCGCCCGAGCCGGTGGTGGCCTCGGCGATGTTGCGGCTGATCTCGCTCGTCGTCACCGACTGCTCCTCGACCGCCGCCGCGATGCGGTTTTGCAGGGCGTCGATCGACTCGATCACGGAGCGGATCCTCCCGATGTCGGTCACGGCGTGGCGGGTGTCGGCCTGCATGGCCTCGATCTTCGCGCCGATGTCCTCGGTGGCCCGCGCCGTCTCGCGGGCCAGCTCCTTGACCTCGTTGGCCACCACGGCGAAGCCGCGGCCGGCCTCGCCCGCCCGCGCCGCCTCGATCGTGGCGTTGAGGGCCAGCAGGTTGGTCTGCTCGGCGATCGACGTGATCACGTTGACCACCTTGCCGATCTCGGCGCTGGACCGGCCGAGGGCGTCCATCGTGGTCGACGCGTTGCCCGACATGTCCACCGCCTGCCGGGCCGTGGACGCCGCCTCCTGGGCGCTCTTCGCGATCTCGTGGATGCTCGACACGAGCGCCTCGATCGACCCCGACACCGTGCGGGCGTTGCTGCTCACCTCCTCGGCCGCCGCCGAGACGAGGTTGGCCTGCGCCGTGGTCTCCTCCGCCGCCGCGCTCATCTGCTGGCTGACGCTCGTCAGCTCCTCCGACGAACTGGCCAGGGCGTGGGTGTTGTCGACGATGCCGGAGACGAGCGCGGCCTGGCGGACCGACTCGCGGGTCAGCCGCCGGGCGATCGCCGACGACACGACGAGCACGCCGGCGGTGGTCACGCCGAAGATCGTCAGGGCGAAGTCGCGCAGCCGCCGGATCGGCCGCATCACCTCCGCCTCGTCGATCTCCGAGATGAGCGCCCAGCGGACGGTGCCCTTGTCGGACGCGTCGTCGCGGTGGATCGTCACCGGCATCCACGAGGAGAGCACCGCCTTGCCGCGGTAGTCCTGGCCGACCGCCGTGCCGGCCTTGCCGTCCTCGAGCGCCGCCTTCACGGCGGTCGTGTCGACCTTGAAGTCGGGATTGATGATGGTGCTCGCGACGCCGAGGTCGGCGGCGAAGCGGGAGTTGCTGCGGAACATCCGGTCGGGGCCGATGGCGTAGGTCTCGCCGGTCTCGCCCATGCCGGTCCGCTCGCCGATGATCTCGTCGGCCCTGTCGATCGGGATCTGGAAGGCCACCACGCCGACGAGCTGCCGGCCGTCGTAGAGCGGCGCCGCGATGAAGCTCGCCGGCTCCATGTAGGAGGGGAAGTAGCGGGAGAAGTGGCCGTAGGCGACCATGTCGCGGCGGCCGCTGCCGGCGGCCTGCGCGAAGGCCGTGGCCAGGTTGCTCGACGCCAGCGGGCTCGTGCGCAGCGAGTTGCCGAAGTCGGTCTCCTTCTGCACGGTGTAGACGATCGTGCCGGTCTCGGGATCGATGAGGAACACGTCGTAGAGGCCGTACTTGAGGCAGAGGCTGCGGAAGACGGGGTGGAAGACCGCGTGCACCTTCGAGTAGGCCGAGTCGTCCTCGGCGGCGTCGAGGAGCAGCTTGGAGCCGGGCGGGTGCTCGTTGCCCTGCAGGTAGAGCCGCTGCAGGGCCACGCCGTTGGCGTCGAGCGCGTCGACGAGCGGCTTGGCGTCGGGCTCCTTGCCCGACCGCCGGCGATACTCCGCGGCGAAGGTGCCGCCGTAGAAGCCCTCGACCTCGCGGCGGGCGCGGGCGACCGCCTTGTCGTCCATCTTGTTGTCGGCGGCCACGGTGGCGGCGGCGGCGCGGAATTGGCGGCAGGCGTCGGCCGTCATCCGGTCCTCGGCGAGCACGCGGAGCTGGTCGTGGAGCGTCTGGAAGTAGCGCTCCACCGACTTGGCGGTGACCGCCCGCACCGTCTCGAGCTTGGCGAAGGCCTCCTTCTCGAGCGCCCCGGCGGCGGCCCGGTAGGTGGCGATGCCCATCAGCGCCAGCGGGATGAGCGACACCGCGAGCAGCGACAGGAGCAGCCGGTTGCCCAGGAGCGACCGCCAGCCCGAGCCGGCTGCCGCCGCGCCGGGCGCCGCCGCAATGTCGTCAAGAACCGCCATGGGATGCTCCGTGTCTGCGTTGGATGGGCTCGCGCTGCCGGGCGAGCGAGTGAACTATGCGCTGGGGATCGAGGAAATGCACGAGCCGGCCGGCGTCGGCCAGCACGCCGGTGACCGCGTCCGCCGGGGTGTCGGCCGCCGGGCGGGAGGGATGCTCGATCCGATTCGCGGCCACCTCCACCACGTCGAGCATCTCGTCGACGAGGAGGCTGTACCAATCGTCCTGGACGCGGAGCACGAGATGGGTGCGGCCGGCGACGGTTTCCGCGGGAAACCCGAGCCGCCGCCGCATGTCGATCACCGGCACGATCCGCCCCCGCAGGTGCAGGAGGCCCAGCACCGCCTCGGGGGCGTGGGGCACCCGGGTGATCCGCCCGTCACGGAGCACCTCCGTGACCCCGGCGGACTCGACGGCGAAGCACTCGCCCCCCACCAGGAAGCAGCAGTGGCGGCTCGTGGCCGGCGTGGTGGAGGGGGAGGGCATGGCGGATCGGCGCGGGCGGGGGCGGGAAAATCGTCAGGAGGCGAGCGGGCCGGGAGCCGACTGGGGGAGCGGGAGCGCCCCGAGGTCGAGCACCTCCGTCGCCCGGCCGCCCACCGAGAGCGTGCCGGCGACGCCGGCCGCCGACAGGTCGGCCTGCAGGAGCGACTCGGCCGGGGCGATGTCGAGGATCGATCGCACGGCGACGGCGATGCCGCCGCACCGCTCGTTGAGCACGACCAGGTTCACCGCCCCGGCACCGGGCACGGCCGCCGCGTTGCCGAGCAGCCGGTCGGCGTCGACGACGGGCGTGAAGGTCTCGCCGCGGCGCACGACGTGGCCGCTCCCGGCGGCCTCGAGCGCCGCCGCCTCGAACTGCTCGAGCCGGAGCACGCGGTCGAGGGGCAGGGCGATCCGCCGGCCGGTGCCCGTGCTGCAGACGAGGTAGGCGTCGGCGTCGGCGTCGACCGCGGTGGCCGGGGCGGTCTCGTCGCTCCGTCGCGGCGCCTGTGGCAGGTCGGCGGCACGGAGGATGCCCCGCAGATCGAGGATCAGCACCACGCCGCCGTCGCCGAGCACCGTCGCCCCCGAGTAGATCCCCAGCTGCGCGAGCAGGCCGCCGATCGGTTTGACCACGATGGTCGAGAGGCTCGCCGCCTCGGCCACCGTCCAGCGATGCACCTCCGCGGCCTCGCCGGCGGCCGACTGGGCCGCGTCCACCACCAGCCCGAACTCATGGTCGTCGACCCGCACGAGCACCACCGTGCCGTGCTCGCGGCAGGCGGTCCGCGGCCGCAGGCCGAGGAACTCGTCGAGGAAGATCACCGGCACGAGCCGGCCGCGGACGCGGATCACGGCCGCCCCCTCGAGCCCCTCGATCCGCGGCCCGTCGGTCGATCGCAGCGGCACCAGCTCCCCCACGGCGGCCTGGGGCAGCGCGAACCGCTCCGCGCCGCACCGCACCACGAGCGCCGGGATGATCGCCAGCGTGAGGGGCACCCGCACCCGCACCGTCGTGCCCAGCCCCGGCCGGCTGGCGATGTCGACGGTGCCGCCGATCGCCTCGATGTTGGTCTTCACGACGTCCATCCCCACGCCGCGGCCGGAGACGCTCGTGACCTGTGCGGCCGTGGAGAACCCGGGCTCGAAGATGAACTGCAGGATCCGCTCGTCGGGCAGGGCCGCCGCCGCCTCGGCGTCGACGAGCCCCCGGGCCACCGCCTTGGCCCGCACCGCCTCGACCGGGATGCCGGCCCCGTCGTCCTGCACCTCGATCGTCACCTGGCCGCTCTCGTGGAACGCCCGCAGCGAGAGCCGGCCCGCCCGCGGCTTGCCGGCCGCCGCGCGGGCGGCGGGGGGCTCGATGCCGTGGTCGACGGCGTTGCGCACGAGGTGGGTGAGGGGATCGCGGATGCTCTCGATGAGCGTGCGGTCGAGCTCGGTGTCGGCGCCGTCGATGACGAGCTGCACCTCCCGGCCGCAGGCCACGGCGAGGTCGCGCACGGTGCGGGGAAACTTGTTGAAGACGTGCTCGATCGGCTGCATGCGCGTCTTGATCGCCGCCTCCTGCAGCGCGTTGGTGACGCTGTTGATCCGGTGGATCACCCCTTCGAGCGCCGGCTCGGGCGCGGCGACGCTGCGCAGCTCGTTGCGGGCGAGGACCAGCTCGCCGACGAGGTCGAGGATCGAGGCGAGCAGGCCGACGTCGACGCGGATGGAGGTTTCGGCGGATGGGGCGGCATGGCGGCCCGTGTCGGCGGCCGGCGCGGGCTGGGGGGCGGCCGGCGCGGAGGCCGCCGGAGCCGGCGGAGCCGGTGACTCGGGGACGATCGGCGCGGCCACGGCCGGAGCCGCAGCCGCGGGAGCTTGAGCGGGGGCGGCGGGCTCTATGGCGGCCGGTGCGGCGGGCTGTGCGGCGGGCTGTGCGGCAGGTGGCGCGGCAGCGGTGGGCGCAGCCACATGGGCCGCCGGAGATGGTGCCGCCGGGGCGGCCGCCGCCGGCTCGGCCGGGGCATCGGCCCCGCTGGCCGCCACCGCGAGCTGGTGGGAGAGGTCCCGGAAGTCGTGCTCCCCTTCGACGCCCGTCGTCTCGATCGAGGCGAGGATCGACCGCACGGCGTCGACCATCGAGTAGAGGGTGCCGGCCACCCGGTCGTCGAGGCGGAGCTTGCCGTCACGGAGCCGGCCGAGCAGGTGCTCGCCGCTGTGCGTCAGGGCGCCGAGCTTCGAGAACCCGAAGAACCCGCTGTTGCCCTTGATCGTGTGGACGGTGCGGAAAATGCTCGCCAGCCGCTGGGGATCGTCCGGCTGCCCCTCGAGCGCCAGCAGATCACGGTCGAGCTGGTCGAGATTCTCGCCCGATTCGACGAGAAACTCCTCGATGAATTCGCGGTTGTCGCTCATCCCGGCTCCCCGGAGGGTCGCACGCGGCCCGCGCGGATCATGGCCGCGGACCGACGGGCGACCGCCACCCGTGCTCAAGCATACACCCCGTTTCGGCACTCTCCGCCGGCCGCCGACCTCTGGCCCTCCGTCAGTCCGACACCGTCCCCGCCGGCGCGGGCCGGGGCGGACACCCCGCGAAAGAACCGCCCCAGGCACGCTCTCCGCGGCCGCGGAGCCCTCACCGCCCCCTGCCGATGCGCCGGAACAGCGTCGTGCCCGCGGCACCGTCGGGCGCGGCCCCGTCGGGCGCGGCCCCGGCGTCCTCCTCCAGCTCCTCCTCGATGACGATGGCCTCGAGGCCCCCGAGCGCCGCGAGCACCTGCGCGGCCATCACGTGGAACGCCCGTGACTTCGACCGCACGGCCACCGACTCGCCGAGCACGCTCACCTCGGCGCCGGGATCGGCGCCGTGGGGCAGCCCGTCGTTGCAGAGGTCGACGAGCTGCTCGACGACCGCCTCACGGACCAGCGGATCGGGCACCGGATGGATCCGCACGTGCCGCGGCGTCACCCCCTCGTCGACGTCGTCGGCCTGCCAGGCCGCCGCGTCGAGCCCGCCGAGCAGGGCGAGGATCTGCCGCTGCGGCTCGTCGGAGTGATGGACGACGATCCCCGCGCCCATCCGCTCCGGCAGGGGCACGATCGCCGCATGACCGCCGACGGTGTCCCACTCCGCCGGCGTGACGGTGCGGGTGACGAGGTCGATCACGGCGTCGACGTCCACCCCGGAGGGCAGCGGATAGAACCAGCGCACGAGCCGCTCGCGGGCCGCATCGACGGTGGTGACGACAAGCCGCTCGTTGCGAAACACGGTGGCGAGGTCGACGTCGGCGAGCAGTTCGCAGAGCGTGGCCTCCGCGGACGATCCCGCGAACGAGCCCGTCACGGCCGCGTCGGGATCCACGCCCGCGGCGTCGAGCGCCTCGTGGTCGAAGCCGATCCGCACGCCGGTCTTCTCGGCGATCCGGGCCACCGCGTCGCGGAGGGGCGTGTCGCGGAAGACGAAGTCCTGCGGCTCGGCGAGGCTGGCCGACGCCGCCTCGAAGGCGTCGCGATCGGCCTCGAGCCGGCGGCCGCGATAGGCGTCGCCGAGGTTGGCGGCCATCAGCTGCGGGCGGGCCGCGTGGATCCGGATCGTGGATGACGTGGCGGCGGGCTCGTCGGCCGCCGCGATCCCCGGCCTCGCGCCGGCATCGACGAGACCGGCAAGAACGCCAAGCCCGGCGAGCAGCCCGGCGACCACGCCTGCCGCATGTGCCGCCACCGCGGCCAGGGGGCGGTGTCGCACGCTCCCGATCCGCCCAGGACCGCCCCCCATCGCACACCTCCCGCTGTTCGTGTCGCTTGCCGAGCCGCTTCCCGAGCCGCTTCCCGAGCGATCGGGCCATGAGCATGTCATGGCACCCACTGTCGATCGCCGCCGGACGACTCCAGGCCCGAACCGCCTGGAATCCCGAACCGCCAGGAATGTCGTGTCGCGCAGCGGAAAAGACGGCCGCTGGACGACGCGCCCGGCCCCGTCGCCGCCTTCTCGACACTACCACCGACCCCGCCCCGCCGCCACCGCCGGCAGGCAGGCGCGGCGGCCCGGCGGCGGCCCGGCCGCACGGGGGACAATCGCCGCGGGAGATGGCATACTGCGGCGCATGCACTCAACCATGCTCCGCCCGGCCGCGCCGTCCACGCGGCGGCTGCTTCACGACCCGCTCGCCGCGCTCCTGCTCGCCGCGGGGGCCTGCCTCATCCCGCCGCAGCATGCCGCGCGGGGCGACGAGGCCGGGCTCGACAACTGGCCGCGGCTGCGCGGCCCGGCGGCCGCCGGCGCCGGCGGCCCGCGCCGGTTTCCCCGCGCCTGGACCGACGGCGACTGGGCGTGGACGACGGCGCTGCCCGGCAAGGGGCACGCCTCGCCGGTGGTGTGGGGGGGCCGCATCTACACCGCCAGCGCCGACGAGGAGGGGGGGAAGCGGTTCGTCTGCTGCCACGCCGCCGCCGACGGCCGCCTCCTTTGGCAGCGCGAGATCCCCGGCCCGATCGAGAAGCACCACGCCCAGAACAGCTCCGCCTCCGGCTCGGTGACGGTGGACGAGGCGGGCCTCTACTGGCTGTGGGCGACGAAGGACCAGCTCCGCGTCGAGGCCTTCACCCACGACGGCACGCCCCGGTGGCACGTCGACCTGGGCGCGTTCGCCAGCGAGCACGGCTTCGGCGGCTCCGCGGCCGTGTGGCGCGACCGGCTCATCGTGCCGATCGAGAGCGACGGCCCGAGCGCGGTCGTGGCCCTCGACACGAAGACGGGCCGCGAACTGTGGCGGCTGCCGCGCACCACCGCCCGCGCGGCCTACTCGACGCCCCTGGTCGTCGACCGGCCGGCCGCGGAGGGGCCGCCGCTCGTCGTGCTCGCGAGCATGGCCCACGGACTCACGGGCATCGACCCGACGGACGGCCGCGTGCTCTGGGAGCGGAAGTGCTTCCCCAAGCGGACGGTGTCGTCGCCGGTGATGGCGGGCCCGCTCGTGCTCTGCACGTGCGGCGAGGGGGGAGGCGACAACACGCTCGTGGCGGTGCGGCCCCCGGCGGCCGCGGCCGGCGACTCTCCCACGGAGCCGGAGATCGCGTTCCAGCTCGACCGCAGCGCCGCCCCCTACGTGCCCACGCCGGTCTGCTCCGGCCCGCGGCTCTACCTCTGGGGCGACCGCGGCGTGGTCACCTGCGTGAAGGCCGACGACGGGCAGGTGGTGTGGCGGGGCCGCGTCGGCGGCACCTTCTCCTCCTCCCCGATCGTGGTCGGCGGCACCGTGCTCAACGTGTCGGCGGACGGCGAGGTGACCGTGCTCGCCGACGGCGACGCCTTCGAGGTGCTCGGCCGCACGCCCCTCGGGGAGGAATGCCGCGCCACGCCGGCGGTGGCCGGCGGGAAGATGTTCTTCCGCAGCTTGAGCCGGCTCTCCGCGCTCGCCGCCGAGTGACGGGGGCGCCCGGTGTCACGGGAGCTCCGCCAGTGCTCCCGCGATCGCATCCCTGCGATCGAGCAGGCTGTGTGTCCACAGCCTGCTGGATGGCCGTGGAAAAAGTCCTCCGGGACTTTTCCCAGGCATGAAAACCTCCGGTTTTCACGGGAGCTGCGCTCCCGCGATCGCATCCCTGCGATCGAGCAGGCTGTGTGTCCACAGCCTGCTAGCGGCGCCGCCGCTCGATCCGCTGTTCGAGGAGCCGCGTCAGCGGCCAGCCCGCCAGCGTCATCACGATCACGTCGTCCACCGTGCCCACCAGCGGGATCGCGTCGGGCACGAGGTCGAAGGGCATGATCACCCAGACGCCCGCGAGCAGGAACACGATCAGCATCCGCGGCAGCCGCGCGATCTGCTCGAGCACGTCGGCCTCGAACTCGAGCGCCGGCGGCGGCACGAGGAAGATCCCTTCGGCGTCGTGCCGCACCTGCAGCAGGCCGTGGGTCGTCACGAGGTCGCGGGTCACCGACCGGGTGATCTCGCGGACCGCCTCGGTGTCGATGCCCGGCAGGTGCTCGTAGGTCTGGCGGACGATCCCTTCGGCCGTCTGCTCGCCGAGCCGGCCGTCGTCCCAGGTGCGGGTGACGAGCCGCAGGCACGACCGCCGCTCCAGCTCGTCGGTCACGTGCCGCAGCCTATGAAGGATCGCCTTGTCGCGGTGGTATTTCTCCACGTCGCGATACTGCAGGGCCATGCCGCCGAGCATCGCGGCCAGGCCGCCGAGGAAGGGGAGGCTCGGCGCGGGCTGCTGGCTGAAGGCCACCGCCAGCGGGATGAAGAACAGCGCGGCCGTGAGCCCCATCCGCGTGGCGGCGTTGCCGCCGGCCGACGTGACGACGCACACGGCCAGGAGCACGAGCGCCGTGCCGGGGCTCGAGAGGGCGTCGGAGGCCCAGGTGGGGATGAAGCTGTTGACGCCGAGGGCGCCCCCCGCGATCCGCACCGCGGCGAAGAGCGCGCCGAGCACGCCGCCGGTGCCCGCGTCGTGCAGCGGCCGCCCGAGGAGCCGGGCCACGAAGAGTGTGAAGGGATAGGCCAGCGCGATCTGGGCCACGAGGTTGAGGCCCCGCGACAGGCCCAGCAGGTGCCACTCGAAGGCGATCGCCGACACCATCAGCAGGCCCAGGAGCGTGATCACGCTCGACTGCCGCCAGGTGAACGCGTCGCCGGTGAACCAGGGATCGAGCATCATCAGCCGCGCCGCGGCCACGTAGATCACGATCACGGCGAGGGGGCGCACGAGGGCCTGCGGCTGACGCGCGGCCGCGGTGGCGGCCTGGCCGAGCCGCGCGGCGAGCGTGGCCGGCGCGGCCGCGCCCTGACCGTCCGACGGCACGAGGTCGGCGTCCTTCATCGGCGGCCCGGCGGCGGCGCGCCTTCCAGCGCCGCCCGATCGGCCTCGAGTGCCCCCCGCACGTCGTCCCGCGTCTGTTCCCGCCCGTTCACGAGCTGCTTCTTCGCCGCGAAGCTCACCACGCCGGGCCAGGCGTCGAGGCAGCGGCGGTAGATGTCGATCCGCAGCGCCAAGGCGTCGGTGCTGCCCGGATCGGAGAGCTTCCGCAGCGCCTCGAGCGCCTGCTCGCGGCGTGGATCGGCGAAGGGGAAGCCGGCGCATTTCCAGGCGTGGTGATGCAGGCGGGCACGGTCGAGGTAGAGCAGGTCGGCCCAGCGCGTGCGTTCCCCCGCCGACCAGTCGTCCCCCTGCCGGTCGAGCGTGACGAGCGCGTCGTCGATGGCGCCCTGGCAGGCGTCGATCTCGCGGAGATACACCGGGCTGATCCGGGAGCCCCAGGGGAGCGACCGTTCGCGGTGGAGGCCGACGTCGTCGCGGCGGATCGCCTCCGCCTGGAAGTGGGGGCCCTCGAGCCGGTCGGGATGGCGGCCGAGAAACTGCCGGGCACGCTGCCGCAGCTCCGCCCGCTCGTCCAGGTCGACGAGCGTCTGCAGGTAATGCCGCCAGAGGTTCACCGAGGCCGGTTGCTCGCCGTCGACCAAGCGGCGGAAGGCGACGAGCGCCTGCGTCGGGAGCGCCCGGTCGACCAGGGCGATCGCCTCGCGTTCGGCGGCCAGCTGCGCCTTCGGGATCGAGCCCGTCTCCGCCTGCACCTGTTCGGGCACCTCGAGCGGCGGCCGGGCCGGCACGGACCGCGGCAGGAGCCACCAGACCGCCGCGCCGGTGAGGGCGATGAGGGCGAGCTGGCCGATCCAGCCCGCCGTCGAGGCGTCGTCGTCGGCCGAGGCCTCGGCGACCGCGAGCGGATCCATGCGCTCCTCGACGTCGACCGCGCGCCGTCGGTCGGCCGCCAGCGCGGTCGACCGCGGCAGCGCGGGCCGCGCCAGCGTTCCCGACGGCGGACCGAGGCCGCCGGAGGAGGGGATCAGGTCCGATGTCGATCGCATGGGGTCAAGTGTGCAGCACGCCCCCGCCGGCGGCAAGATTCACGCGACCCGGGCGCTCCCGCGGTCGATCCGAACCCGCGGCGCGGGTCGCCCCCCGGGCGGCCCGGATCCGCCCGTCCGACCCGGGCGACGCGAACGCCGGGGGGGCACGCTCGGGGGCGGCCTGCGGGGGGGACCGGCGCGACGATCCCGTCGCGATCCCGT
>Ga0209189_1002061_pt1 | contig 14452 bp, 13 predicted proteins | sample C_130820_EF_Meta_FD_187308 | JGI IMG/M metagenome (GOLD analysis project Ga0209189, IMG submission 187308) | Freshwater microbial communities from Lake Croche, Canada to study carbon cycling - C_130820_EF_MetaG (SPAdes) (version 3) | ecosystem: Environmental > Aquatic > Freshwater > Lake... | reverse complement strand
AAGGTTACAGCTGTGTCTAAAGCACTTTTGGATAAGGTATAAGAAAAGAAGTCGGGATTTAAGTTATCTAACTTTTGATCCAGCAAATGAACCACGACGCCCTTTTTTTGAGGTTCATCTTTTAAGCATTGTGCATATATTTTAGTTAGAAGTGCGGGGGCAGCTAGATTAACTGCCATATGTTGTATCAATTTTTGATATTGAAAACTACTAGGATCATCATATTCAAAGATTGAAGCGTTATTGACAATACAGTCCGGCAAACCCAGTTGTTCTATACAAGTCGGCAAAATTTGCTCAACTTCAGATTCTTGAGCAAGATCCGCTTCAATACAAATAGCTTCTTGCCCCATGGCTTTAATTAATTTGGCAGTTTCATCAGCTTCTTGCTTAGATTTGCCATAATGAATAGCAATATCCCAACCAGCCTTGGCCATTTCAAGAGCGATAATATGTCCAATGCGTTTTGCAGCACCGGTGATTAAGACAATTTTACGAGTTTCATTCATGAGGATTACTCAGCAGCATGGAAATATTAACAAATAGCGAGGCTTTACAGCATTGCAACCTATTATCCAACCTTATTGATAAAGACATCAAAAAAAATGATGGTTGGCTGTCATTTTCGCAGTGGATGGATCATGCACTTTATGCACCGCAACTTGGTTACTATACCTCGGGTAGTTTTAAATTTGGTGCTAAAGGTGACTTTATTACCGCTCCAGAAATCAGTTCGTTATTTGGCGCAACCTTAGCCAACACGGTTGCACCGGTATTGGAATATTTTTCGGATCAAAAAGAAATAGGGGCAATTCTAGAATTTGGCGCTGGCTCTGGAAAGCTCTGTCAGGACATTCTTGAGCGACTTTTGGAGCTCAATCAATTGCCTAATCAGTACTTCATCCTCGAAGTCTCTCCTGATTTAATTGATCGTCAACAAAGTCGTCTTAGAAACTTCCTGCAAGAACGAAATATCAGTACCAAAATTGAATGGTTAACTGAGATGCCAAAGGATTTTAAGGGTATTATTCTCGCCAATGAGGTCTTAGACGCAATTCCGTTTGATCTCATCATCCGCAGGGGTGACAAATGGCACTATCAAGGAGTTGTCATCAATCCAACACCTAGTTCACCATCATTCTCGGATCATTGGCTTTGGCAAATCGGCAATGAGGTTCCCACAGATTTTCTTCCTGACTATCTTATTCAATCATCTGAATCATATCCTGAGAATTATCTAACAGAAATCCATCCACGCTCTTATGCTTGGGTGGATATGATTACTCATCATATGTCTCAAGGGCTCATTATTGCCATTGATTATGGTTTTCCAGAGCATGAGTATTACCATCCACAAAGAACTCAAGGTACACACATAGCCCACCATCGTCATCAATCGATACCTGATATGTTTTACTTGCCAGGTCTTTGCGATATCACTTCACATGTGGAATGGTCCTCTCTCAATCGTATCGCGGCTCGAGCTGGCTGTAGTCTAGCTCATTATCAGAGTCAAGGTGCTTATCTTCTTCACGCAGGTATCGGAGACTTGTTCATGAGCACAGTAAGTCCGTCAGATTCCGTAAGGTATACATCCGAGGCACATGCTTTTCAAAAACTTATTTCGGAAGCAGAAATGGGAGAGTTATTTAAGATTATTGCTTGGTGCAAAAATTTACCAGCGAGTATTGAGTTTGAAAATCTTTGTGCAAACTTACCCGGCTTTACCAACAGGCAACGATCGCTTGTAGTCTAGAAGATGCCACTGCTGATTGAATCTCTGAGCCGTCCTTAGTTTGCAGATTTTTTGCAATCAGGCCTGCATCTACAGACAATACTGCTTGAAGTGCCAGTTGCCAACGTTCTAATTGCAAACCCAACAAATGAGCGGCAGCAAATATTTTTTCGAGTCGATCCGGTTTTCGCCAAGCATCTACACTATTAAAGAGCTGAAAAACTTCTTCCGCTTTCACGTTTGGTTTTTGTACAACCATGTAAAAATGATGAAAGGCGATTGCAAAGTTTCTTAACTCCGTTGGAATCTTCCACTGTGTGGTCCACTCTTCCAATGCCTGCAAGTCCACTTGAGACAAAAAATAAGCGAGCTGTATTTGTAAGTCTGGGTTGAGTTTTATGCCTATATCTAGATACTCTTTTGTCAGGTTTAAGTTGTGTGTTTGATCAAGCCCCTTTGGAAAAATAAAGCTACTCGCGTGGGTCTGCACCAATACATCGAGCATTCTAGAGGGCTTTTTATCTAATAAACCGCGGCTTAACTCTTGCCATACTCTTTCTGGGACTAGGTATTTCAGTTCGCCGTCATGCACCATCTGCCTTACTAAATCTAATGTACTTGGATGAATATGAAAGTCATCTAACCTTGCCATAAAACGCGCTAAACGAAGTATGCGCAGTGGATCTTCATTAAAGGAACTACTCACATGCCGAATCACATGCAGATCAAGATCTTTCTGACCATCACAGGGATCAATGAGTGGTCCGATCACATCTCCCTCAAGATTAATTTCTTGTGCAATTGCATTGATCGTAAAGTCTCGTCTTAACAAGTCTTGCTCGAGAGTAACTTCTGCTGAAGTATAAAAAGTAAAGCCCTTATAGCCCTGTCCTGTTTTTCGCTCAGTCCTAGCTAACGCATATTCTTCTTTTGTCTTTGGGTGTAAGAAAACAGGAAAATCTTGGCCAATTGGGATAAAGCCGTTGGCTTGCATTTCTGCCGGGGTAGAGCCCACCACCACATAATCTTTATCTTTGGGAGTTAAGCCGAGTAATTGATCCCTAAGAAAGCCACCAACTATATACACTCTCACTTCATCAAACTCTCAAGTGGTGTTGGAGTAATACCAAAAACATCCATCAAAGCATTGGGTTGGTTTGGTGCCAATACACTAGGTACTTTCATGGAGTCCACGTTATCGCGAGACATAATCTTAGGGCCTGGTAGATTTTCAAGAACCAGTGCCTGAATATATCCCATCCAAGCTGGCAAAGGAATAATGGGGCGTTTTAAACCTTCTCTTTTCGCTGCAAATTGAATGATCTGTGCCAATGTAAAAACCTCTGGTCCAGCCAAATCATATGACTGATAAATGGTCTGCGGCATATCAATGGCAGCTATAAATGCTTCAGAAACATCTTTTACTGCTACTGGCTGAAATAGATTCTTCGAACCAGCAAGTGGCATCACTGGGAAATATTTTTGTAACTTACCAAACATATTAATGAAATTATCATTATTACCAAAGATGACTGATGGTCTAAAAATGGTCCAATCAAGTTCGGATTTTTTCACGAACTCTTCAGCAACCCCTTTACTTCTAAGGTACATAGATGGACCATTGACATCGGCTCCTAATGCACTCATATGGATATATCTTTTTAATCCATACTGTTTCATGGCCGCCATGATCATCTGCGGAATTTCTACATGGGCATGCGCAAACTCTGGGCCATAGGGAGTGCCTTTACTTGAATGAAGAATACCAATTAAATTGATGACTACATCTTCAGGGGTTAAGGTTTTAAAAAACTCATGCAAAGATACTGGGCTGAAATCAGGTAAATGAACACCTCTCACCAATAAATTTTTATTTTCAATTTCAGCAATCAGATGTTGATGGCGAGTTAGAACAATCGATGGATGCTCACTAAAAGTAAGCCTCTTGGACATATTATTCCCAACAAAGCCAGAACCACCAATTAGAACAACACGCTCTTTCATAGATCTCTCCAAAAATTTATGGCAAGTTGCTATTGACGACTTGGCTTGGATTAACTGTCCCGAGTTTAGCCTTTAATGACTGGGGTTTACCTGTGCTTAATATCTCATAATATACAGCATTTGATAGTACGTTTTTGACGTATGTTCTGGTTTCTGTAAAGGGGATTGTCTCTGCAAAAATCTCCATACTGACAGGTTTTGTAAGGGTTTGACGCCATTGCTTCGGCCTTCCCGGTCCTGCGTTGTATGCTGCTGAAGCCAACCCCCAAGAGCCGTCAAGATCATTTAAAACCATATTAAGGTAATTACTGCCAAGTACGAGATTGGTTTGTAATTCGGATAACTTATCAGGCGTGTAATCACTCATGCCAATTTTTTTAGCGACAAATTGCCCCGTAGCGGGCATGACTTGCATCAGTCCTGACGCACCAACATGCGAGCGGGCTGCCGTTACAAATCTTGATTCTTGTCGAATTAAGCCATAGACCCAATTGACATCCAGCTGGATTTGCTTGGTAATGGGGTTTAATTTCTCGACATAAGGGGTTGGGTATCTTAATGAAAAATTATGTTCTTGCTTTGTTCTATCCGACGTATTGACGGTACGATCGAGCATATTAATTTTTTTTCCATATTCAGCGCTAGCAAGTAATTCTTTATCGGTCATACCGCGTAATTCCCAATTCCATTCACGATTACCTTCAGTTCGAAGATTCATGTCATACAACTTAGCCGCTTTATTAAATGCAGGAATACTTTTATGAATCGACTTCATATCTGCATCTGTAATGACTGTTTTTGGTGGAACTTGTATAGGTCTTCCAAGCTCCTCTAATGAAAGCTGTCCATAAAAATTAAATTGACTTGAGAGCTTTTCAAATTGCTCATTGGCACGCTCATCACCTAATTCTTTTAGGGCTTTTCCATACCAATACGTCCAAGCTGGATCACGCACACGAACTGCCTCTGGCATGGTTTCAACAGACTCTTTAACCAAGCGCCAATCTTTTTCCCGAAGTGCAGCGCGCACTTTCCATTCACTTGATTCTGGTGAAAGTAATTCACTATTGCCAAGCGCATGTTGTTTACGGTATGCATCAATTGCTGTTGGGTCTAGTTTTTTTGCTAAAAATTGACCGATGACTCCCCAAGCCATACCTTTATATTCGGCATTATTTTTCCAATCATTTTCCTCAAATGTCTTCATAGCCAAGTTAGGATTGGTGCGTGCTTTTTTGACGATCCCTGCAATAGGATCATCCACACCCATTCTTTGACCTAGACTGTCAAAATTCATCTCAGTGGCACTTCGGCTAATACTTTGTGCCTCTTGTCTTGATAAACCACTTCGAGCATAGAGTTGCGAGACCAGCTCAGGACATGCATCCCCAAAGTATCTAGGATCTAGTAAAGTCGCCCTTGCTTGAGCCCCAACATTTTTAGGTGGTTCACCTTTTGCAAGCTTGGACATCATGGCATAACATTTGACTTGGGTATCATCGTCTAACGCAAATTGCGGATACTCTATATCAAAGTTATTCCAGTCTTTTCTTTTGCCTAATACGAGTAACCAATCATTGCGCATGCGATCCGCAAGACCAGTTCCTTTATATTTTTTCAGAAAGTTATTTACTTCAGCATCTGCATCTGTCGCCGCATTGGCTTTAGCGGAACTATCGTATAAACGTGGTTTTATCTTGAAATACTCAACATAGTCTGAAATTTCATAATCATTCAATTGATTAGCCAATTGAGATGCTTTTAAAAGATCATTTTTTCTAGCGGCCTCTCTTAACTCAATAAACTTCTTATCTTGCTCAGAAAGATCATCCGATTTCTTGATCGTTTGTGATCCTTGACTATTACTCGATGACTTAGAAGTATTCTTCGTTGCAGCACAAAGACTTATACTGAAGACTAGAGATGTGATGATGGTGACTATTCGGAGAAGATTCATTGTTTGTTTATTAACTTGATATGCAAAAGATTTTGTATGATGTATCAATCATACAAAACCATTGAGAAATTTTACTGTTCATGAAAAACCCTTCGATAGAATTGGTTCGAAAAGACTTCATTGAAAAAAGGCTTGATTTGCAAAAGGATCAAGCTAATTATCTCTTATCTATCGATTCTTTGAATAAAAACATGTTGTTTTTGTTACACGAGATCGAAAAATCTACTTCGAAACAAGTACTCCATATTGGATTTTATTGGCCAATTCGCGGTGAGCCGTCAATTACAAACACACTTCTTGAATGGAAAAATCAAAACCCCTCCAATAAATTAGCATTACCGGTTTGCAAAAGGGGCCAAATACTGACATTTCATGAATGGACCCCTACTTCTGCCATGACGAAAGGTTTTGGAAATATTGCTGAACCCGATGGAACGGCTATTTTAGATGTGGATTTGATCTTTATACCCTGTATTGGTTGGCAAAAAATTACTGATAAGGTTTGGCGCCTTGGTTATGGTGGTGGCTTTTATGATCAAACGATTCAATCATGGGAAAGGATTGGTCGTCGCCCCATTTGTATCGGTATTGGTTTTGAATTCTCACAAGTGCCCTCGTCCAAGTGGGCTCCTCAAGCACATGACTATCATTTAGATGGCATTATTACTGAATCCAATTATTTCTTAGCGCCGTTAAAAAACTTATAAAAATGGATCTGCTAAAACGGCAATTGTTCAAAAAGTCAGTTGGTATAGTTGGTGCCTATTTGCTACTGAAGCCTAGTACCAGCTTTGCGCAATCTAATTACTATATCCCTAGTCAATTGATCAATCTTTACCTCATTCATCATTCCCCATTTACAAAGAATTTGTTATTTTTTAGTATTCAATGTTCTAATCCAGTATTAGATTTTGTTAAAAAAGGACAGCGACTTTTTTTGAATTGCAATATTGAAATTTCTGTACCGAATCAAAAACCAGTAAAGGGGGAGTTAGCTCTTGACTCTTCGTTTCAATATGATCCCAAAACCTATCAAATTGCTTTGTTGGATCCCAAGTTATCCTCAATCCAACTAGATGTTTTAAATGAGAAAGATAATCTTCTTTTAAAACAATTAAGTCCTTTTATAGGTCCCATGTTTAATCAACAAGTGGTGTATGAGCTTTCAAGTTCTGATCTCAAGATGTTAAAAAAACCACCATCCTCAATACTCATTGAGGATGGTGGCTTACGTTTTAAGTTTGATTAATCTTCTAGATTATGCAGGATAGAAATCGTCGGTTCCGCCATATTTAATGTATAGAAATGAAGGCCTGGAGCTCCACCAGCAATCAGCTGATGACACAGGTCTGTTATCACCTCTAGTCCATAAGCTTTGATGGATTGTGTATCTTCACCGAAACTTTCAAGGCGCTTACGTAACCAACGAGGAATCTCAGCCCCACAAGCATCAGAAAAACGAATCAATTGAGTACTGCTAACAATGGGCATAATCCCCGGAATAATGGGCACATGTACATCATAACTACCAACATCTTCTAAAAACTGAAAATACGCATCAGAATTAAAAAAGTACTGTGTGATTGCTGAGTTAGCACCAGCTTGTACTTTTTGAACAAACTTTTCAATATCGTCAACCGCCGAGGTTGCTTGCGGATGAAACTCCGGATAAGCTGCAACTTCAATATGGAACCAATCACCTGTAGCTTCCCGAATAAAGCCAACGAGTTCATTGGCGTGATTAAACTCACCATAGTTACCCATGCCTGAAGGTAAGTCCCCACGCAGTGCCACAATTCTTTTGATACCAATCGCTTGATATTGATGCAACAATTCCAACACCTTTGCTTTGGTACTGCCAACACAAGATAAATGCGGGGCTGCAGAAATACCTCCTTCATGAATCTCGCGAACGGTATTCATTGTGCCATCTTGAGTTGAGCCACCAGCACCAAATGTTACTGAGAAAAAGCTAGGGGCTAACTCCTGAATCAAGCGGCCTCTTACAGCGCGAAGTTTTTCCGCACCCTCTTCTGTCTTGGGTGGAAAAAATTCAGCGCTGAGTTCAATATTATCAAGTAGGCTCATCGGATTAATAGCGGTAATGATTTGGTTTAAATGGACCAGATTTGCTCACGCCGATGTAATTTGCTTGTTGATCGGTGAGAACAGTTAATTCTGCATTTAAATTCTGTAATTGCAAAATTGCCACTTTTTCATCTAAATGCTTTGGCAATGTATACACACCAATCGGATATTCATTGGTATTTGCTTTTGTCCATAACTCGATTTGCGCAATCGTTTGATTCGCAAAAGATGAGCTCATCACAAAAGATGGGTGACCTGTTCCACAACCTAAATTGACTAAACGACCTTTTGCTAAAAGAATAATTCTTTTCTCTGGCTGACCGTTTTGCGCTGGGAAAATAATGTGATCAACTTGTGGCTTGATTTCATCCCATTGGTATTTTTCAACACTTGCCACATCTATTTCGTTATCGAAGTGACCAATATTACAGACAATGGCTTGGTTTTTCATCTTGAGCATGATGTCATGTGTAATCACATGATAGTTTCCAGTTGCTGTTACAAAAATATCTGCTTTATCGGCAGCATATTCCATCGTTACAACACGATAACCTTCCATTGCTGCTTGTAATGCACAAATCGGATCAACTTCTGTCACCCACACTTGCGCTGATAATGCTCTTAAAGCTTGGGCAGAACCTTTTCCAACGTCACCATAACCAGCAACAACAGCTACCTTGCCAGCAATCATCACATCGGTTGCGCGCTTAATCGCATCAACTAAAGATTCGCGGCAACCATATAAGTTATCAAATTTGCTCTTTGTTACAGAGTCGTTGACGTTAATTGCAGGGAACTTCAGTTCACCTTTAGCAAACATTTGATACAAACGATGTACGCCAGTAGTAGTTTCTTCAGTAACGCCCTTAATTTCGGAGAGTCGTACAGAATACCAAGTTGGATCAATTGCTAGTTTCGCTTTGATCGATGCGTAAAGGATCGTTTCTTCTTCGCTCGTTGGATTATTTAAAACGGAGATATCTTTTTCTGCTCTTGCTCCAAGATGCAATAACAACGTTGCATCACCACCATCATCCAAAATCATGTTGGAGTAAGAACCATCAGTCCATTCAAAAATGCGGTGTGTAAAGTCCCAATATTGTTCTAAAGTTTCACCTTTGATAGCAAATACTGGAGTGCCATTTGCTGCGATTGCAGCAGCTGCGTGGTCTTGTGTAGAGTAAATATTGCAAGATGCCCAGCGAATTTTGGCGCCCAAGGCTTCTAATGTTTCAATTAAAACTGCAGTTTGAATCGTCATGTGTAAGGAACCAGTAATACGTGCGCCTTTTAATGGTTGTGCCGCTTGGTATTCTTTACGAATTGCCATGAGTCCTGGCATTTCTGTTTCAGCAATGGCGATTTCTTTACGGCCAAAATCAGCTAGAGTGATGTCGGCAATGACATAGTCATTTTTAATATTTGATACGGAATTCATGCAACTCTCCAAAATTTATAGAAATCTCGGGGAGGCTATTTTGAAAGCCCACCAACCAAGAGTTCAAAAGGTTAGTGAGCGCCGTTGCATAGACTCAATCTAGAGTCCCTCCAAGCCTGGGGTAACTTAGATGTGAATCATCTAAGTTAACCTCGCAACGCTCCTTGGAGAATTAAAGCTATTATAAACCTGCGGCAGATTTCAATGCGATGACACGATCCCGAGCTTCCCAAGTAAACTCTGGCTCTTCACGACCAAAGTGACCATATGCAGCCGTTTTACGGTAAATTGGGCGAAGAAGATCAAGCATTTTTACAATACCTTTTGGTCTTAAATCAAAGTGTTCACTTACTAACCTTGAAATTTCCTCATCAGATATTTTTCCAGTTCCGTAGGTACTCACCATCACTGAAGTTGGTTTTGCTACGCCAATTGCATAAGAAACCTGAACCAAACACTTAGAAGCTAAGCCAGCAGCAACAACATTTTTTGCAACATAACGTGCTGCATAAGCAGCAGACCTGTCTACTTTAGATGGATCTTTTCCAGAAAATGCTCCACCACCGTGGGGTGCTGCGCCACCATATGTATCAACAATGATCTTACGGCCAGTTAAACCACAATCACCTTGTGGTCCACCAATTACAAATCGACCTGTAGGATTAACCAAATATTTGATTTCACCCTTGATAAGTTCTTTTGGCAATACTGGTTTAATAATTTCCTCAATTACGGCTTCGCGTAATTTGTCTAATTCCATATCAGGAGAGTGTTGTGTCGACAAAACAACCGTATCGATAGAATCAGGACGACCATTCACATAGCGTAAAGTGACTTGTGATTTCGCGTCAGGTCTTAACCAATTGAGTCTTCCATCTCGACGCAGTTGTGATTGACGCTCAACTAACCTATGAGAAAGATAAATCGGCATTGGCATGAGTTCAGGTGTTTCATCAACGGCATAGCCAAACATCAAACCTTGGTCGCCAGCCCCTTGATCTAAAGGGTCGTCTTCAGCTTTGTTAACGCCCTGAGCAATGTCCGGACTTTGCTTATCATAAGCAACTAAAACTGCGCAACCGCGATGATCAATACCAAAGTCCGTATTGTCATAGCCGATTTCACGAAGGGTTTCTCTAGCTACTTTGATGTAGTCTACATTAGCCGTTGTAGTGATTTCACCGGCAAGTACAACTAAGCCAGTATTACATAGTGTTTCTGCTGCAACCCTTGCTGTTGGATCTTGTGCAAGAATTGCATCGAGAATAGAGTCTGATATTTGATCTGCAACCTTGTCAGGGTGTCCTTCAGATACAGATTCAGATGTGAAAAAATAATCATTTGCCATATAGGTTCCTTAATTAAAGTTCGACAACACGTGCCGAACTACCCATACGGCGACGCTTTAGCAGAATTTATAGTCGCCCTGCAAGTTGTCTTAACTCGGCGATGGAGAGAAGTATAACGATTCTTTTGATTTTTTTCAAACTTCATGGTTTTTTGCATATCATAGAGGGAATGCATGGGTTAATTCATCTTATCGGTCGCCTTCCTCTTCGGTATCTACAGTCTGTAGGTGCTTTTTTAGGCCTTTTAACCTATTGGTTCTCACCCAAAGATAAGGCATTGATCCTTGAAAATTTGTCATATGCCCACAAGCTCTATAACTTTCAAGCCAGCCCCAAAGAAGTTGCCAAGTCTGCTGGAAAAATGTTAACGGACAGTCTTTGGATTTGGCAACACCCCCAAGAGGCCCTTAAAAAAACGGAATTGATTCACTGGGATGTTGTCGAAAACGCAATGGCAGAGGGTAAGGGACTTTTAATGCTAACCCCTCATTTAGGTGCCTTTGAAATGATTCCCCGTGTCTTGGCGGAACATTTTCCAGCAACGATTATTTATAAACCCGCTAAACAAACTTGGCTAAATGACCTGATTGAAGAAGGTAGGGCGCATCCCCGCATGAACTTTGTTCCTGCAAATATGCAAGGAGTTCGGCAAATTGCTCGTGCCCTCGTCCGAGGCGAAGCCGTCGGCATCCTACCTGATCAGGTACCTGGAAATGGCGAAGGTGTATGGGCACCATTTTTTGGGAAACCTGCATATACTGCCGTTTTACCTGCAAAGATCGCTCTGAAAAATAATATTCCTACGATTGTTTTTTCTGCGATTCGTAAACCTCATGGGTGTGGATGGTCTATGGTTGCCCAGAGGTTAACAGAGCCATTTCATACTGATCCAGTTACTGCAGCAACACAACTCAATCACTTTCTGGAACAGGTGATTATTAAAAATCCTGAGCAATATCTTTGGATGTATAAAAGATATAAGCACCCAGCTGGTGCGCCACTACCTCCTTCAGAATGAAAGTCGTGAATCACATCTTTAATTATCTAGGCTTAGGTTTTTTATATTTCCTCAATACCTTACCTATTTCTATGAACCATGCCATTGGTGATGCTCTGGGTTGGATTGCTTACCATTTGCCGATTGATCGTAAAAAAGTGGTAGATATTAACTTAAAGCTTTGCTTCCCTAATTTATCTGAACAAGAGTTAAAGAAATTAGCCCTCAAGCATTGGCAATTATTTGGAAGATCGATAACCGAGCGTGGATACTTATGGTTAGGGTCTGAGGCACAAATTGAAAAACTGGTGCAAGTCAAATCTGATATCGATATGACTGATGGTAAATCGCGTCTATTTTTTAGTATGCATCTCTTGGGTATAGAAGCAGGATTAATCGGCATTTCACTTTATTTAAATAAGCGAGGGCTGCAAAGTCCAATTACTCTTTACATCAAAATGAAAAATGATTTTTTTGATCAAAAGATTAAACATTGGCGGGAGCGTTTTGGAGGAAGAATGATTCTTCGGCAACAAAATGCCCGAGAAATGATTCGTGCGATTCGGTCTAATCAAGCCGTTGCGATTTCTCCCGACATGGATCTTGGTATACAAGATTCCGTATTTGTGCCATTCTTTGGTGTGCCAACCTGTACAGTGACCTCCATTTCTAGAATGGCAAAAATTGTACAAACGGAAGTATGTCCTGTCATTACAACGTTAAATCCTGATGGAAAATCCTATACTGTTCATATCGGTAAGCCCCTAGAAAACTTCCCAACAGATGATGAGGTGGCCGACACGCTGCGACTCAATCAATTCTTTGAGGCGCAAATTATTCCTCGTCCGGAAGAGTATTATTGGGTTCATAAACGTTTTAAAAATCGGCCTGAGGGTCAAGCTAGGTTTTATTCATGAAACTTCACTTTACAAAAATGCATGGTGCAGGAAATGACTTTATTGTCATTGATGCAATTGCGCAAGACATCAGCCAATTAGGTAAAGACGATTGGATATTTTTAGCCAATCGTCAATTAGGAATTGGTGCTGATCAAATTTTACTTGTCGAATCTTCCACCAAAGCAGATGCAGATTTTCGTTATCGGATTATTAATCACGATGGTTCTGAAGTAGAGCAATGCGGTAACGGGTCAAGATGTTTTGTACGTTTTGTTCGTGAAAAAGGTCTAACTTCCAAAAAAGAAATTAGGGTCGAAGTTGCCCACACCATCATTACACTGACTGAGCAAGAGGACCAGCGCGTTCGGGTCAACATGGGATCACCGATTTTTGAGCATGACTTGATTCCTTTCATTCCAGGCAATTTTGATACTCAAGTGATTGGGCCCATTACTGAATTTAAATTACCACTTTCCAATTCATCTGCCTGGATTACCCCTCTTTCAATGGGTAATCCTCACGCTGTACAAATTGTCGAATCGGTACAAACTGCTTTGGTTAGCCAAATTGGTCCAGAAATTGAGAATCACCCAAGCTTTCCGAAGAGAGTCAATGTTGGATTTGTCGAAGTGGTTGATCGAGGCCATATCAATATCAGAGTCTTTGAGCGAGGTTCTGGAGAAACTCTTTCCTGTGGAACTGGTGCTTGTGCAGCAGCGGTTACAGTCATCCTAAAAAATCTCGTTGACTCACCAGTCTGTGTTCAAACCCGTGGTGGATTGCTGGAGATTGATTGGAAATATGCGCAACTTGGTCTTCATGCAGATGTCATCATGACCGGTCTTGCCACGACTGTTTTTGAAGGCATTATTGAGATTTAATCTACTGATTTAATTGAATTTTTTGTTTTTTATTTACTTTTAACGAATTATTCACACTGATAGATTAAATTAAGTTAACTGTTCTTCATCTTGGTGGAACTGTCATCAAATAAGGTTTTTATGTCTAAGTACAACATTTTATTTATTTGCACCCATAATTCAGCGCGTTCTATTATTGGCGAAGCAGTTGCTTCAACTCACCTTAGCGGTAAATTCGTGGGGTACTCAGCGGGCTTGCACCCACAAGATTCTGTTAGTCCTTTCGCCTTAGAAATCGCAGATGAACTTCAGTATTCAAGAGACAATCTGCGTAGCAAGAGTTGGGAAGAGTTTAATGCTCCAGATGCTCCAACTATGAATTTTATTATTTATCTTTATGATCCTTCGAATGGGGAAGCAATTCCTCATATTCCAGGAAATCCTGCAAGTGCATACTGGACTTTCCCAGATCCATCAATTCTTAAAGACGAAGCTGCACAACGTCGTGCAATGCGAGCTGTGATGGTTGGTCTAAGAAAACGTTTAGAGATCTTAGATTCATTACCAATTGAACAACTCGATGCGATTACAACTCAGAGATTTTTAGCAGAGATTAATCAAACAGCATAGTTGGGTTTGATCTCCATTGAAAGGCGCTTATTTAAGCGCCTTTTTAATTGATACCATATTGGTGACGATAACTTTGTACTTTAGGCAGATGTTCTTTCAGAACCGTATCATTTGTTTTCTCTAAGAACTGTAAAAGATCTGCAAGATTAGCTATCGCAATCACGGGAATACCAAAATCTTTTTGAACAGCTTGAACTGCAGAGAATTCACCGATATCAATAGCATTTCCAGATTTTTCCATTCGGTCTAAAGCAATCAATACTGCACAAGGAGTTGCTCCAGCTTTCTGAATTAATTCAACCGACTCACGTACTGATGTTCCTGCGGAAATTACATCATCGACAATGACTACGCGCCCTTGCAGAGGTGCGCCAACTAAGACCCCACCCTCACCATGATCCTTTGCCTCTTTACGGTTATAGGCAAATGACACGTTTTTTTCTAAATTCGCAAGGGCTATGGCAGTACTCGCAGATAAAGTAATGCCCTTATATG
>Ga0209189_1002060_pt1 | contig 14452 bp, 9 predicted proteins | sample C_130820_EF_Meta_FD_187308 | JGI IMG/M metagenome (GOLD analysis project Ga0209189, IMG submission 187308) | Freshwater microbial communities from Lake Croche, Canada to study carbon cycling - C_130820_EF_MetaG (SPAdes) (version 3) | ecosystem: Environmental > Aquatic > Freshwater > Lake | place... | reverse complement strand
TATTTTTTGTTTTAGTATTTTAGTATTTATTTTGTATTAAAATTATTTTTATATACTATAATTATAAATGTCACAATCGACTTTAATTTCTAATTTACTTGTTGCCGGTGGAGTAACAAATGATGGAACATCTATCTATATTCAAAATAGAATAAAAACAAACAATACTGACTATACTCGTGTAAGTAAATATAGTATTTCAGATGGTACTAATATATCTAATATTACACTTATTAATAATTATGGTTATGTTTCTCCTAGTCAAATTACAAACGACGGAACGAATTTATATACATTATTATATGATACAAGTAATGAGTTCACACTACCACAAGCTGTTTTTTATGTAATCAGTTTAAGTGGTTTCACTTCTTTTACTACTCCGTATTCATTTGTCACCTTTAATAATGGAGTAGACCAAGATCCTTATCCGAGATTTGTTAACGGGTTAGTAGTCGCTAGCGGTAATGGGAATACATATTTATATTGTTCAATGGGTGATTTTGGAAGTTCTGGTTTAAATTCTTATGGATATTTAGCAAGATTTATCATAGGTTCTTCTAGTGTTCCGGACACTACTTTCGGTAGTGGTAATACAGGTCCAACAGTTACTACAAATTTTGGTGTAGGATATTACAACTTACAAGATTTGTTATGTTATTTTGTTCCCGCTGTAGATGATCCATATGAACCACCTTATTATGTTAGTTATAATCCTCAAGGAATAGCAGCAGATGCGACTTACTTATACATAGCGTGTTATTGTAGTAGTAGTAATCAGTCAAGTGCCGGTAAAATTGTAAGAATGAACTTAACAGACTCTACAAATGGTGGTGGAAATTATAATGTAGCAACAAATTATGTAACTGGATTACCAAATGGATTAACTGGGTTAGTATTATCAAATAATAATTTATATGTATTATCTACGGTTAACAATACAATTACAAAAATAGATATAGGCAATTCAGAAAATCCTATTGTAACTCCATATGCTACTTTAACTGGAACTTTTAACGGAGGACTATATGGATTAACTAATTATAGTAACTCTCTTTATTTTTCTTATCCAGGAACTGGTTTTATTGGTGGTGACCCAGTATACGACGGTGGTGTTGGAAGTTATGTTTCGGATGCTCCATCCTCAGATACGTCTTTAACCCAGTTTGATATTGATAACGAAACTGTCGGACTAATTGGAGGCGGAACTGTCGTCTTACCATATGGAACTACCAGTACGACAGTAGATGTCACAACAACCAGTTCGCTAGCAAGTATTACTGTAAATGGAGGGGACCCATCAACTGGCTCAATTAGTACTTCTGCTACGGGTTTGGTAACTGGTTCGAATACAGTCACTGTCTATGTTTTAGCTGAAGACGGAACTACAAATAATACATATTACGGTTATATTACCGTGGAAGACCCATCCTCGGATACTTCATTAACTACATTTACAGTTAATGGAACGTCCGTAACTGATGGTGAAACTATAACTGTATCATATGGAACAACCAGTGTACCAGTAGTAGTTGTGACAACAAGTTCCGCCGCATATATTAGTGTAGATTTGAATGAAGGAACACCATCTACTGGAACGGGTTCAGTGAGTGATACCTTTAGTGATTTATCTGTCGGGTCAAATGAACTACATGTGAATGTTTTAGCCGAAGATGGTGTTACTTCTCAACAATATATAGTATATGTTTATCGTAATGGTGCACCGGCGGTGCCTTGTTTTGGCGAAAACACAAAAATACTTTGCTTTAACCGAGAAAAATCCGAGGAAGAATATGTGTTGATACAAGACATCCGAAAGGGAACGTTGGTGAAAACTTTATTAAACGGCTATGTTCCGGTTCATATGATTGGTAAAAGAACAATTCAAAATTATGCTAACAATGATCGAATCAAAAATCGTTTATATAAATGCTCCAAACAAAATTATCCGGAAATAATTGACGATGATGATTTGATTTTAACAGGGTGTCATTCTATTTTAGTGCCACATTTAACAGATGCGCAAAGACAACAAACAATAGAAGAATTAACACAAATTTATGTTACCGATAAAAAGTATCGTTTGTTAACATTTTTAGACCCTCGTGCGGAAATTTATCAAGTAGATGGTGATTTTCCAATTTATCATTTCTCACTTGAAAACGACAATTATTATATGAATTACGGGGTTTATGCCAATGGATTATTAGTAGAGTCCTGTACTAAAAATTATTTGGAAAGATTATCAAAGATGACCATAATTGAATAAATGTATATTTTACGCGTTACCGCCGGTACTTTGCTGTAGTATTTGAATTTTCTCTCTTTGACTCAAATTCAAATATATAATTAATGATAAAACAATTATAAAAAATATATGATTATTATAATATACACAAATAAAATGGATAAAGATTCTATCTCTTGGAAAATCATACACAAATATTTCAATGATAACCCGGAAAATTTAGTAGCGCATCATTTAGACTCTTATAATAGTTTTTTTAGCAGTGGAATCAATAATATATTTCGTGAAAACAATCCGATTCGTTTTATTGAAAGAGAGAACGACGATAATGCCGGAAAACAAAGCCAGTGTTTCTTGTATTTAGCGGGTAAAGACGGCAGTAAAATATATTACGGCAAACCAATTATATTTGACGATCATCATACCCATTACATGTATCCGAATGACGCCCGTTTAAGAAACATGACATATGGTATTACGATTCACTATGATGTTGATGTCGATTTTATCTTTTATGAAAATGGTGAAAAGAGAGAACATTCCATTACTTTAGAAAAAATCTTTTTAGGAAGATTTCCCATCATGCTTCAGTCCAACCTTTGTATATTGAATTCTCTTGCTCCAGATGTGCGTTTCAACATGGGTGAATGTCGCAATGATTACGGTGGTTATTTTATTATTGATGGCAAAGAAAAAGTCATTGTATGTCAAGAAAAATTCGCCGATAATATGCTTTATATACGCAAAAACAAGGCGGACAATTTATACAGTTATTCGGCCGAAATCCGGTCTGTATCGGAAGACGCATCAAAACCCATCAGAACATCCGCGGTCCGATTGGTGGCACCAGGAACAAGTTATTCAAATAACCAAATCGTCGTTACTGTACCCAATGTGAAAAAACCAGTTCCTCTTTTTATTTTAATGCGCGCACTTGGTGTTGACTCTGACAAAAGTATTATTGAATATTGTTTCCTTGATCTTGAAAAGAATACTTCTTATATTGATTTATTTATACCCTCTATCCACGACGCCAATTATATTTTCAATCAAGAGACTGCGTTAAAATACATTGCGAGTTTCACCAAAAGACGCACGATTACTGGTGTGTTGGATATATTAATGAACTATTTTTTACCGCATATTGGAGAGAAAAATTTCCTGGACAAGGCATACTATGTGGGTTATATGGTAAAGCGCATGTTGCGTGTTTATATAGGTGAAGAACAGCCAACGGATCGTGATAATTTCAAATATAAACGTATTGAATTGTCGGGTTCTCTCATTTATGATCTTTTCAGAGAGTATTATTTGATTCAAAAAAGAGAAATTGAATTAAGTATAGACAAGGAATACTATTATCATACTGGTAAATATACCAGTAATTTTATTGGATTGATTGAATACAATTATCGCGAATATTTCAAAACACGCACCATTGAAAGCGGTTTTAAACGCGCTTTCAAGGGCAGTTGGGGCGCCGAAGAACATACCAAACGTCTGGGGGTCATTCAAGACGTAAATCGTCTTTCTTGGAATTCATTTATTTCCCAAATGCGTAAATTCAATTTACCGTTGGATGCTAGTGCGAAAATCGTCGGACCTCGTCTGCTGAATTCTTCTCAATGGGGTTACATTGATCCAGTGGATACGCCCGATGGTGGAAACATTGGTCTTCACAAGCACATGTCCATTAGCACTTTTGTGACGAGTGGATTTTCCGTGAAAAAACTAATCCCTTGGTTGCGTTTTAAAATCAACTTGAAACTATTACAAGAATGTACGCCTGATATATTGGCGGTTTTGACCAAAGTATTTGTAAATGGGGTGTGGATTGGCTCCATAGAAGACCCCATGAAAACCGTCGGGATATTGAAACTATTCAGAAGAAACGGATTGTTACCCGCATTTATGAGTATTTCCTTTAATTATGAAAACAACGAAATCAGTATATATACAGATGCTGGACGTTTAACTAGACCAGTATATTATATTGAAGACGGAAAACCAAGTTATCAACGTAAAGATATTCTTGAATTGATCGCCAAAAATAAATTCACCTGGCAACAGCTGGTGGGTGGGTTTGGTGATAAAGAAGACAAATTATTTAGTATCAAAAACAATAAAATTTATGATATTGGTGAATTATATTCTGATAAAATCAAATTGGAAACTGAGGTTTATGAGAGAAATGGGTTAACCGAAAGCACTAAAAATTCATCAAGTGGTTATTCCAAACTATACGAAGAATTTGGCAAATACAATTCAGTGGTTGAATATTTGGATACTTCTGAAGAGGAAAGTACTTATATCGCATTTCAGCCGGATGATTTGAAAAAAAGCAAATATTATACCCACATGGAGATCGACCCGTCCCTCATTTTTGGCGTCATGGGAAATCTTATTATTTTCCCGGAAAACAATCAATTTCCGCGTGATGCGTTTTCGTGTGGTCAATCTAAACAAGCCGTATCTTTATATCATTCAAATTATCAAATGCGTATTGATAAAATGGGTGTTATTTTGAACTGTGGTCAAATTCCACTTATTAAATCGCGTTACTTGGAATATGTGAATAAAGAACAACAACCCTATGGGGTCAACGCGATTGTTGCAATTATGTCTTATACTGGGTATAACGTGGAAGACGCTATTTTAATTAATGAAGGCGCGGTGAATCGCGGTATTTTTCGCACGACGTATTATTCCATGTATGAGGCGAGGGAAGAAAGCGCAAAAGTACAAGGATCAACTACGAATTCTTATTTTGCGAATGTCACCACCAAAAACGTGTCACGATTAAAACCGGGTTACGATTACAGTCATTTGGATCAATGGGGACTTATTGAAGAAAATACTCCACTCGATGATAAAATGGTGGTCATTGGTAAAGTAACTTCTTCTGCATTGGATTCAGATGTGGTGATTGATTCATCTGTGTTTCCCAAGAAGGGACAACTAGGATACGTTGATAAATCATTCATTACCGAAGGTGAAGAAGGTTTCCGTATTGCCAAAGTCCGTATCAGAGAAGAGCGTATTCCGGCAATTGGTGACAAAATGGCATCGCGCGCAGGTCAAAAAGGAACACTGGGATTAATTATTCCAGAAGAAGATATGCCTTTTACTGAAGACGGTATTCGCCCCGATTTAATCATCAATCCACACGCGATTCCTTCTCGTATGACAATCGGTCAATTGGTAGAATCGCTTCTTGGCAAGGCATGTTGCGAATACGGTGGTTTCGGTGACTGTACAGCTTTTGCGAACAAGGGACCCAATGAAGATGTTTATGGACACATGCTGGTGAAGGCGGGTTTCAGCGCATCAGGAAACCAGATTTTATACAATGGTATGACGGGTGAGCAGCTATTTAGCGATATTTATATTGGTCCTACTTATTATATGCGTTTGAAACACATGGTGAAAGATAAGATCAATTATCGCGCGCTCGGACCACGCACTATGTTGACACGCCAGACAGTACAAGGTCGCGCAAATGACGGTGGTTTAAGAATTGGTGAAATGGAACGTGATGGTGTTATGGCACATGGAGCATCCGCATTTTTGAATGAATCGTTCATGATAAGAGGTGATGAATATTTTATGGCGGTTTGTAATAAAACAGGTGCGGTGGCAATTTACAACCCTAACTTGAATTTATTCTTGAGTCCGTTTTCGGATGGTCCTGTAAATTTCAATACGACTTTGGACGGAAAAATGAATATTCGTAGTATTAGTCGATTTGGACGATCTTTTAGTATTGTGCGTATACCTTATGCGCTTAAATTATTAATACAAGAATTACAGGTGATGAATATTCAAATGAGGATTATTACGGAAGACAATGTAGATCAATTATTGTCCATGTCTTATTCGGATAATATTAATAAATTATTACAGACTAACGCTTCATTGGAAGAAATATCTAAAAATTACAGGACAATGGTGATTGATAAAAAGAATAAAAATGTAACCAAACAAGCATATATTCCTTTTGAACAACCAGAATATCCAGAAATTGGTATTGAAGAAAAGAAGGAGAAACTTCCTTCATCTACGGAATTTGACTTCAATATGCCTGCTCCAAATGCGGAAATGACACCACCTGTATCAAGCGATAGTAGTGTGCCTTATGCGCTACCAGTCACACCTCCTTATGCGCCACAGGTCACACCTCCTTATGCGCCAGTCACACCTCCTTATGCGCCTGGATCAAGTGATAGTAGTATAGGTTATGCACCACCGATAACACCTCCATACGCGCCAGGAACACCTGTTTCATCTGATAGTAGCATCCCTTTTGCTCCAGGATCACCTATTCCATCTATAAATAGCAGCACTGGAAGTGTTGGATTTAATCCAAATACCCCGCCGCCAGGAAATCCAGGATCTGTTCCATTAAATATTAATATTGAAGACGCAGAAGTACTAAAAAAGGTGATTGAAGACAAAAAGAAAGAACAGGATAAATTTGAACCAATTGTCTTTGAAAAACCCAAAGTAGAAAAGTCTATTTTAGAAATAGAAGATGAAAAAACAGAAAGTAGTAAAGAAGAAAATGAATCATCCTCGTCTTCGTCATCTAATGATACGTCCAGTTCTAGCGAAAAGAAAATAATCAAATTGGGTTAAAAATATAAATAATATAAAAATTGAATTAAAAATATAACGTTATTATATTAGTAAGATAATATAATGACGACACCACAAAGCAATTCCAGTAGTTTAATCTCATCCATATACAAGTCTCGTAAGACATTACTTGAGCTTATGAAAAAACAAAATTATAATATAGATGACTATGAAAATTTTAGTATCAATGAGGTGAATTCCATGTTTCAAAACAAACAATTGGACCTTTTGTTAGAAAAAAAACCAGATGAAAACGCTCCAAAAACAGAGCGTAGAAAAAAGATTTATATTAGTTATTATTTAACAAAGACATTAAGACAACAAAGTATTCAAGAAATGATTGACGACTTGTTTCATTTAGAAGAAATATTAACTAAAGAAGATACGTTGATGATTATTGTGAAGGAAGATATGAATGAAACAATGACAAATCTATTAAAGCATATTTGGGAACAAGACGGTATATTGATTATTATTCAAAATATAAAAAGATTACAATTCAATATACTTGAACATGTATTGGTCCCAGATCATCGTGTTTTAAATAATGAAGAAGTCGATCGTATCAAATTAAAATACAATATTAAAGACGATAGTCAATTTCCCGATATTTCCCGATTTGATCCTGTTGCGCAAATTATCGGTATTCGACCTGGACAAGTATGCGAAATTATTCGACCAAGTAAAACTGCTATTAATAGTTATTATTATCGTATTTGTGTATAAAGAAATATGATTTTGGGTTTTAGGATATAAAACCAAGTATTTTTTTCGTGATAATATATAATGACTACTACTGTATCTGATTATTCAACAAAAATAGATTCAATATCAAGTGAATTTTCAAGTATTTTGGACAATTTTACAAATTCATTTATTGATTATTATAAAAATCTGGATTCTACAGCATCACAAAATAATTATGACGTCGCAAAAAATAGTCTTACTACAAAAATTACCGATATTTACAATTTAAAAGCGACCATTTTGAACAAGATGACTATTGTCAATACTACTATTAATGATTTAGAACAAAAATTAGGCATTGGTGAAGGTAAAATAAATGATTTATCAGATGATTATCAAGAACAAACTGGTGATAGTTCTAAAATGTTGGTGAATGATGCCAAAGAAAAATACAAGATACAATATGTGGCGAATATAACCATGTTTTTAGGTATTGCCGGGATGGTTGGATTATTTTATTCTTTTATGAAAAATGGTTCAAATGCGCAACCTATGTCATTACGACGATAAAATATTTTAATTTTTAGGTTTCATTAAAATTAAATTATTTCTTATATTTACTATATATATATGACTTACGGAAATTTCTATTTTGGTAAAGACGGATTTTTATATAAAAAAAATGGTGCTATTGGAGCCCGACGAAATTTTGCGGTGGGTTTAATTTGTAATCAACCTACAGATATTAACAATAAATATGTTTCTGGATCAGGTGTAAATGGCGCGGTTTCATCCAATAATTATGCTATTCGGCGAAAAATGATTCGTAATGCATCCAATTGTGTCAATAATAATTGTAGTATCAATTACTATTTTTTGGGAGTTCCGATTAAATAAATTTGTATTTTATCTTGAATGATAAATATACACAGTAAATTATATTATTTACTATATATATACAATATGGCAAAACAATCTGGAATATTAACTTTAGAAAATTTACAATTAGAATATGACAATACCATGATTTTATATATACAAGCACAAGAAAATTACAATTCGGCATTAAACAATATTGACAAGAAAAAATATGTTACCATATCAGGAAAAACCTATTGGGGAACCGGTACGATCCAACAAAAGACAGGCTCTTCTATAAGCGAATGTACTGCGTTATGCAGTAATGATGCCAAGTGTAAAGGTGCTACATTCGATGCGAAGGACAACACGTGTTGGACTAGAAGCGGAAGTAGTAGTTTAACGACCGGCAGCACAACACAAACCGCCATTATAAGTGAGGTCACTAACGCAGCATTGAATTTACAAAATTTAAACGATAAATTATTGTCATACATTGACCAAATGAAAAATTACAAATTTGAAAATACTAACACTGTACCTTCTCAACAAACAGATCTTGACACTGATGTGAATGATGAAAACAAGAATTTAAAAGCTCAATATAACGTACTTTTAGCAGATCGTAAAAAAATTAAAGAAATTTTAGACGAATTTTCTAGAATTAACATGGATAATCAAAATATGGAAATATATAATACTCAAAATCGCACGTATTATATGATGTGGTGTTATTTGGCATTTATTTTTATAATTATATTTGTAAAAATTGTATTTTATCCCGAAATGGTTGTGAGATGGGGTAGTTTTGTCCTTTATACAATGATCGGAGTTATTTTATTGATGTTGGTACACTTTTTAAAGTCGTTTTCCGTATTTTTCATCTTTTTATTAATCATTTTTTCATTTGGAATTATAATGATATTATTCCGTTGAATAAAAATAAAATAAATATAGAATAAAATAAAGATAGAATAAAGATAAAATATAAATGATGATATAATTTTATATTTTATTGTATATTATTGTATTTTATTATATATTATTATATTAGTAAAATTAAATATGGAAAAAATAAACAATCGTTTCAATTTAGAAAATAATTTATCCGCAACATTGAAACAAGGAATACAGTTTAAAAAATATCAACATAAGATTGTGACAAATCCACAAACAGAAAAAATAGCATTTGATTTAGAAAAAAGCGATACGTCAGAGGTTCCTGGTTTTTATACATTAAATGACGATCCCTCAAATATTGTCGAGGGTTTTGCTACAGCAATACAAACACCTGCTGCTCAAATGGTTCAATTAGGTGTTTTACAAGCTGAATATAATAAATTAATAGAAAAATTTAATACTGAAAAACAAAAATTAGTTACTAGTACAAACAGTTATATTGATGGAATTTCAAGTAGTAAAAATCCTTATTTGAATAAAAATATCACCACAAAAAGTGACGGCAAAACCTATTATATTACTGGAGAAGGTGTAGCCAAATTATATCCTTCCGTCGAAATATATAATCAAGTTATTGGTAAAAATAATTGCCCAACAACTACGCAACAAATAGATTCATTACCAGCATACGTAAATACCACAAATGGATCTCCAATGATAGTCGGACAACAATGTGGAAATGAAGGAAAAAACGTGGTTGTGAATAATATAATAGACAACACGGAATCAACTTATGTCGGTTGCTATAATGATGTATTATCATCACCCGCAATGACAAAAATGAGTAATGGCTCACAAATATATAACTTTAATAGTTGTAAACAAGCGGCGATTGATACCGGTAATATTTACTTTGGATTACAAAATCTGAATCCAACAACGAATAAATCATCTTGTTATGTAAGTAACGATTTAGCGAAATCTACCAAATATCAAAAATCAACCACCGCTTGTAAAAGTGATAATGATGGATATATTTATGGTGCAAAATCAGTAAATGCTATCTATAAAACACCAGATACGACATATATTGGAGTATTCAAAGAAAAACCGGTTAGAAGTATGACTCGTATAAACAATGGAATTCAGACATTTACATATGAAACATGTAAAAAAGAAGCCGTGAATAAAAATAAAAAATATTTTGGATTACAAAATTTCAATACCAAAACACAATTATCTGCGTGTTGTGTAGGGGATGATTACAACAATATTTCTAAATATGGTGAGTCAACTGAATCATACACCGGAAAAAGTGACAGTAAAATATATGGTGGTGATTGGTCTAATGCTGTTTATAAAATTGACACCAAAAAAAGTGATTATATCGGTTGTTACAATGATAATGAAGCATCCCCATCAATGACAAATGTAGGTAATAATGCTACAAATTATTCTTTTGAATCATGTCAGAAAGAAGCAATCACTAGTGGAAAACAATATTTCGCACTACAGGGTGGTAAAAAGGGATCATCCAAATGTTTCGTAAGTGATGATTTACAAACCGCGCAAAAATATGGTATTTACAAACCTTGTATAGAATCGGCGAGTGATAAAAATACATATGGAATGAGTGGTAATAACGCTCTTTATAAAATGAATGAGTCCGGAAATCCATCGTTTATAGGTAAAATCGGTTACGTAGATGGAAATGACAAATTATTAGAATATCCTAGTAATATGATTGAACCTGGAACAAATTATAGTAAATATGTTGGTTATGACAGTATGGTTTCAAGCATGAAAACAATGACCAATACTACCTATAATGATTGTGTAACCGCATGTAATTCAAGTAACAGCTATTACGGATTTGTATTTGATAATAGCACAAAAACTGGGTTTTTAAAAGGTAAGGATATTTTAAATCCATCTTTGAAAGTACCAAATCCAAATAGAGATTTATATGTTCGTGATGTAAAAACGAAAAATGCGAATATGAGTTGTAACAGAAACAGTGTTACCATTAATAGTAATATATGGAAAAAATATTCTAAAGGATCTATGATGACACCTAATACCACTTGTAGTCTAACCAGCACGCTTTCCTCACAAAATACAAAAATCGCTGCTTTACAAAATCAAATAGGGCAAGTCGGTGGTCAAATAATATCTATATTAAACAACTTAAAGAAACAAACAAATGAAGTAAAAAATCAAATTGGTATGAAAAGTGAAAAAATAGACGCAGATTTAGTAATGTATAATCAGACGATAATTGATATTCAAAATTATAAAAAAGGTGAGGATAATATGAATAATATAACAAAAGATACGAATCTTTTGGTATTGTATCAAAATTATAATTATATGTTTTGGAGTATTTTAGCAATATCAACAATGATTATATCTATGAAAATGATGGGAAAATAAATTTTACCAAAAAATATTATTATAATTATAATCTAATTATAATAATTATAATCTAATTATAATCTATATATTGATAATGGGAGCAAGTTATTCTTCAAGTACAACAACTACAACTAATAGTACAAATAATACAGATAGAAATAAACAAACGCTAACTGATATACAGAGTTTACAAAACAATGAACAAGATTTATTTACTCAATTGGAAACAAACATCGCAAATAATACATTAACTACTGATTTAAAAACAAAATTAACAAGTCAAATCGGAAAACTTACGGAAATGCGTGTTAATTTATATTCTTTTTTAAACAATAATTCACAAAATACGGTTAATCATTTGAATTCTACCAATACCTTATACGGACAACAAGGTCAAACAGTTGTCATTGTTGAAAATGAATTGAATGAAACGAAACGACGATTACAGGAATTAAATGATATTAAATCAAATAATTTAAGAATGGTTGAAATCAATAAATATTACGGTGATAAATATCAAGATCAAACATATTTTATGATTACCATCGTAGTTATATGTATTATTTTGATTATTCTTAAATTTTTAAACAATCGATATATTCTTTCACAAGGTATTTACATGATTTTATTAATCATTACTTTGACAATTGGGTTTATAATTTTATTTTGGAAATTAGTATATTTATATGCTCACGATAATTTTGATTATTCTAAATATAATTGGTCATTTAATACAGAAAACGCACCTACAGTAGATACAAGTAATCCGGATGGTGAAAACCCATGGAAATTACCTGAAATTCCAGATGCTAGTCTTTGTACGAATGTTGGAAATTACTGTGGAGCTGGAACAACTTATGATTCAGAACAAAATATGTGTGTACCATTAAATAGTGTTACTAGTGGATCTACTGAAATACCGGGTTATACATATGAACAATTGATGGGTCAAATTTAATAATAAATAAAATAAATAAAATCATTTATACACCATAAGCATAAAATTATAAATTATAATTTTATGAAAAATACGAAAATATATGTAAAATATATGTAAAATATAAAAAAATAAATAAAAACATAGTATAGGAGAATGACAACGAATACACCACCAGATATAACTGATCAATTAAATAAAACACTCGCACAAATTAATACTTATATAGAAAATTCCGCAGAAGAACTGCGTTGCGGTCCAGATTGTCAGGCATTAGAAGCAACAAAAACACTTAAGGAAAAATATGAAGCCGCAAAAGCAAATGTAGCAAGTGCACCAGGTGAATTACAAACTGCTGAAAAAAATTATTATACATACATCATGGGAACATCTGGTTATAACGACTATATTACCAATAAATTAACTGATCAGGCAAATACTGTTAAAAAAAATATTCAAACTGTCACAAATACTTTAATAAATGAAATGAAAAATTTAAATGATACTTATAAAACCAGTTATTCTAGTTATACATATTTAAGCAAACTTGACAAAAAATACAATGACGAAATAGACGAATTAGAAAAAAACATAGAAAAAGCATCCATCACTACAGGTGACGTCACTACAAATGATCGTAAAACATATTATGAAAAACAAAATTATGACGCATTACTTGAATATTATAAAATCTCTCTATGGCTCTTTTATATATTATTCATTGTATTTACAATCATGCTTTTTGTAATGAATCGGGGAATGAGTATAGTAAAAAAAATATTATTCGTTGTTTTTTTCTTATTTTTCCCTATTTTTAGTACCAGTATTGCTTTATGGATGATTCGTATATTTTATAATTTTACTGAACTATTTCCATCCAACGTATATACAAAAATATAACTGATCCAAATAACCCCCAATCCAAATAAAAAATATCTTTATATTTGTCATCACAACATAAAGATATAATTTAGAACCTTACACCCCAGTCATCTCATCCTCTTCCACCTCAGGTCTGATGATCGCAACACCTTGCCATCCGTCTTTTCCTTTCTTTGGATGACCGAATTTCTTATTCATGTAATCAAACAATTCAATACCCTTAGGGATCTTCTTGGAATTGTAAAATTCACTATACCATTTCTTGAATGTCTCACTGAGCTCCTCGCGTTTTACAACACCTCCATCAACTACCTCTATCATTTGTGATACAAAGGCAGCAATATGGTCCTCACGTTGTCTATAATTATTCGAGTACATCATCACCATTGGGCAATCATCCACCTTGCCTTGTGTTTCAAATGCGCGTTTTACTAGCATACTCAGGAATGTCTCCGCCCATAATGGCAATTTGTCCTCCAATGTCTTGTCCTTTGGGAATACATATGGTGAATCCTCAGTTGGTGTAATATTCTCACTTGGATCAGCAAATTTTGCCATGTGTTTAATGACACGAATGCGTCTCCATGTTCCATCATCATTACTATTAATCACTGGTAAAATATTGGTGCATACGCACAAGTCAAATTGTGGAATAAATGACTCACTTTCCTTGTATAATTGACGACCAACAATTGGATCACCACCAGTCAATTCCTTCATGACACCCTCATTTAATTGGATTTCCTTGGTAGGCTCTTGCATACAAGCATATCTAACACCCTTTAAATTCATTACCTCTGATGAGGTTCCACCAATCGCATTGCGGCGTTCAGTAATGAGTGCTAATGGCAATGTTCCATAATAATCACCCAATGTTAACGACATTAATT
>Ga0209189_1002057_pt1 | contig 14461 bp, 29 predicted proteins | sample C_130820_EF_Meta_FD_187308 | JGI IMG/M metagenome (GOLD analysis project Ga0209189, IMG submission 187308) | Freshwater microbial communities from Lake Croche, Canada to study carbon cycling - C_130820_EF_MetaG (SPAdes) (version 3) | ecosystem: Environmental > Aquatic > Freshwater > Lake... | reverse complement strand
TAGAAAGTGTTTATGACATTTTGTGCAAAGATGCTACAAATCCACAACAACTTGGTAGTGGGGTAAGTTATGCACGTAGATATTCAATTTCATCTATATTGAATCTAAATATAGACGATGATGATGATGGCAATGCAGCTACTGGTAATGTAGCACCACAATCTAAACAAGTTGCAAAAGAAGATTTAAACCCAAAGCATCCTAATTGGGCAAAGGCAAAAGAACATCTACAAACTGGTGGGTTAATGGAAGATATTGAACGCAAGTACACTATTAGTGCAGAAAACAAAAAGTTATTGATTGCAGCAAAATGAAATTTTGATTTAAACTTATGGGAAATAATTTAAAACCGTTTAACCTGCAAGATGCACTTGCAGGTAAACAAGTAGTAACAAGAGAAGGTAAAAAAGTAACAGAATTACATTTGTTTAAAGGTGGTAAACTTCTTCAACCATTATTTGGAATAATAGAAAATGAAGAAGGTTATTTTTGTTTTAATAAAGATGGAATGTATAATTATTCTTCAAAGGAAACATCCTATGATTTATTTATGGCAGACGAAAAAAAATCAGTTTGGGTAAATGTTTACAAACTTACAAATGGTGAAATGTGTATTGGTTGTTCGTATTCCTCACTTAAAGACGCTATGCGTTATACTGATGGAGATGGGACATATTTAAAAACAATTGAAATAACTAACGAACCATAATGGAAATTACAATAACAAATAACGAAAGCGAATGGTTAAAAGTACGTGAAGGTAGATTCACGGCAAGTGACATACACAAGCTAATGGGTACTCCGAGAAACAAATCGGAGTACCTTTCCGAAACTGCAAAAACATTTGTCTACGAAAAAGCAAGTGAACTATTAACGGGCATTCGCAAACCAATTTGGGGTGAAGCATTAACGTGGGGAACTGAAAACGAAAAAGAAGCATTTGAAGTATTCCAACACAACCAAGATGACTTTTACACTTATTATGGTGGGGAAACGTACACGTTTATTCCTTATGGTGAGTATTCGGGTTATTCACCTGATGCACTTGGTAGCAATTGCTTGGTAGAAATAAAGAATCCATTCAATAGTGGCATACATTTAAAGAATAGATCAATCAAATGTGCAGAAGATTTGCTAAAAATACACCCCGAATACTATTGGCAAATGCAATTGGGAATGATAGCAAGTGCTTGTGAGTTTGGGTACTTTGTAAGTTACGACAAACGTATGCCAAGTACACACCACTTGTTCATATCACACATAGAACTTCAAGATGTGAAAGAAATTATAGACGAAAAGCTATATTATGCGAATCAATTATTACAGTCAATTGTCAAACTAATGTAATATTTTATAATTATTTTTACCAAATTGAAAATAAAGTTTGCATTTATAGAAAGTATGTGTATATTTGTATCATGGAAAACGGAAACAATTTAGGATTTGAAGCAAAAGAAGAAGTAATTGACTTTTGCAAAACAAACAGAACTGCCATTGTAGAAATGTTAAATAATGAGTTAAGCCAGTTTAATACATCATTTACTTTAAAAGATATGATGGCAGAATTTGTTGAGCAACTTTACGATTTTGACAATTTTAAAGATGCAAAAAATGCAATTTGCAAACAAATCAGAAATGCACATAAAATTGACTTTGTTGCTCAAAATAATTCAATTAATATATATCGTGAGCAAAGTAAAAAATTAATGTCAGTAAGATGAAAAAAAGAATTGTATTTGTTGCAGAAGGCTCTTTAATGCGTTACGGGAAAAAATCACAACTTCGTGCATTTGATTGCAATTGTGGTCAGTCATTGGCTCTTGAAACTTCATTAACTATTTGGGTTTCGTGTTCAACTTGTAAAAAAACTAACAATTAAAAAATATGAAAAAGAAAACAACAATTATTCAGAGATTTTTTTCAATGCAAGAAGCATTTGAATGGGTAGTATCAAAGGTTGCAGATGCAACTGTGGGAAGTATCACAACAAAATATCAACATCATGGGACTGATGCGATTTTGGGTGAATGTGATTCGTTTACTTATGTAGGACTTTTTAACTTAATAGAGATATGTTAATTTGGGATGCACTGGCAGTTATCGGAGTAGGTAGTATTTTAATATTTTGTGGGTGGTGCGTTATTGTAGCGCACCAAACTTTACAAGAATACCAAGAAGTAGAAAGTAAACCATTGCCTGAAATTAATGATGTGCCAAATTGGGATAAACTTAATCCAGTAGGTAAAATGGCAAACAAAGAGTTGAAGAAGATGTACAAAGGTAAAATGAAAGGTGAATTGGTATGAGTAAACTATTAATTATAAACGAAGTAAAACAACGTCTTGAAACAAGCACTAAAATGCGTGACGATGATGCCTTATTGATGGCAGACATTTGGCGTGAACAACTTGAACAAATGGGTGCAAAGTCAATGTACGATGTTTTAAACGCAATTGCTGGTAGAATGGTACATAGTCCTGAATCAATCAGACGTTCACGTCAAAAAGTACAACAAGACAATCCAAATCTTCGTGGTGTGTTTTATTTTAAACGTCACGAAAAAGAAATAGAAGTTTTAAAAGAACTTGAATATATAAAATAAATAAACTATATTTGTATTGTTAAGTGAGATGTCAGATATCTCGATACTTTAACCACTTTTACCCCGTTGAATTTGTTGCAATCTGACTGCTACATTTTTGATGGGGTTTTTTTATGAAATGAATTTTAAAACAAAAACTACTGTAAAAAACAATTTTGTCGTAATCGATGTATTTCAAGACAATGAATTTTGGCACACTTATGATTTTCGCATTGAGAAAATTGAACAATTTTTAAAACAAATATCACATAAACGATGGGGTACTGTTGAGAATTTATTAGAAATTAAAACATCTACCAGTTATGGCAATATTTAGAAAAATTCATACATCATTTTGGAGTGATACATTTATTCAAGACCTGGATAATGAACATCGATTATTTTATTTATATCTTTTGACAAATGAACGCACTAAACAATGTGGCATATACGAAATCAGTAAAAAACAAATGTCTTTTGATTTAGGATACAGTATAGATAGAGTATCTAAACTTATTAAATACTTTATAAAAATAGGTAAAATTCTATATTCCGAAGATACAAAAGAGATTGCTTTAAAAAATTGGAACAAATATAATGGTTCTTCAAGTCCAAAAGTTGTAAGTTGCATACAATCAGAACTTAAACAAATAAAAGATAGAGTATTGATAGAGTATGTAAATGGTATATATACTGCATCACAAGAAGAACAAGAACAAGAACAAGAAGAAGAACAAGAAAAAGAAGTATTTGATATTAGTGTATTTGAAGAATTTTGGAATTTGTATGAAAAGAAATTAAACAAAGAAGAAAGTTTAAGTGCATTTAAAAAAATAAAATCAAATGAGTATGATTTAATTAAAAACCATATTCCTATTTTCGTAAAACAATTTAAAGACAAACAATTTCAACCATACTTTTCAACATACTTAAATAAAAAAAGATGGCAAGATGAAGTTGAAGTAAAAAAACCAATAGCACCAAGAATAGAAAGACAAGCAACATTAGATGAATAATTATTTAGAAGAAAATGTAGTAGGAGCATTTATAATGTCGGACTACGCAAAGACAAAACTACCAAGTATAAACCCGAACTGGTTTAATGAGTTCAACAAAAGAGTTGTAACAGTTATGCAGCAACTTTATTTAGATTCTAAACCAATTGCACTACATACTTTATTTCCATTTTTTAAAGACAAAGCATTTGAACTATCGGAATTTACAAGAAAATATTATTCCGATGCGACTATTGAATACGATTTATTGCAAATGGAAGTAATGTACAAACGCAAAAAGATAGTTGAAGATATAAGGAATTTAGATTTAGATTGTGATCTACACGAATTGCAAAACAAACTTGAAATTATTAATCAAGAAAGTAGGGTAAGTTTAAAAAACCAAGTAGTACCAATGAGTAAAATCGTAGGTAAAGTTTTAGACGAATTACAAGTTAGAATTGAACGTGGAAATAATTTAGAAGGACTTTCTACGGGGTGGAGATACTTGGATAAATACATAGGTGGATGGAACAAAGGCAATTTAGTTGTAATAGGTGCAAGACCAGGAATGGGTAAAACTGCACTTGGTTTAAATTTCTGCATAGAAGGTTGTCCATTTGCAAAGTATGTTTTTGTTTCAGTAGAAATGAGTAACGAAGAATTAGCTAAAAGACAAATTAGTTATTTTAGCAAAGTTGAAAATTACAAAATTAGAAATGCCACAATGAGTTTAAAAGAAGTTGAAAACATAAGTAAGCAACTTTACAACCAAGAATACGACTACGATGTAATAGATAGCAAAGACAATAATGTTTTTAATATCATATCAATGTTGAAACTACAAAAGGCAAAAAAGGGTTTAGACGTGGTTGTAATCGATTATCTTCAAAAGATGGATGCTGGGGAACGTGATACACGAAAGAACGTTTCTGTGATAAGCACGGCACTAAAAAACTTTGCACGTGAAAATGGTATTACTGTTATTGCATTGGCACAATTAAATCGTGACGGCAAAGACGATAGACCACAATTAACTGACTTAAAAGAATCAGGACAAATAGAACAAGATGCAGATGTCGTATTATTTCCGTTTAGACCATCGTATTATTTAGATGTCAAACCCGATGTTGAAGAAGATGCAGAGTTAATAATTGCAAAAAATAGACACGGACAATGCACGGATATACCAGTTATATTTGAAGGCAAGTACACAAAATATACAGAAAGAATATGAACACCGAAGAAACAGATTACTTTGAAAGATACTTAACGTATCGCAAAAAGCACACGAGTTTATTAAATAGGCAAGAACGAATGATAGCCAAATATGAAAAAGAAATATCACGTTTAAAACATTTGTTAACTAATCCAATACAAAAAGAAAAGGTAGATGTAAATTTATCAACTATCCTGAATGCAGCATGTAGTTCAACTAATATTATTCCACACGATATTTTAGCACAAAATAGGCAACGAAGTATAAGTACGGCACGTCATTTGTTCTGTTATGTGGCATATAAGCACTATGGATATTGCTTAACTGTCATAGGTAGATTTTTAAATAAAGACCATAGCACAGTAATCAATAGTGTAAATAGATATCAAAACTTTTTAGACTGCAATTATAAACTTGAATCAAAATACTATGCACAATGTAAAAACATCTTATCAATTGGTGCTGAATAAAGGCAAAGAAAGTGTAACTTGGTGCTTACATACACTTGAAGAAGTAGAGTACTATCGTAAAAAATACGAAAAAAAAGGATGGATATTTTTTAATTTGAAAAAAGTTTTATAGTTTTGTATATCAAAGATAAAATTTTAATAGAAGTTGCCACATCGGACTGGTTAAAACAAGCAGCAAAAAACATTTGCCCATTACACCACGAAGACTTGCAGCAGCATTTACTTTTAATTTTATGTGAGATGCCTGATTATAAACTTATAGATTTAAACAAAAACGGATATTTAAAATACTTTTGCGTTAAAGTTATGTTCAATCAAACTAAAAGCCCACGTCAAGCATTTAACAGACTATTTGCGACAATTGGCGAGTACGATGTACATAGTTTAGATTTAGTAGAAGTAGATAGTTTAGAAGACAAAATAACAAAAGAGAACCAGTTAACCACGATTGAAAAGGTAGTCAGCAAAAACCAATGGTACGAAAGAGAAATATTTACTCAATGGTCAAATGGTAATTCAGCACGATCTATCCATAGACAAACAAAAATCTCATTACGTGAAGTGTTACGTGTAATCAAAGAAATCAAAGAACAAATAAATAATGAATATGAAAGATAAACAACAGACAACACTGCAAAATTTAATTAATGGACTTATTGTTAGAAAGGAAAACATAATTAAAAATGCAGACAGTATGCCTAATTATATGCTTGAAGGTGGTGTTATGGCATTTGAAAGTGCTATTGATTTAGCACAATCTTTACTTGAAATGGAGAAGGAGCAGATAGAAGAAACTGCAAGAACTTATTTTCACGAATGTAGCAGTTTGACCCCAGAACAATACTACAACGAAACATACGGAGGTAACAAATGAGCAACGAAACAAAACAAACGGCAATGGAATTATTTATTCAAAAACTTGAAGAAAAAGCCATTGAAGAAACAGAAGGTCTAAATCAAATTTACATTGTAATTGATGTAAATGAATATTTAGAATTAAAACAACAAGCCAAAGAAATGGAGAAAGAGCAAATGCGTTTAGATATTGAAAAAAAATGGCAACAATATCGCATTATTACAAACAATGAAGATGCTTGGTCTTTTAAGGAGTGGTTAATTAAACAAACATACGGAAATAACAAATGAACATAGCAATTGAAATTTTAGGAATATCCTCACTTGGTTTTATATTTTCAAGTGTAGTGACACCAATGCTACCACAAAAGATAAAAGTAAAACCATTCACTTGTGAAAGTTGTATGTCTTGGTGGATTGCAGTTGGATATTTTAACATTGAATTTGGAATTTTAGCAATTATACCAGCAGCAATATGTTATGTGGTTGCATCTTTAATATGGAAATTATGACACACGAACAAATAGATTACATCTTATCAGTAGAACACCATCTACACACATTTAGAAAAACACAAGTGTTTAGATTGACACCGGAAGAAACATTGAAAGTAAAAACAATTTATCACGAAGTAATGGGCAGCCCAATGCCCGGTTGTAGTAGTTGTTTTATCGAACACTTTACTTCTATAATCATTCGTGCAAAGGCAATGAAGGAGCAGCAGATTCCAACCATTGACGATGTGCAACAAAAGGCATTGGAGTTGGCACAATTAGCAGATGACGAACAAAAGATTAAACCGATAAGAAAAAAGAAGTAATGCAAAAACACACAAAGATTTATATGGACTATTTCGGTTACGATTTAAGTGATTGGATGCCATGTGAAATTTGTGGTTGTGGTTCTGTCGATTTACATCATATTGAAGCACGTGGTATGGGTGGATCTAAATTAAAAGATAATATAGAAAACTTAATGGCACTTTGTCGTGGTCATCACGTAATGTATGGCGATAAGAAAATATACAAAGCAATGCTAAAAGAAGTACACTTAAATTTTATGAAGTACAATGGAAAATAGTTTTGGTGGTTTATGGGATGACAAGAAATGCTTCGATTACGAAATGGCAAATCAAATACGTTTAGACAACGAAGAGTTTGTAAATATGTTTAGATCAACCGCAAAGAAAGTAGCAGAACTTGTAGAATTTAAAACTTTTGCTGATGTAGGTGGTGGTGTAGGTGCATATTCACTTGCTATGAAAGAATTAGACAAGCACGTAACTTACTACGATTTAAATAGGCATCACTTTGATTATGCTTCATTACACAATGTCGCAAATACTTACGTTAAATGCGACATCACAGATATAAAAATCAAAGCAGATTTAGTAGCTTGTATTGAAGTAATGGAACACATAAACGATTACAAACTACAAAAAATGCTATACAATATAGAATGCAAGTACTTTCATTTTAGCAGCACACCACACACAACAAATTTTGATGCAGAGTGGGGACACATTAACATAAAACAAGAACACGAATGGATTGCATTTTTTGAACTACACAACTACGAATTATTGAGCAAAATTGAAGTGCCTACAACCTGGTCACTTTTATTTAAAAAAAAATGAGATAAAAAAGAAACAATATGAATAACGAGAATTTAAAACCGATACAAAAAGGTGAAGTTAGAAACCCTAATGGTAGACCAAAAAAGATAGTAACCCAACTAAAAGAATTGGGGTATTCAAAAGACGATATTAACCAAACGTATATGAATATGTGTGCAATGAATAGGCAAGAACTTGAAGGCATTGACAAGGACAAAACTGGTCAGTACACAATCATAGAACAAATTATTGCGGGTTCACTTGTAAAGTCACACGATAAAAATTCATTGTACAATATTGAAACTTTGGTAACACGTGTACACGGCAAACCAAAAGAAACAGTTGACAATAATATCAAAACAGACGAACCGATTACAATTACTTTAAACTTGAAGCAATGACAGAAAAAGAAGCAATCATAATTTTGGCTTATTACAACGACTGGCGAATGGGTGAAGATATTGAAATGCCAAGCCCAAAATTATTAACTAAAGCAATAAATATTATTATTTACGAATACTATAAAAAAACAACAAATAAACATATGGAAACAACAATTAAAAATGAACTTATCGCAACGATGTTGTTGAAAGTTATTGAAGAAAATGAATTATCACAAGACAGTGCCGAAGAAACAACTTGGAAAATTGGTTACAAAGAAGCGTGTGATATGATGATTGAATTTTTAAATGAATTGAAATGACGGAAACAATTTATTTAGGCAATGCGTGGGAAGACCAATATGGTTTGAACGTATCAATCAATCTTGAAAAACTAAACCAAGCAATTGCAACGGGCAAACTTGAAAAGAATCAGTATGGTGATGTGAAAGTAAGATTAGGCAAATTAAAGCAACCAAACGAGAAGTCTAAAGCTACTCATTTTGTGGCAGTACCAAAACCAAAGAATGACTTGCCGTTCTAATGTCAGTTCAAAACTGACAATACTACTATGGAAGCAATATTAAAATTCAATCTACCTGATGACCAATTAGACTTTGATTTGGCAGTCAATGGTGCGAAATGGATGGCTGCAATGTGGGAACTTGACCAATGGTTAAGGGCACAAACTAAATACGCACCCGATACAATAAGTGCAGATACCTATGCTGCATTTGAAAAAACCCGAGATATGTTATATGAAATACTACAAGAAGAAGGATTAAAGTTATGAAAGCAAGTTGGAGATTAGCAAGTGAACAAAAACCAAGTGATGAAAGAAGTGTCTTGGTAACTTATAGAACTGGTGAACAAGCTATTTGTTATTACGATACTGATGGCGATTGGGTTGAATTACATTCGGAAATAATTAAAGCAGAACCATTATATTGGATGCACATACCATTATTGCCAGGCGAATGAGTAAAGAGCAGTATTATATCGTTTTTTATTCCGAAGGTTCACACGGGGACTATTCTGTAATTGAACTATTTGTTACAAAGGATTATGAATATGCCAAAAAGTACATTGATAAATTCAATGCAATGTTACACAAATGGACAGAATACTATGACCAATTCAAAGACAATATTTGGGATGATGATTTCAGCGAATATAAAAGAGATAGAATGTACCAATTATACGAAACAAACGAAGCATCAATAAGCAAAATAGATTACAGATGAAGATATTAATTTTAATGGATAACAATAGTGGGGTAAGTTTTCATAGACTATTTACCCCATATGCAAAAATGCAGCAGGATTACGATATGATTGTTGATGTTTCGCAAACCCCTACGGATTGGATAAACATCGACTACACACAATACGATGCAGTAGTATTCAATAGATGGTGTGGAATTTACCAATACAACGTGTTTGAGGCAATATTAAAGGCAAAGTGTAAGTTAGTATGCGATATTGACGATTATTGGGTAATACCACGTTCAAACCCAGCATTTAAGTTTTACAAGAAAGTCATAAAGAATTGCGTAAAAGATGCAATGGCACTTGCAGATATTGTAACTTGTTCAACTAATCATTTAGCAAGTAAGGTAAAAGAGTTTAACGAAAACACAATCACGTTTCCAAACGCATTGGACTTAACTGGTGAGCAATGGAACTTGCCAAAACAAAAAGGTGACAAGTTACGTGTTGGATGGGTTGGTGGTATTTCACATTTAGAAGATTTGAAGTGTGTAGGTGATGCCGTCAAAAGATTTTGTGAAAACTATGATGCTGAATTTTATATGTGTGGGTATCATAGTGATTCTACTGAATGGCATAGTTGCGAAAAAGCAATTACGGGTATAGGATTAGACCAACGACCTGAATGGTTTAAAACTGTATTAGGTACACGTGCAGACCTGTACGGACAATCTTATGCGTTATTTGACTTTTGTATTGCACCATTGCGTGAAGATAATTTTAACCAGTACAAATCGGAGTTAAAAATAGTAGAAGCAGCAGCATATCAATTGCCAATTATTTGTAGTGATGTCAAACCATACAATTTTCACGCATTAAATAGTGGGGTATTGCTTTGCCAAAATACTTTTGAAAATTGGTATCAACATTTAAAGCATATGAAAAACACAATTGAACGTGGACAATTAAACACAGACTACTGCAATAAACACCACAACTTAAAAACCATCAATGAGCAACGATATAAAATGCTTGTAGAACTATGCAAATAAACTATCAAAGACCATTTTTAACGACTTACCAACAAGCAATCCTTGATGCACCAGAACGTTACACAATAACGGCAGCAGCAACCAAGTGTGGTAAAACGGCAAGTCATATCATATGGATTTTTGAACAAGCATTGCAATTAAAAGACAATCAAAGTGTTTGGTGGATTGCACCCGTTTACCAACAAGCGGAAATCGCATTTCGTAGGATGAAATCACAAGTAAGTGAAAAAGACTTTTTTATTTCAAACGAAAGTAAATTGACATTGATACTACCAAATGGTGCAAGGATAGAATTTAAGTCAGGGGAAAAACCCGACAATTTGTATGGTGATGACGTTTACGCAGCAGTAGTTGACGAAGCAAGTCGTATGCGTGAAGAATCGTGGTATGCATTACGTAGTACACTAACTGCTACCAAAGGCAAGTGCAAAATGATTGGAAACGTCAAAGGCAAAAAGAATTGGTTTTACAAATTAGGTGAACGTGCAAGGTTAGGTGAAGCAGATTACAAATTTTTTAAGATAACGGCATACGATGCTGCAAAAGAAGGCATACTTGACGTAGAAGAAATAGAACAAGCAAAGAAAGATTTGCCCGAATTTGTATTCAAAGAATTATACCTTGCAGAACCTGGTGATGACAATAGCAATCCATTCGGTTTAGACAATATTCGTAAATGCTATGCACCATTATCTACTGGTACACCAATTGCATTTGGAATAGATTTAGCAAAGTACACGGATTGGACTGTCATAATTGGGTTAGATAATCAAAATAAAGTGTGTTATACCGATAGATTTCAAAACGACTGGCAACAAACACAACAAAAGATTATACAAATAGTAGGTAGAACACCAGCACATATTGATAGTACGGGGGTAGGTGATCCTATTGTAGAAAATCTACAACGACTTTTACCCAATATAAAAGGTTTTAAATTTACAAGTCAAAGCAAACAACAACTAATTGAAGGTTTAGTAATGGAAATACAACAAAATTCTATTACATTTCCTGAATACCCAATAGGGTACGAATTAGAGAACATTGAATACGAATATACCCGAACGGGTGTGAAGTATTCAGCACCACCAGGTTTAACAGATGACTGCGTAATGAGTTTGGCATTGGCAAACGATTGTAAAAAACATAACAGAAAAGGTATATTTGCATTCTCATGATAACAATACAACAATTACAAGAACTAAAAGAAATCGAGGATTACAGTCCTTTAGAAAAAGCCATTCACACTATCTGCATAGTTGACAATAAGATTATTGACGATGTAGAAGAAATGACAGTCAAAGATTTGTTTGCACGATTCAATGAGATAGTCGTAGAAATTACACCACGTGAAAACTTGCGTTTTACTTTTAAGGTAAAAGGTAGACGTTTTAAAATGATTCCCAATGCAACGGAAATGCAAGGTCAACACTTTATTTCTTTGCAGCAATATAGTGGCGATGAAATAGTAAATAATCTGCACAAAATTATGGCAATGCTAACTACCGAAGTCAACATATTTGGCAAACCTAAAAAAGTTAAAAACCTTGCAAAGCATTTTGAAGATGTGAGTAAACTATTTTTGCAGATGCCATACGACATTGCAAATACTTACTCGCTTTTTTTTTCTCAACTTTATCCCAAGTTGTTGGAAAGTACACAGGACTTTTTGATAGCGAAGGTGAAGGAAATGGAACAAGAAGCAATCCGATACAAAGCTGGTTTGAAATCGTAGATAAGATTTGTAGTGGTAGACGTGAACAATGGGATTCTATTTTGACTATGAATTTAATTGAATTTCTAAACACAGTAAGTTTTTACACCACCCAATGGAACAACTTTAACAAAGAAATGAAACGAGTTACTACATTTGAAGGTGCAGTTATGTTGTATTTAACAAAAATTTAGTACATTTGTATTGTTTTTTCATATCTTTTTTTTCAACCCTCATGCAATTAACAGAGTATGGGGGTTTTTTTTAGGGTGCTATTGAGGGTGCTATTGAGGGTGTAATTGAGGGTATAATTGAGAGTGTAATGTGTAATATAAGTTACAAAATGTATGGTTTTTGCTACATTAAAGACACTTTATTGTACTATTGCATGAATTTTACCACATAAGTCATACACCTTATATTGTACAATTATAAGTCAGTAAACTAATAACATATCGTTGACATCAACGATATGTTATCAAAGCAACAAAAAGTAAATTTTGCTAATTTATATATGTGAGTATAACAGTCAATCAAAAACCTGATAACAATAGTCCAGCATATAATGACTTGAATTTTGTCATTAGCGAAAGTTCAGGTGCAATTTATGGCAGCCCAAACTTCAAATACATTTGTGATGTGTACAATAACGCTACACTTTTAGCACGTTTGAAAGCCCCCGTTTATCCAAATAGCACAAACAAGGGTGTATTTAACATCTCAAGACTGATTGAAAACTTTGTAACCTACGATTGGAATATCAATGATGTGTCGGTAAGTGGATGCCCTAATAGTAATTTTTATTATAATGTGAAATTTGGTTATGAATATTCTACCGGTAGCACTTCGCCGATGATCACGTCAAGTGGTTTAACCAACGTCACTGGACTAACTGCTTACAATATGGCATTGCACCCTATTGACTTTGCTACATTTGTAGAAAATGACTACAAAATAAACACTTCTAAAAATGCAAAGTTTTTGACAACGATGCGAAATAAGACAATACACCGCACTCAAAAAGATTGGCTGTATTTTTGGAAGGGTGATGCACTGGCAGTTCAAATAAAAACTTATCCAGCTGCAACTACTCAAACAATAACATTAACTGGAATTTTAGATCAAGTAATTAGAATACCAATTATTCCAAGTAGCGGAGCAACATATTTAGAAGTAAAAGCAACGGGGAGTGGTGCGCAAAGTGAAACATTTATAATTTACATAAAAGACGAATGTAGCAAATATGATACAAACGACATTTATTTTCTTAACAGATACGGGGCAGTTGAATCATTTCGTTTTGATCGGGTGCGAAGAGACAAATTTAATGTGGTTCGGAAACAGTACAAATCCACGCCTTACACTTTACAAGGTAGTTCGTACACCTATGGAACAGATGCAAAGTCAAAAAGCAACTACGATACACAAGCTAACCAAATCATTACTTTAAATTCAAATTGGATAACAGAAGAAGAAAGTGCATGGTTAAAGGAATTGATAATGTCACCTTATATATGGCTCATGGATGGGGGAGTATTAAAAAGCGTGAATGTAATCAATAGCGACTACGAAAGTAAAAAGACGATAAACGACAAAGTATTTAATTTAACAATTGACATAGAACTATCATTTACTGATAAGGTACAAAGGTTATGATAAACTTATTTGTTAACACAGTCCTTATGGATTTGTCGGATGATTTCGACTTATTAATTACACGTTCAATTGCTGATATTAAAAACCCCGAACAAAGAACAAGTGATTGGAGTAAAACAGTTGTGTTACCGGGTACAAAAGCAAACAATGTTTTGTTCGGTAATATCTTTGAAGTTGAGCACACAGTTTTGGGCAATGGACAATTCAGCCCTAACTTTAACCCTAATAAAAAAGCGGATGTACTTGTTTTAGTAGATGGGTTTGAGCAGTTAAGGGGATTTATACGGCTCATTCAAATAAACGTTCTAGACAGCGATACAATAGAATATGAATGTTCACTACACGGACAGACTGCTGACTTGTTTACAACGCTTGGAAATGCAAAATTGAGTGAATTAAACTTTGATGAATACAACCACGTTTTGAATTTAGCCAATGTCACTAATTCTTGGGACACTTCTATCATAAAAAACAACACTTCACAAGCATTTGCACTTGGTGAAGGGTACGTTTATGCACAGATGTTGTCAAAGTATGGCAGTCAAAATAACAATACCAAACAATGGCGAGTAGATGACCACGTTCCAAGTTTGTATGCAAAGACAATAATTGACAAAATTATGTCAAAAACGGGTTATCAATATACAAGTGATTCATTTTTTAATACTGAAAGGTTTAAAAGATTGGTTATTCCGTACAATAACTTCGGATTTGAG
>Ga0209189_1002056_pt1 | contig 14462 bp, 20 predicted proteins | sample C_130820_EF_Meta_FD_187308 | JGI IMG/M metagenome (GOLD analysis project Ga0209189, IMG submission 187308) | Freshwater microbial communities from Lake Croche, Canada to study carbon cycling - C_130820_EF_MetaG (SPAdes) (version 3) | ecosystem: Environmental > Aquatic > Freshwater > Lake... | reverse complement strand
TGAGGCGAGATTTGAGGGACCTAACATTGTTTGATCATTGATTCCGGCCGGGCTCAAAGCATAAGCGCCTCCGCGGTGTCTACGCTGGGAACGCTTGTTCATCTTACGGGACGCACGACTCTTAGCCATTTCTATAGAGGGCAGCGTTTAAAAGCCGCGCAGAACGGAGGCCTGAATACGGCGCTTCTGGATCTTGCCCGATACGATGTACAGGGAGTTCTCCGTGAGCACAATATAGTCGTCGGCGACCTTATAGATCTTCTGCACGAGAGAAGTGAACTCCTCGTTCGAGCGGATCAGCATCTTCTCCTTCGTCTCCTGGTCCTCGCCCATGAAGGCCTTGCCGGAGGCCGTTCCAACAAAATAATCGAGCATCATCGGCTTGTCCTGCTCGATGGCAAGCTTGGCCGCCTGGAGAAGTACCTGGGCTGAAGGGATGATAGGGGCGGCGGGAGCACCTCCTGTAGCGGCGCCGGGAACTAGGGCCTGAGATGTTGCGGGGCCGGGGGCTGACATTGCTAAACTCTGCGAGGGTTTTGGAAAGAGTGAGTGAGAGTTTGAACGCGAAGCAGCCTATACTGCGACCCGAAGCAGTATGCGTGGCAGCCTATACTGCGACCCGAAGCAGTATGCGTGGCAGCCTATACTGCGACCCGAAGCAGTGTGCGTGGCAGCCTATACTGCGACCGAAGCAGTATGCGTGGCAGCCTATACTGCGACCGCAGCCGCCGGCTTCGTTACCGTCCCAGCATGCTTCGTCAGAACCTCGTTTGTAAATGCGTAGGCCTCATCCAACTGCTTCTGGTTCCTAGCGCCAGTCACAATAATGCTCCCCGTCTGGAAAGCGGCGATGGTAATGCGCTTGCAGGCACCGAGGCTGAGGCCGTCACCCTGTCCCGTACAGAAGCGTGGGCACATGCAAATGCCCCTAGACGGATTCGCCTCATTGTAATAGTACTTGGTATTGACGCCCTGGTAGATCGTCGTCTCCAGAGTACTCGATAGCCGGTATTCCTCACAGAGAACACGATGGAGCTCGGCGCGCTTGATCAGAGCGCTCACCTTATAGTCCGAGTTCAGCAACTGAATGGCGAACTTCGTGACTGCGAGCGGCTTCTCGGAGATGGCCAGAGGAGCCAGCTCCTTTATCACCCAATCGAGAACAGCCCGGGAGAAGGCCTCATTCGTAACACCAGTCATCTGAAACCCCCCATTTGCGAAGAGCTTCAGATTGACCTCCTTGTATTCGGTAGCGTCGCGCAGCTTCCGGATAACGAGCGTGCTCTGGTTAAAGAAGGTCTTCGCGCTCACGCGGCGCTTCGTGAGAATATCACGGGCCGAGTGTCCGATCACCTTCCCCTCGTGCTCCATTTTCAGAATCCCCTCTGCCGGATAGCCAATAGGAATAAGCTGCTTGCCGATAGTATCGAACAGCTTATTCAGATTTAGTGTCGTCCCCAGATGGCCCGTCGTGACCAGCGTCGAAATGCGAAGAGGGGTGAATGTAACGGCCATGATTACCTGTAAGTTTAGGCCCCGCTGGATGTAATTTTAGCAAACTGGGAAAGAGAGTTTCATCCGAATATGTTGTTTGAACCAATCTACGAGAAGCTTGCCCCGTAAATATGAGCACTGCTTTATGAAATCTGTATCGCTGATACGTAACATATGATTGACGGCCTCTACAGTCAGCACACCGGTCATATTCGCAATGAAGAGGCAAAACATGGCAAGATCCGGAAAGGTCCACTTTAACAGGGCCTGATTGAAGGTGCCCAGAAGTTGGGTCTCATGAACCGTAAAGCACTCGTTCCACAGGAGGGCGCAATCCTGGTATCGGCCAGGGTTTAGAAGAAAGAATCGGATATCGCCGCGGCGAAACTGAATATCGAGATCATTCATCTTCGCCCCCGTCGTCAGAATCTTCTGCATTCGGAATTGGAAATCCCCGACCTTCGGGGCCTCGAAGGGAATCGTCATGAATTTGTGAACAATGGAAGGATGAATCCGAGAAATCGAGTTACAAAGGAATATGATGAGAACCTTTTCGGGACTCATATCTAAGAGCGGTCTTAATGCGATCTGGGCCTGATCCGTAAGTGTCTCGGCCTCATCGAAGACGATGACCTTCGGCCCTACCGAGGTGAAAAGGGCGCCAAACGTGGATCGAATGAAGGGATAGACGCGACTCCGGACGGCCTCGAGGCCGCGCTCGTCGCTGGAGTTCAGAAAGAGTGCGCGGCCAAAGAGTGTGCCCTGCGAGTTATAGAGTGCATTTACAAAGAACTTGGCGGAGGTTGTTTTACCGGATCCGGGTGGACCAATCATAAGAAGATGGGATCGGCTGGACGGGTTGGTGACCATTGTTTGTAAGAGACGCTCGACGCGCCGGGGAAGGCCGAGGCCCTCCATTGCAAATGGTTACATCGAAAGGTTTAGACCATGGCATCAGATAATGTACAAAAGGCTTAAATATCCGGGCTCGATTCACATATAGGAAATGCCACCCCGTCAGAAAAAAGCGCCGAAGGTGGTCGCGGTTGTCACGCCCGATGGTATCGAGGGGTCGTTTAATACGGAACCCCGGCGCCCCCTGATCGCGCATCTGCAGGTCGCGCAGAACAACGTCAGCTTCGATAAGGCGGAGCCAGAGCCGTTCGATTCATATGGCGATGCCTTCGTGTCTGGACAAGAGGTCGTCACTGCCGCGACTTCTTTGACACCGGTTCTAACAAAGCCAGAAAGCCATGCCGCCCTTCCGTGTTTCACGCGCTTAAATCTAATGGTGCAATTCAAGGATTCGTCGGATAAAAAGCGGCTGCCTGATACCACGGATGTTGCCTGTTTCTGGTGTGTCCACGCCTTTCCGCACATGCCGGTCGTGATCCCAGAGCGCGAGATTGCCGGTGTCTACACCGTCTACGGCAACTTCTGCTGCCCACAGTGCGCTATGGCGTATTTGCTAGGAGAGAGCATCGACCCGCATGTGCGCTGGGAGCGCATGGCACTTCTTCAGCGGGTCTACGACAAGGACGGAGGACAGCGCATCTTTCCGGCCGCGGCTCGCGAATCGCTGAAGGTCTTTGGCGGCCCTATGACGATTGAGGCCTTCCGGGCGACGGTTCAGGAGGGCCGTGTTCGCGTCGATATGCATATGCCGCCCATGGTGAGTATTCTAGGGTCCATTGACACTAAGCCGATTGACTTTTTCGATACGAGTATGAAGAATACGATTACGGGGCCACCGGTTGAGAAGAAGGAAGAGGGTCTACGGCTGAAGCGCACCAAGCCTCTAAAGGAGCGGGAGTCTACACTTGACTCTGTAATGAACATTCAGATTGGGGCACGGTAAGGGCGGCAGCCCCTTGCCAAACCAAAATTTACCACCCAATCACCCGGCAGGCCCGCATAGAAATGTCTGCCGCAACGATCCATGATCTTCTGCACAGCCTTGAGCAGACGATCCATGATCGGTTTCGCCTTATCACTCAGCTCGTGACGTCAAAGACCGTCGAGCCAGACAATACGCTTATCAATGCTCTTATCGCGCGGATTCAGGCGCTCGAGAAGCGTCTCGACGCAATCCCCCCGGCGCGCGAGGAACTTCTTCCACGCTCGCCCATGGTTGGCCTTGAAGTATCAGACAAGCCGGTTGCAGTGGTTCCCGAGAGGGCGTCCTCAGACAAGGCCGTTACGGTCACCCTACCGGTTTCAGAGCAGGCTGTTTCTCCAGACGAGGTCGTCGGGGAAGCCGCCACAGAAGATGATATCTCGGTGATTATTACCGCGGAGGCTGAGGTTCATGTTGCCATGGAGAGTGAGGCGGAGGCTGAGGCTGAAGAGGCCGAAGAGGCCGAAGCAGAAGAGGAGGAGGCGGAGGAACTCACGGAGTTCGAGTACAAGGGGGCAACGTATTATCGGGACTCCGACAACAACGTATTCACTACGGACGAGGATGGCGAACTAGAGCAGGAGCCTTTCGGGCTCTGGAATGAGCAAAAGCAACGCATTGTCGCCCGGCCATAAACTATTCAGAATGTATAGAATGAGTAACGAGTTCCGGTCCAATAATGGGCGCGGAGTTAACGCTCGTAAATCTGTGAGCCTTGATTTTTATGAGCCCGTAGTCGTAAGCGGCGGAGCATTTGTATTCCTTGTTATCATTGACCTTATTAATAAGAATAGCGAGCTTATCCCGGTGCATTCAGTCGCTGGAGTTGTCGTTACAGTACTGACACTATTGCTATGCAGAAACAACAATATGGGCGCTGCCTGGGTTATGGCTGCGTTGGCTGCATTCTTTTTACTCGTTACCTTCTGGGTTGCCCTGAATCAGAATCAGAGTGTTATTGATTTCAAGGCATGGGTGGGTGGCTCGGTGAGAAAGTTCAAAAAGGACATCATCTGGGCCCTAACTGAACTCGATGAGAGCATTACGGATACCTACAATAGCGTATCTGGCAGTCTTGCATGGCTAGAGTCTAAGGCAACGGGTACGGTGAGTTCATGGAATGATCAACTTACTGGCTTAGGCAATTCTGTTAAGCAGAAATATTCAGATCTTACATTTAATGACGATGGTTGGAAGAAAATATACGAATCCGAGGTGAAGGGGGGGAAATCACCGGCTGCTGCACTCATAACTGCCAACCTCGCATTTGGCACCCCACCACTTAATACAAAATCAAGAACAATCGCGAACGAAGTAAATGCTTCTATGCCAATCGTAACTGTGGGTGAGTTTTCCTATATGTGCAAAAACGGAACGATTCACGAAAGTGTGCGCAAGTTGTGTGGCCTATGCTCGGGAGATGACACAAAAGCGGACAAGCGCGACGAGTGTATTGCGCGCACTGAAAACATGCCACCACCCCCATTGGCTTGCCTAGGAACGTTGTCAGATAAGACTACAACACCACCCACGACAGCTCAGCGCGATGCGTGCCTGGATTGCGTTACGAAAACGTATACAGATGGAGACTCGAAAGGAAAGCTTCTTAGTAACGATGATGTAGAGAAGTGTCGCAAAGCCGTGATTGTTGGAAAGCCGTGGCCGCCTGTGAATGAGGTAGTATCGGAGTTCACGAACTACTCGGGATCTCCAGCGGGTACGATTGGTGGCTCGGCCGACGCCGACCCCGTTGCTGGCACGGCGGCGCCCTTCACTAACTATGCGGGCGGCTTTCGGTGGTAAGCACAGAACGGTAACCTAAGGCAGAAACACATTCTTGATATAGAATGGACTTTCTTCCACCTAGCACCAACTTTCTTCTCCTTCGCCTCTATATGGTATCGAGTGACTTATTCCACGCGGCGGCTACGGCGGCTGTCAAGCTCGTACGCGGGATTCAGGCCGCTTTTTCGGAGCGCACGTATCTCTTTCTAGAGGGGTACAGCACACCCTTTCCGGAGCAGGCTGTCAACGCCTATGCCTCCTCGAGCGCAGCCGTCGAGTTCTTTTACAATGCTGACAAGCACGAGTTCTCGACTGGTGCGGGTACCAAAAAGAGCCTGCCGATCCTGAGCCTTGAGATTGCTCGCGACGGCGTTGTTCTATTCGACCTCACTGACTTCATTGAGAAGGTTACGGTGGTCTCGGCGGAGTCGTTTCCAAGCGTGTCGCATTTAACTCAGGCCTGGATGATTGATTCACATGTTATTCTTGATCGCGGTTGTGACTTTGTTGCGCGTGTCATATCGAACTCCGGCACATCTTATGAGTTCGATGTGCGTGATGATCTCGATCTAGCGGGGGCTATGATGGAAGCAGATGAGCTGGACGCGGCCAAAGAGGAGAAGCCTCTTGTCGAAGAGGAGAAGCTGGAGCCTCTTGTAGAGAACAAGCCTGAGCTCGAGCAAGAACCTGCTGCGGCCGTGGAACCACTTAAAATTGAGTAGCCATAGTATAACATAACTCTCACAATGAGTGTGAGTCTTGAATCCCCGCTGCCTGGTGCATGGACATTGTATTTTCATGCACCAAGGGAAAAGCGGTGGACCCTCGATACGTTCCAGCCAATCGCGACCTTCCAGACCCTTAAGGATGCCCTTGCCGTCTTTCAGGAACTCGGTGACAAGATTAAGCGTGGCATGTTCTTCTGTATGCGGAATCCGATCCCACCTCTGTGGGAGAATCATCAGAATATTCGCGGCGGCAGCTACAGCATTCGTGGCAGCGCCGAGCACGGTCCAGAGTATTACAAGGCCTACATTGTTGGCGCCATGACTGGTGTAGTGACCTCGAATCCCGAGGATCAGGTAACGGGTGTTAGCATTAGCCCAAAGATTATGACGGGGCCCAATGGAGCTCACCGCGTTGGCTTCTATGTGATCAAGGTCTGGAACAAGGACTCAACGCAATTCAATAAGACGACGGGAATCCATTTGTTGCACCAAGCATTGGTGCCAACAGATGTGCTCTATACGCCGCATGTGGAAAAGAAGATGTGAGTGCCTATTGCATAACGACTGGAATGTTTGAGAGACGCGCCTCCAGTTGCTTTTTAGGATTCTCGTCGAGAATCATGAACCTATAGGACACATTCGCATTCGTCGTCAGGCCCTTTGTGCAGACCCAATGAGTCGGCGTGATCTCACAGGAATAATAGGAGTAGCTGGGCGTTTTTTGCGACCACATGCTCATGTTTAAGATATCGAAAATGGACTGGTTATCCATGTATACTGTATATAGTCGGTTCCTATTTAGACCAGCTCAAATATAGATGTGTTTCCAGTTGGATTCCTAAATGAAATATGGCATGCCACCGCTCAGATTCGTCGTGATCGGATGACCACATAAGGGCCTTTTTATGGCCAGCGATCATATAGAACACAGGAAGGCCCGCATGCATTCCGTAAATCACTATAGAGTGCATAGGCCCTAGAGAATGCAGAGTCACGTGGTCATAGATACAGGCGAAGTAAAAGATAATGCATGACGTAACATCAATATAATAAATGAGGCGCCTTGTTCTTTCGGGTCTTGCAAGATATGTCTTTGTGAAGTGATAGATCAGGGTAGTTGTATATATCCATAAGGATGCTATAAACAAGATTGTATTTTGTTTATAGTATGCGTGTGCTACAGTTGTGACAAAGCTCAAGCCAGAGACTTGTGTGGGCAACATGAATATATATGCTGCTATGGCTTTATGACATGTTTTTCTTCATAGGGGCGAGAACGAGTTTTATCTCACCTAGGTTAGCAACCGTGTAGCGTAGAATGAGCGGGAAGTCATTCTTCAGATACAGCTCGATGGATGGGCACAGGCTCGTGCACTTCGTAAAAAGAACCAAGTGCTTCAGCTGGAAAATGCCCTGGACAATATCAGAGCCCGATCCGGCCTTGTGTACCTTCATGTTGGACGTGGTATTCTCCGATATGATGGTCTCCTGCTCGGCGAAATCGCCGAAGCACTTGAAGATGAGGTCTGAGCCGCTGCTTGTGATCTCGACGTCGAGCTTCTCCCCGAGTGCATTCATGTCGCGACAGATCTTCTGGAGATCGAGGCTCGGCATGTGGATGATGCTCGTGAAGTTGAGGCTGGGGATCTGGATATCCTCGACATCCGTGTCGAAGAGCTTGAGGAAGTAGTTCGTGACCGTCGACTTCTCGGAATTCTCCATACGGATTCCGAGCTTGTTCGGATTGGACGCGGGGAGATAGAGCGTGAGCGAGTCGTTGTTGCCCATGGTCTTGATGAGCTTGAACAGGTAAATCATGTTGACGCCGAGGACGTGCTTCGATGGGCAGTAATAGGTCTCGAAGCGATCGGAGAGCAGCTTGAGATAGACGAGAACCGTGTGGGTCTCATCGACGGCCATCACCTTGATGCCCTGGGAGTCGAACTCAAGATTGGCCTCCGTAAGTATCTCCTTGAGGGCCTCGATCAGCGTGCGAAAGGCCCCGGACTGGACCGTCTTGATCTCGAATAGGTTGCCGTTCGCGTTTGGTTTGACGAGGGACATTCTAGTTCTCCTTCACGAAATCGCTTTAGGCAAAGGGGCGCGAAGCCGCCTGGCGGCGACTACGGTCGGGCTTCGCCCAGACCGAAGCGAGCCGAAGGCTCGCGACCAAAGCCGCCTGCAACCGACAGCCCGGGGTTTACCGCTTCCGAGTCTTGCGTCCCTTCTTCTTATCCTTCCGACTCCCTATCTTTCTCCCTCTCATTCGCTCGCTCTCATTTCTAACAAGACGGAACCCCTGTGCCACGGCCGTCGTCATGAAATAAGGCCCCGTCGTGGCAATGCCATGCATGACACTCGGATAAAAGCCACCTCTTAAAGAACATCCACAGCCGCCGCCTTTGACCATACTTAATTTATGCGTATATATTATAAATGCCCACGTTCGCAGATGTTAAGGCTGAGCTAGTGGAAACTATTGTGGAGAATGTGGAAGACAATACTATTTCAGAGAATGATATCGCACCGATTCTAAAGGAGCTAGCTAAAGTAACTGCGAATCGCCCAGTAGAATCCTGGAAACAGCTGGTACAACACCAGATTGAGGAGCATGAAACGGGGCATGCTACGCCAAAGCCGACAAATATAAAGAAGGCTAATAACAAGAACTCGTGCCCCTATCCGGCCCAGTTTAAGCACGCGGAAGCCTGCAGCGCGTATAAAAAGGCCTTAGATTCGCATAAGGGTGTTTCAGATGCAAAGAAAGAAATGTATAAGGCTGTGGCCGCTGCGGCCGCCGGTGGCGGCAAGACCCGGCGTGCCAAGAAGATGCGCAAGGCCAAGCGCACGCGCCGCACCTTTTTTAGATGGTTTAAGTAATATGGGGACAAAAAGACGTATGACACATAAGAAACAGAAGGGAGGCACTAAAATGGCACAATCGAAAAGGATGTCTTCTCGATTGAAGCTGCCTCCCACGAGTGCTATAGAACAATATAAGAAGCCAAGAGGCCCTAGTAAATATAACTTAGCAGCCTCATTACTTACGAAAGAACACGAAGGAAAAGACTATTCTGATGAGTTTATGAATTTGATAAATGGCATATCAGATGCTGGTATAGTTCTTCCAGCCTTTGCACGCTTTTTAGGTAGGGACGGGCTTTTGCCTATTATCAAAGGGCGTGGAGATATAGTCCCCTCAGACTATAGCGGTATAGTATATAATAGCGGTCACTGGACTGGATATGAAAATGGAGAAGAGGTGTATAACTCTTATACTGCGAATCTGCAGATAAAAGGTACAGATAACTATTGTCAGAGTTTTGCCACTTATATGTGGGCAAAGAAGGGTATCACTGCGCCCTTTATAGAAGGCGAATATATAGAGAATGTTCAACGAATGAGCAAGATTTGGCTGAGTTATTTTGATTCCATAATGGGTGCCGAGTTGAAAGAGATTCGGAATAGTTTTGAAGAAGATAGTCCCGATAACCCAGAAGGCCAGAATCTAAAGGCGGGCCTGATAACACTACAAAAACTTATAGAGAAGGCGGATATTGCACACGAGTTTGCTACATCAAAAAATACGGTCTAAGAATAGAAGGATGGCACAGCGTGGAGGAACAAAGAAGAAGCAGTCACCTGCGAACGCGGCCAGAATCGCCGCGCTAAAGAAGCAGCTCGAGAATAACGCGAGCAGGCGCGTCCCGAATACCTCTGGTCCAAAGAAGTCCAGTGCACAGCGCGCTGCCGAGGCCGCTGCTGCCGCTGCCGCCCAGGAGGAGGCCGCCGCCGCCCTTGAGAGAGCGAAGGCGGAGGCGATCGTCGCCGCTGGAGCTGCTGCCGCGGCCGCCGCCGCTGCCGAAAAGATTCAGGCCGATGCTGCGCTCAAGGAGGCAGCGGCAGCCGCGGCTCAACAACGCTTCGCTGAAGCCGAGGCCGCCTCAAAGAGTGCCGCGGCGGCCCGCAAGGCATCGAAGGCCTTCTACGGCTCTTCATCGGGTAAAAATCTTGCCGCGAGAGCCCGTGGTATGGAGCCCTAAGCACCCAGAAGATAGACAAGCCCGACCTTCGATATAACATCCATTCCCGCATAGGCGATCGTTGCTGTTTTACCCGTGATGAGGAACTCCTCACTGGCGAGCCAAACAATCGGATATAGGGTCCACATGACCAGAGTCAGCAGAATCGCCGCGCTCGCCTTTAACTCAGAAAGAGTCCAAAGGATTGGCACGAAGGCCAGGCAGCCGAGCACGAACCACTTCCGGCGCTCATCTCTGTCCTTCGACTTCGTACCCTTATAGCCAGCCCAGATCATCACGGAGTTTGCAAGGATTAATCCTGCGATATGTGTGGTAGCCAACTTCGCCTTCAATAGGATGGCGAGCAACATCAGCGGTGTCGTGAGAATCCAATCGGCGTAGCGATAGAACTCTGTATTATCCTTATCGCTGAGCATATATGAATAGGCGGCCGCAGATATACCCGGAATCACTGATAAGGCTGGGTTTACAAAGACGATCGTTCCGAATGTTATAAATAGGGCTGTGAACGCGAGAGTTTGAGCGATAATATCTGGGTGCTGAATGGCGGCAATACGGGGTCCCAACAGCACCGATGGGATTAGTATTTTAGGACCGACTGTTGCCAGAAGGCTCATTATAATGGTAAAATATTTTATCTTAGTAGAATGGGCGGGGAATACATTGACTTAAATCATGTTATTGAAGGAAAAGACTATTATAAGGTACTAAATAAGAATACGGGATCGAAATTATATGTTGGATTTGCTAAGATTGTTTCTGGATTCAAAGAGCCTCTTAAGATTAAGTTTACGCAACACGATGTGACTAAGGGGGCTAAGTTATATACATATTATGACGACAACAGGAAGCCAAATCTATTTACTCAAGCATTCTATGGAGGTAGACGAAGCCGCAAGGCTTCGCGTAAAATGAAGCGTCGCCGCACCTATCGCAGATAATACTCGCTATACTGTATAGGATGAGTTATTTAGATAAAGCGGTCGGCATTCATGATCTCGAAGTGGGTAAGTCGTATATTCCTTTAAATAGTCGTGGGAACCTAGATAAGGCGCAGGCGGGAACCTATGGCAAAAAGTCGGCGAACCCTGATACTGCGACACTTAGATGGCTCAATGAACCCTTTGTTTTCAAAGTGCCCACATTATTTATCAAAGCCCGCCCCGACTCTCAAGGGCATTTGCAACCAATCACCGTGGGAGGTAGACGCATTCGCAAGGCCTTGCGTAAACGGCGCAGAAGCACGACCCGGCGCTAAATCTCGCGGAATATGTCTCGCATTTATAGGCGCATAATACTACCAGATGGAGAGCCTAACCGTGACGGCGATGGCCGGTCTTGGAAATCGCCTTATGGCGCTCACCTCTGCCCTTGCTATAGGGAGAGAGATGGGTATCCCGGTAAAGATCATATGGACACCGAGCTACGAATGCCGTATTGGATTCGATGATTTGTTTGAACCGCTTCCGAATGTTCAACGTAGCATCGCAAACGATGCGGGCCCTCCTATCATGTGTAAAAATGATGCAGAGTTCTCAGCTTTACCAAAGACCAGGCATATGCACATCTTAACTTACATACATTTCTACAGGTCTCCTCAACTGGGCTCGATTCTCAGAGAGCTAAAGCCGCGTCAAGAATATGTAGAGATAGTCAAAAAGCTCTTTGGAGATAAGACAGTCGTTGGAGTGCAGATCCGCCGTACAGATAATCAACAGGCGATCAAGCACTCGCCAACAGAGGCCTTTTTGACAGCGATGGCCACCTATCCTGCGACTACGCACTTTTTCTTGGCCACGGACTCGGAATTCGAAAAGGTCCGGCTGCGTGACGTGTACGGCTCCCGGATTCTCACCTTCGATGCACCTCTGAATAGGAATACTATGGAAGGAATGCGTGCAGCATTCGTAGATTTCCTGGCCTTGTCCCGATGCTCTGAAATCCTGGCCTCCTACTATTCCAGCTATTCAGAGAAGGCGTCTGAGTTCGGTGCGGTTCCTATGCGCGTTATTAAAGCTTAGAAATCCATATAATGATAGACACTGACCTAGTTATAGGTATAAATATTTACAAAAGTTTATCTACTCTCAGGAAACAGCTTACCACGATTAAACAGTATGTCATGTGTCGTTATATTGTAGTGCTAAACTGCGATCAATCCATGTTCAATACTATAAAGGACGAGACATTTGAATCAAATATAGTTATTAACCCTGAGATTATTAATAAGGATAGATTAAAGACGGGAACCTTATGTAAGGGGATAGCATCTAATATGGTATATGCTCTTTCGAATATTAATTTCAAATATTTTCTTATTTTATCTGGAAGAACAATATTCTATAGGACATTGCATTTAGAGGTATTAGATAAAACGAATAAGTTCTGGAGTTCTTTAAAAGAACGCGATCAAACGATTATACGACCGTTTAAACAAACGGGATGGTATCATTGGCCGATGATTCTAAAATCAAAATTAGCATCATATTATCTTTCAAAGGGGTATGATTTATATGTTTCTGCGCACGAGGGTCTTTGCTTTCATAAAGATGTAGTATTAAATATTGTACGCTTTCTGAATAATAATAAAATAATATCGGATAATATGTTCGCTTATTCTGGAGGGGCTTTTGAGGAGGTTTCATTTACCAGTATAGCAATGAATGAAACTGATCCTCTGAATTTACATTATGGTTATACATACATTGGCAACGGGGTATATGATACATGGGATGCAAATGATGAAACCAAATTCACAATAAAAATACAGTTTGATTAGTGCAGTTCCTAAAATTGGCGCCCAGGCCAAGGGACCCCCCTGGCATAAATGACCGACGCATCCGCCTACAAGAAGCACACGCACCGTGAGCATATCCTCGAGCTCCCCGATACCTATATCGGCTCGACGGATACGCACGCGGAGTCGCGCTGGGTCTTTGATGATACGGCGACTAAGATGGTCTACAAGGCAGTCGACTTCAACCCGGGTTTCTATAAGCTTTTCGATGAGATTCTTGTAAATGCCCGTGATGCGCTCGTGCGCAGTACGACGGAGGCCGGTCGCACTCCCATTCGGCATATTGACATCACGGTTGCAGAGAACCCTGTCAAGATCACCGTGGAGAATGACGGCGACGGCATTCCTGTCGAGATGCATCCGACGGAGAAGGTCTGGGCGCCTGAGCTGATCTTCGGCCACCTGCTCACCAGCGGCAACTACGCCAAGGGCGAGGAGAAGATCGTCGGTGGCAAGAACGGCTACGGTGCGAAGCTGACCAACATCTTTAGCACCAGCTTCACGGTCGAGACACGGTCTGTAAAGCACGGCAAGAAGTATTCCCAGACCTGGACGAAGAACATGTCGGTGGCCGGGAAACCGTCCGTTCGGGCTGACAAGGCGAAGGGTTTCGTGAAGATCTCGTACGAGCCGGATCTTACACGTTTTCCTGGCCTGAACGTGGACGATATGCTCACAGTGCTCCGGACGCGCGCTGTCGAGCTGGCCGCGCTCGCCGGCAAGGATGTGAAGGTGTCCTACAATGGCGCGGCCATCGTCACGAACACCTTTGAGAAGTTTACACGTCTGTTTGTGAAGGACGGCGCGGCCATTGCCTACGAGCGCTGTGGCGAGCGCTGGGAGGTCGCGGCCGTCATGGCCCGACAGCTATTTGAGGACGTGCCCGAGGAGAAGCACGTGTCCTTTGTGAACGGCATTCACACCAAGAAGGGCGGCAAGCACGTCGATAAGGTCGTGAGTACCGTGATCGGTGACTTCTGTGAGGTCGCGGCCAAGAAGAAGGTGGTGATCAAGCCGGCGCAGCTGAAGGACTCGGTGATCTTCTTTGTGGCGGCCACGATCGTGAATCCGGCCTTCGATTCGCAGACGAAGGAGACGCTGACGACGCCCGTTGGCAAGTTCGGCTCCGTCTTCAAGTCGGAAAAGCTGGTGGCCCAGCTGGTCAAGATGGGTCTCATGGACGAGGCCACGGCGATTCTGGACGCGAAGGCGAATCGCGATGCCAAGAAGTCGGACGGCACAAAGAAGAAGACGCTGCGTGGAATGACGAAGCTGGTGGATGCGCTGTGGGCGGGCACGGCGAAGTCGGGTGAGTGCACGCTGATCCTGACGGAGGGAGATTCGGCTGCGACGTCGGCGATCTCGGGCCTCAAGGTCGTGGGTCGCGAGGCCTGGGGTGTGTTTCCGCTCAAGGGTAAGATGCTGAATGTACGCGACGTGTCAGCGGACAAGTTCTCGAAGAACGAGGAGCTGGCCTCGATCAAGAAGATCCTCGGCTTGGAGCAGGGTAAGAAGTATGAGAGCCTGAAGACGCTCCGCTACGGTCGCGTGATGGTCATGGCGGACCAGGACTTGGACGGATCGCATATCAAGGGTCTGCTGATGAACCTGTTTCATGCGGAGTGGCCGTCGCTCATGAAGGCCGGGTTCCTGTGTTCTCTGGCCACGCCGCTGCTGAAGGCTACGCGTCGTGGGACGACGGTCAGCTTCTTCTCGCC
>Ga0209189_1002053_pt1 | contig 14499 bp, 10 predicted proteins | sample C_130820_EF_Meta_FD_187308 | JGI IMG/M metagenome (GOLD analysis project Ga0209189, IMG submission 187308) | Freshwater microbial communities from Lake Croche, Canada to study carbon cycling - C_130820_EF_MetaG (SPAdes) (version 3) | ecosystem: Environmental > Aquatic > Freshwater > Lake... | reverse complement strand
CCCAGCGGTTTTGGTGCAAGCCGCCAGCGCAGCTGGCTTGGACGTCGTTAAGGCGCAAGAGGTTTTGCAGAGCGACCAATACGCCTTAGAGGTTCGATCCAGCCAGCAAGAGTGGCAGCGCGCAGGCATACGCTCTGTGCCAGCATTGGTAGTTAACCGCAAGTACCTGATTTCAGGCGGGCAGCCCGCTGAAGCTTTTGAGGAGGCTTTGCGCAATATGGCGCAAGAACTGGACAGTTAAGTCCGAGCATCATTGGCTTACGAGTGGACTTCTGTTGTCCAAGGACCTACGGTAACGCCCACATGCTGGGTATGGTTTGCGCCGCCATGGATCACGCCACGTATAGGTGAAATATCTGCATAGTCTCGGCCAATTGCAAGCCGCACATAGTCCTCTGCAGGTGTACCCCAACCATCATGGTCATTAGTGGGGTCGAGGTCATACCAGCGCACTGATGGCTCTCCCGGCAAGTCGGGTACGTACACAGAAACCCATGCATGCGACGCGTCACTTCCCAGCAACTTTTCCTGCCCTGGTGGTGGATGGGTTACCAAATACCCGCTCACGTAACGTGAAGGTAAGCCCATCGTGCGCAAACACGCCAACATGATGTGCGCAAAATCCTGGCATACCCCTTTGCGCATGGCTAAGGCTTCACGAGCAGGGGTGTTGATTTCAGTGCTTTGGGAGGCATATTCGAAGTCCTTATGAATGCGGTGCATAAGGTCGCGCATGCACTTGATTAACGGAGCGTCTATGGGAAAACTCGGGCGAGCGTACTGTGCAAAGTCCTCATGGCGTTCCACGAATGGCGAAGGAAACACAAACTCAACAGCCTCATCAAAGGGTTGGTTTGCGTTGTACTTGAATTGCTTTTGCACTACGTTCCAACTGACCAGGCCCGCATCCGCTGGCACTGAATTTGGCGCTTGAGTTTCTAGCTGACTTATGGCAGTCACATCAAGCGCCGTATGTGGTGATTGGAATGAGAAATATGTGCGGATATTGCCAAAAACATCTCGCTCTTGATTTGATTGGAGGGGTGGCGGCTCAATAATCAATTTCTGTTGGCTCAACGTCTGGCACGGCGCTGTCTGGGGCTGCAAGCACAACATGTGTTGGGCCGTTTCAACGGCGGGCGCATAGTCGTAATGCGTGTGGTGGGTCACCTGAAGCTTCATAGAAGAGGGTTCAGCCTTTAGGTGCTCAGACTTTTGCCAACATCTTGGGTATGTGTGAAAAATCTCAAACTGATTTCGTCCGACACTGTCCATGAGGCCTGGGTTAATTCATCGAGTAATCGGCCAAAGGTCGGTAAGGTATTGAGCTCATTGCACAGCACATCAAGTTCCCAATGTTTGGGGTCAGGTAAAAGTGCCAGCATTTTTTTCATTTGCTTGGAGTTGGCTTTGGGTAATTTGCTCAAACTCTTTCTTAGCGCTCGTGTGACCCATGCCAGAGAGCGGGGGTTGTCGTCACTCATGACCAACAACTCCAGGAGGGCGCACACACTTCGGCTTTGCTGGTAGTTAGCATGAAAAGTGATGGTGCTGTCAAATAAAGACAAAATGGCGGCAAACCCACCTGCCTCATGCAGGCCTTCGGACTGCTCTATGATTTTTGTGGCACTGGATAAAAAGTCCAAACGCTCCACAAAACGGCCAATGGTCATCAAGCGCCAACCTTCGTCGCGCGTCATGCGGTCAATTTGAGCGCCGGTCATAGCTGCCAGTGTTGCGCTGGTCGTGTCCAAGGTCCTGAGTACCTGAACAAACGAAAAATCTCCTTGATTCTGCAGTGAGGCGCACGACTCTCGAAACTCTTGCTCTGCCCGAACGGTCATGCGCCATTGCTCTAAAGACAAACGGTCACGTACCGCCGAGGCATTGGTTTTCACCGCTTGAAGATCAAAACCAAGGCTGTAGCTATGGTGATGGTCGTTAAGGCTGGCAATGAGGGCGCGCTCAAAAACACGGCGCGACTGCAAAGGTGAGGGCGTGCCGGTTGGAATCAGATGGTTATGCTCCGCCATAAGCTGGAGTGCCTTCATGAGGGATACGGAGCCCTGGTGCTCACCGTTAAGCGCTTCTAGAGTCAGTCGGACCAAACGTAGCGTGTTTTCAGACCGCTCCGTGTAGCGGCCTAACCAGTAGAGGTTTTCGGCTGCACGACTTGTGACCAAGCGCCTACGTTCCATCACCATAGCCGGAGTGAGCTGGGGTTGCAACAAGCTGGTGCGGTCTACCTCTCCTTCGGTTCTCACCCAGACATCGGCACTGCTTCCGCCACGCTGCATAGTGGCCATCCCATCGTCTGCACTGACCAATCGGGCCAACCCACCGGGTAAAACTCTCCAGGAGTTGCGACCATCGGCCATAGCAAATACCCGCAGCATCACAGAACGTAGCTCCATACGAGGACGCTGTGGATCAGAGTTCCAAATGGGCATTTGCGACAATCGTTTATTGGCTTGCAAGGTGTAGAGGTCACCTTCACGCATAATTTTTCCAGACCATTCGTCCTGACCGCTTCGTGATAGCTCAGACCCCCGCACTGGATCGAGGGTGGGCAAGTTGGGTGATTTGGGGTAGGTGGGATGAATTACGCATTCTGTTAACCGTGGCAATACTTGTGCAACAGCGGCTTGTTCTCCACACCACCAAGTTGGAGCTGCGGGGAGTTGGAGTTCCTGGTCTAACAGGTGCTGCGACAGTGCAGGTAGAAAACCCAGCAATGCGTTGGATTCCAAAAAGCCTGAGCCCGGAGCATTGACCACCAGCACATTACCGGCACGAATGGCTTGCAACAGACCCGGAACACCTAAAGAGGAGTCGGACCTAAGTTCAAGCGGGTCCAGCCACACATCGTCAACCCTCTTGATTAGGCTGTCGATGGGTTCCAGTTTTTCTAGGGTGCGCAAATATAGACGGCAGTTACGTACCACCAAATCATTGCCTTGGACCAAGGTCAGACCCAGATAACGCGCCAAGTAAGCGTGTTCAAAATAGGTTTCGTTGTATGGGCCGGGAGTTAACAAGGCAATGTGTGCATCTGCACCCGCAGGGCTCATTTGGCGTATTCCCTCGATCAACGCACGGTATGTGGATGCCAAATGCTGCACCTGCATCGTTTCAAAGGCTTGCGGAAATTGGCGCGAAATAGACAGCCGGTTTTCCATCAAATAACCCAGTCCCGAGGGGGCTTGCGTCCGCTGTGCCATAACCCACCACATGCCATCGGGTCCTCGCGCTAGGTCAAATGCGGCGATGTTCAAGTGGTTGCCACCCACAGGGTTCACGCCATGCAAAGCCCGTAAATAACCTGGGTGGCCATGTACCAAAGCCGCTGGAAGCAAGCCCTTGCGCAGTAGCTGCTGCGGTCCATACACATCCGCCATGATCGCGTTGAGCAACTGCACTCGCTGAAGGACACCGTTTTCAATTTGTTTCCAACTCGCAGGAGAAATAACAAGTGGAAATAAATCCAGCGCCCACGGCCGTTGCAGGTCTTGGCTGTCGGCGTAGACGTTGTAAGTCGTACCGTTGTCTCGTATTTGGCGAGCCAGTTGATCGGTGCGCAGATTCAGCTCTGACCAATCGTTGATGCCAGCATTTGTAAAAAAGTCGTGCCAGCCAGGTGCCAATTGGTCGGGTTGAGCTAAAAAGTCTGGGGCTTCATCTCCCAAGGCTTTGGGAAGATGGTGGGGAAGTACTCCACCCCTGAGCTCGTCAAAATGCCCTGCCTGTGCAGTTGCCGCCCAACAAGCCACATCTTGTGACCCAGAGTTGGGTTCCAAAGCCATTTGCTGGGGCTGTACAGGACCACTCATGTGGCTTGAATCAACAAAATTGCGTTCCACTCACGTATTGTCTCAGCGCCGCAGATCTAGGGTGAAGGGAAACTCTTTGCTAGCCGACAGCTGCGCATTCGCAGGCGGTACCAATATTGGGCCTGAACTATGTCCCATTGGCTCAAAGCGGGACATCCTCCGGCTTTCAGCCTCGTAGGCATTGATCGGCAAGGTGTCGTAGTTACGGCCTCCAGGGTGCACCACATGGTAGCGGCAACCTCCAACTGATTTTTTAAACCAAGTGTCCACCAAATCTAGAGTGAGTGGGGCATGAACTCCAATATTAGGATGCAAACTCGATGGTGGGTTCCAGGCTTTGTATCGAATGCCGGCCACGAACTCACCTGTTGTCCCGGTCGATTGCAATGGCACGGGGCGGCCGTTGCAGGTCAGAGCGTAACGGCTTTCATTAAAGCCCGATACGTGTACCTCAAGGCGTTCTAAGGACGAATCCACATAACGTACCGTACCTCCGCTGCTACCTTCTTCTCCCATCACATGCCAAGGCTCCAAACCGTTACGCAGGCTTAACTCAACGCCCATGTGGTTCACTTGGCCCACCAGTGGAAAGCGGAATTCAAAGTGTGGAGCAAACCATGTGTCCTGAAAGTCAAATCCGGCTTGCCGCATTTCAGTCATCACACCCGCAAAGTCCATGCGTACAAAGGTGGATAGTAAAAATCGGTCGTGCAATTCAGTGCCCCAACGGGTTACGGGAGCAAGGTATGGTGCATTCCAAAACCTGGCCACCAAAGCGCGCAACAGAAGTTGTTGTGCCACGCTCATGCGGGCGTGAGGGGGCATTTCAAATGCGCGCAGTTCTAATAATCCCAGTCGTCCGGTTGAGCTGTCGGGTGAATACAGTTTGTCAATACAAAATTCGCTTCGGTGTGTATTGCCCGTCACGTCTACCAAAATATTTCGCAAGCTGCGGTCGAGCAACCATGAGGGCATATAGCCGCTTTGTGGTCCCCAATGTTGTCTTTGCTCGTGAATTTGTTGAAGTGCAATTTCCAGTTCATAGAGCTGGTCGTTTCGGGCTTCGTCCACGCGTGGAGCCTGGCTGGTGGGTCCAATGAACAGCCCCGAAAACAAATAGCTCAGGGCCGGGTGGTTGTGCCAATAAAGCAGCAAGCTGGCCAACAGGTCCGGGCGCCTTAAAAATGGGCTGTCTGCGGGCGTGGCCCCGCCCATTACCACATGGTTGCCGCCGCCTGTGCCGGTGTGCTTACCGTCGGCCATGAATTTTTCGGCCGACAGCCTAGATTCAAAAGCCGCTTGGTACAAAAACTCCGTGTGCTGAACCACCTCTTGCCAGCTGTGCGCTGGGTGAATGTTGACTTCAATCACGCCTGGATCTGGGGTAACCTGCAAGACCTTAATTCTTGGGTCGCGTGGAGGTGGATATCCTTCCAGCACCACTTTCATATTCAGGTCTTGAGCGGTTGCTTCCACTGCGGCAAGCAGGTCTAAATAATCTTCCAGCTTTGCCAGCGGCGGCATGAAAACATAAAGCACCCCACTTTGGCCTCCATGCTCGGTTTCAGCTTTAGGTCCATTGGCACGCATGGGATCCCGGGTTTCAATGCACATTGCTGTGCGCGTGATCCAATGTGCCGACTCATGCCGCGCTGGAAAAGTTGCGTTTGTTAACTTATTGCCTTTGCCTGTATTTACGGCACTGGAAACGACATTTGAGTCCTCAGTTGATGAGCTTTGGAACTGGGCTTTGATTTGTGCTGAACTGGGCAAGGGCGCTCGCGGTGCAAACGGGTCTTGCTCAATCAAATGGGGGTAGTCGGTGCCGGTGACCCAAGGCAGCGAATCCAAAGGTAACCTGTAGCCCATGGGTGAATCGCCGGGTACCAAGTACATGCGCTCATCCCTAAAAAACCATGGGCCCGTACTCCACTTTGGGCCTGCAAGCTCAGGGGTATCGTTGGCTTGAAGGGGCAAAACGTAGCCAATCACGCTGTCGAGCTTTTGTTCAAACACGCGCCTCAGGCGAATGCGCTCCATTTCATCTTCCAGGCGAGAGTCGTGTGGGTCAACGTTCACTGGCAGGCGTCTTTCACGCCATAAGTAGTACCAAACATCTTCAAAACCTGGGGTAATGAATTGAGGACTTAGCGCCAATCGTTCAGCCAAGCGCGTGACAAACTTTTGGGCATCATCTGGGGTGTAGTGCAGGGTACTACGCTCATCTGCAAATAAATCTGGCCGTTGCCAAATAGGTTGGCCATCTGTGCGCCAGTAAATAGACAAAGCCCACCGCGGGAGCTGTTCGCCGGGGTACCACTTGCCTTGTCCAAAGTGCAAAAAACCACCTTGGCCATATTCATCTCTTAATTTGTGAACCAATTTAGTGGCAAAGCCGCGCTTGGTGGGGCCAAGGGCATCTGTGTTCCATTCTGGTGCATCACGGTCACCCACGGCAACAAAGGTGGGCTCTCCTCCCATGGTCAGCCGTACATCACCTCTAAGCAGGCTTTGGTCAACGATGTCGCCTGTATCCAAAATGTGCTGCCACTGTTCGTCGGTGTAGGGTTTGGTGACTCGGGGTGATTCATGAATGCGTGTCACCGACATGTGGTGTTTGAATTCAACTTCACACTCATCTACTGCACCTTCAATGGGGGCAGCAGCTGTCGGGTGGGGCGTGCAGGCTAAAGGCACATGGCCTTCGCCAGCTAGTAAACCAGAGGTTGGGTCCAGCCCAACCCATCCGGCACCGGGCAAGTAAACCTCACACCAAGCATGTAAGTCGGTGAAGTCTTGGGTGGTGCCGCTGGGGCCGTCTAGGGCTTTCACATCGGGGGTGAGTTGAATCAGGTAGCCCGACACAAATCGTGCCGCCAGTCCACAATGGCGAAGCAACTGCACCAACAACCATGCAGAGTCTCGACAAGAGCCACTGCGTAGGGTTAGCGTTTCTTCGGTGGTTTGTACCCCTGGCTCCATCCGGATCAGATATTGAATATCTTGGTGCAATTTTTGATTGATGGCCACCAAAAAGTCGATGGTGCGTCTGGGGGTTAGATCAATGCTTTTTAAATAACGCTGGAGCTGCGGCGTACTTTTTGGGGATATGGGCTCGGTTACCAAATAGGGTGCCAAATCCAATTGAATATCTTTGGCATAGTGCAGAGGAAAATTTTCCGCATCTTTTTCAAGAAAAAAATCAAACGGGTTGTACACCGCCATTTCCACTACCAAATCCACCGTGACCTTAAATTGGGTGGTGCGCTCCGTAAACACCAAACGGGCTTGGTAGTTGGCAAAAGGGTCTTGCTGCCAATTGATGAAATGTTGTGCGGGTTCTACCTTTAATGAATAAGCCACCACCTTACTGCGGCAGTGCGGCGCAGGGCGGAGGCGTACAACCTGAGGGCCCAAGTTGACCAGTTGGCCATAGCTGTAGTGGGTAACGTGCTGCAGAGCGGCGTGGATGGTCATGGGCGATGCTTTCTGTCCAATGAATCAAATCAGGGCCTTGACAACTCTAGCAAGACACGAGCCAATGCGCATGAAGCCGGCGGTAAAAAGCCTAAAAATGTGAGCCATTACGTGATGCGACTCAAATGTGGCATTTAAATTGCTTTCTATATCGCCAACCTTAACGGAGTCATCCATATGGGATTTGATGAGATGTATGCGGTCAATTCGCAGGTTGACTCCAGGCAGTCTTTGGGTGCGCGGTCGCACTATCAGGCTTATGCCGAATGGTTGGCCAGGCAGGTGGATGCCACCATGCAAGCTCGTCGAGCTGAGGCCGAGGTGATTTTTCGCCGGGTGGGAATTACCTTTGCCGTTTATGGCGAAAAAGATGAAGACGGCTCTGGAACCGAGCGCTTGATTCCCTTTGACGTCATTCCCCGCATCATTTCATCTACCGAATGGGCCGGTTTGCAAAGGGGTATTACTCAACGGGTAGCCGCTCTGAACCGTTTTGTGCACGATGTTTACCACGGCCAAGAAATTTTGAAGGAGGGGCTGATTCCTTCAGAGCAAGTGCTTCAAAACGTGCAGTTCCGTCCCGAAATGATGGGTGTCAATGTGCCTGGCAACATCTACTCACATGTCAGCGGTATTGATATTGTGCGGGCGGCTAACAGTCAAGGCGGCGGTGAATATTACGTCCTTGAGGACAACCTTCGGGTACCCAGTGGTGTGAGCTACATGATTGAAGACCGCAAGATGATGATGCGGTTGTTCCCTGATTTATTCAGTACCTACTCTGTGGCTCCAGTGGCGCATTACCCAGACTTGCTGCTCGAAACCTTGCGCGATGCCAGCCCGGGCGGCCGGTCTCAGCCCAATGTTGTGGTGCTCACGCCGGGCATGTACAACAGCGCCTATTTTGAGCATGCGTTCTTAGCGCAACAAATGGGCGTGGAGTTGGTCGAGGGTAAAGACCTTTTTGTGAAAGACCGTTACGTCTACATGCGAACCACTCGAGGCCCCAAGCAGGTAGACGTGATTTACCGCCGTGTGGACGATGACTTTTTAGACCCAGCGGCCTTCCGAGTCGATTCCACCTTGGGTTGTGCCGGTTTGATGGACGCCTACAAAGCTGGGCATGTCACGGTATGCAACGCCATCGGCACGGGGGTGGCGGACGACAAATCCATTTACCCTTATGTACCGGCCATGATCGAGTTTTATTTGGGTGAAAAGCCCATTTTGAACAATGTGCCTACCTACATGTGTCGCAAACCTGAAGACTTGGCCTACACCTTGGCCCATTTAGGCGAGCTGGTAGTCAAGCAAGTTCATGGGGCTGGGGGCTACGGTATGTTGGTAGGTCCTGCGTCTACCAAGAATGAAATTGAAACCTTTAGAAGCCAGTTGCTGGCACATCCTGAGCTCTATATTGCCCAGCCCACTTTGAGTTTGTCCACTTGCCCCACCTATGTGGAGTCGGGCATTGCACCACGACATATTGACCTTCGTCCGTTTGTCTTGTCGGGCAAAACAGTTCAAATGGTTCCGGGTGGCCTCACACGTGTGGCGCTGAAAGAAGGTTCCTTGGTGGTCAACAGCAGCCAGGGTGGTGGAACTAAAGACACATGGGTGCTTGAAGCATAAGGAATTGGGCATGTTAAGCCGTACCGCAGATCACTTGTACTGGATGTCCCGTTACTTTGAGCGCGCGGAAAACACGGCCCGCATGCTTGACGTCAATTACCAAACTTCTTTACTGCCTCAATCGGCTGCAGTTGCCAAATGGGGTTGGCAAGGGCTTTTATCTATCAGCGAGTTGCTTCCTTCATACCAAGCTTTGTATGGTGAAGTCACAGCCAATGGGGTTATGGAATTTATGGTGAGTGACCCTGACAACCCATCTTCCATCCTCTCTTGTTTGCGAGCGGTTCGGGAAAATGCACGTGCGGTTCGAGGCACCTTAACCACGGAGTTGTGGGAAACCCAAAACCAAACATGGCTGGAGGCTCAGCGATGGGTGAGCAGCAAAGCATTTTTGAGTGACCCAGGGCAGTTTTTTGAATGGGTCAAATTTCGCTCACATTTGTCCCGAGGTGTCACCGTGGGTACCATGCTGATGGATGAAGCGCTTTATTTCATGCGAATGGGTACTTTTTTAGAGCGCGCCGACAACACAGCCCGTTTGGTGGACGTGAAGTACCACGCTGTTGAAAGCGACTTTTTTGGTGCGGCCAACGAAAAAGACCAAGCCTATGACTTCTATCACTGGAGTGCAATTCTGCGCAGTGTGAGTGCCTTTGAGGTCTATCGCAAGGTGTACCGTGATGTTATTCGCCCCGAACGTGTGGCCGAGTTGTTGATTCTTCGGCCAGACATGCCGCGGTCATTGCACGCCAGCATGGTGGAGGTATTGAGTAATCTTAAATTGGTGAGTGAACGCCACGACACTGAAACTTTGCGTTTGACCGGCAAGCTTCTAGCAGAACTGAAGTATGGGCGTATCGATGAAATTATGGAAACAGGGCTTCATCTTTACCTCACCCGTTTTTTAGAGCAAATCAACCAAATTGGTGCACGCATCAGTGCTGAATTTTTGGGTTTTGAACCAGCTTTATAAAAAACATTCGCCCAAATTGGTGCATGAGGCATCTCTTGCACCAATCGTAAGCTGGCACGGAGATTGCTCGTACATGTAGGTCTTTAACCCATAGGTGCCTACATGACTTCATATTTTGATCCCTACGAAGCCGACCGGCCTTTGCTGCTCAAGTGCAGTTGTGGCCGAGACCATACCGTCTCTGAACATCAGGCCGAAGCCACCGCTGAGGTTGCCGCTGCAGAGTTGCGTCAACGCAGCCTAGGGCTGGACTTTGAGGCCTACAGCAACCAGTTTGTTGAGGCCACCTTAATCAAGGCCATCTTTCCACAAGACGCGGTTAGAAGGCGTTTTTTGAAAGCAGTGGGCAAGGGCACCGCAATGGCCGCTATATCAAGTGTGTTGCCCATAGCCAGCCTGCAAGCCATGGCGCAAGATAAAAACACCTTAGAGAAAAAAGACCTCAAGATTGGTTTTATACCTATCACTTGTGCCACACCACTCATCATGGCGCACCCTTTGGGCTTTTACCGCCAGCAGGGCTTGAATGTCGAGGTCACTAAAACCGCAGGCTGGGCCCTGATTCGCGACAAGATGATCAACAAGGAGTACGACGCGACGCACTTTTTGAGCCCCATGCCCTTGGCGATTTCCTTAGGTCTGGGCTCTAATGCCACCCCCATGAATGTGGCCACCATTCAAAACGTCAATGGCCAAGCCATTACCTTGTCGCTTAAGCACAAAGACAATCGCGACCCCAAAAACTGGAAGGGATTTAAATTTGCCATTCCGTTCGAGTTCAGCATGCACAACTTCTTGTTGCGCTACTACTTGGCCGAAGCCGGAATCAACCCCGATACCGATGTGCAAATTCGTGTAGTGCCTCCTGCAGAAATGGTGGCCAACTTACGCGCAGGCAATATCGATGGCTTTTTAGGTCCGGACCCCTTTAACCAGCGCGCCGTGTTTGAGGAAGTGGGCTTTATCCATTTGCTAACCAAAGACATCTGGAATGGCCACCCTTGCTGCGCGTTTGGTACCAGCACCGAGTTCATTCAAAAGAACCCCAACACTTTTGCTGCGCTTTACAGGTCGATACTTACCGCGGCTGCCATGGCACGCAAGCCAGAAAACCGCGAACTCATTGCCAAGGTCATTGCGCCTGCCCAGTACCTGAACCAGCCTGAAGTGGTGCTCACTCAAGTTCTAACGGGTAAGTTTGCCGATGGACTTGGGGGCATTCGAAATGTGCCCGATCGTGCGGACTTTGACCCTATGCCGTGGCAGAGCATGGCGGTGTGGATGCTTACCCAAATGCAGCGTTGGGGCTACATCAAGGGCGATGTGGACTACAAGCAAATTGCAGAAAAGGTGTTTTTGCTGACCGATGCCAAAAAGCACATGAAGTCTTTAGACCAAAAAGTGCCCGATGGCGCCTATCCCAAGTTCAAGATCATGGACAGAGAGTTCGACCCCTCTAAGGCTGCCGAATACGCCAAGAGCTTTGCCATCCGAAAGGCGGCCTGACATGACCTCTGTGAGATCGCTCAACCTTAGGGCAGGCCTGCTTTCGGCGTTGATCTTTTTGTTGGTGTTGGCAATTTGGTATGTGGCCACAGCCTCTTCGGCTGTGGTGAATTCCACAACCGGAATGACGCCCGAACAAATCGAGTACGCCAAGATGATGGGCAAAGACGTGGGCACGCCAGCCAAGAGCTCTGGGTTTCCAACCTTAGCCCAAATGGGCAATACGGTATGGGGCCATGTGTCGGACCCGTTTTATGACAAAGGACCTAACGACAAAGGCATTGCCATTCAGTTGGCGCACTCTTTGGCTCGTGTGGCTTTAGGTTTTGGGCTGGCTTGTTTGGTGGCTATTCCCATGGGGTTTGTGATTGGCATGTCGCCTTTGTTGCGTCGCGCTTTAGACCCGTTTATTCAGGTGCTCAAGCCCATCAGCCCCTTGGCTTGGATGCCGTTGGCGCTTTACACCATCAAAGACTCATCTATTTCGGGCATCTTTGTCATCTTTATTTGCTCGGTTTGGCCGATGTTGGTCAACACCGCATTTGGTGTGGCTTCGGTCAAGCGGGACTGGCTCAATGTGGCCGCAACCCTTGAAGTGAGTCCTTTGCGTAAAGCCTTTTTGGTCATCCTTCCGGCGGCTGCGCCCACCATCCTGACCGGAATGCGCATCAGTATGGGCATTGCCTGGTTAGTGATTGTGGCGGCAGAAATGCTGGTGGGTGGAACGGGGGTTGGTTACTTTGTTTGGAATGAGTGGAACAACCTGTCCCTTACCAATGTGATCTTTGCCATTTTGTTAATTGGTGTGGTGGGGATGTGTCTGGACCTCATGTTTGCGCAGCTGCAAAAAGGGGTGACCTATGTGGAGTGATGTTCAGGAGCGTTCTATGACCGCAGTGTCTAACGTTCAACAAGGCCAAGGCTTTTTGCGCATTGAGCAACTTAGTAAGGCCTACAACCCCTTAAAACCTGTGTTCTCTGGGGTGTCATTCACCTTAGATAAAGGGGAGTTTGTCTGCATCATTGGGCATTCGGGCTGCGGCAAAACCACCATCTTGAATGTTTTGGCGGGCTTAGATCAAGCTACCAGCGGCAATGTGTTTATGGATGGGCGCGAAGTGGCTGGCCCAAGCCTAGAGCGGGGTGTGGTGTTTCAGGGGCACGCCCTGATGCCTTGGCTGACCGTGCGGCAAAACATTGCCTTCGCCGTGCGCTCTCGTTGGCCAGATGCCAGCTCACAAGAGCTTAAAGCGCAGGTAGAAAAGTTCGTGGCCATGGTGGGTTTGTCGCACGCCATTGACAAAAAGCCTAGCCAACTGTCTGGCGGCATGAAGCAGCGGGTGGGCATTGCACGTGCTTTTGCCATTCAACCCAAGATGCTGTTGCTAGACGAGCCTTTTGGCGCCCTGGACGCTTTAACACGGGGCACCATTCAAGACGAGCTCATGGGCATCGTGCGGCAAACGCAGCAAACCGTGTTCATGATCACCCACGATGTAGACGAAGCCATTTTGTTGGCCGACCGCATTTTGCTCATGAGCAACGGCAGTGAGTCCGCAGGCGTCTACACCCCCGGAGGTATTGCCGAAGTGGTAGCTAACCCCTTGCCGCGCAGCCGCACGCGATCTGGCTTGCACCATTTGCCAGGCTATTACGACTTGCGCAATCACATTGTGGACTTTTTGGTTACCCGTGCCTTGGCGCACTAAGCATTTTCAATTGCCAATTTCAATTTTTAATGGAGAACTTATGAACCGCAACGACGTCACTGAAAAAATCATTTCCACCAAAGTGTCCAAAGGGCTCAAATGGGAAGACATTGCCCAAAAGGTGGGGCTTAGTAAAGAGTGGGTGACTGCTGGTTGCTTGGGCCAAATGACCTTTGATGCGGAGCAAGCCAAAGTGCTTGGGGAGGTTTTTGAGTTAAACGCCGAAGAAATCAAGTGGTTGCAAGTGGTGCCTTACAAAGGCTCCTTGCCCAGCCAAGTCCCCACCGACCCACTCATTTACCGTTGGTATGAGATCGTCAGTGTGTATGGCACCACTATCAAAGAGCTCATTCATGAAGAGTTTGGTGACGGCATCATGAGCGCTATTGACTTCAGCATGGACATTGTTCGCCAGCCCGACCCCAAGGGAGACAGGGTCAATGTGGTGCTCTCAGGCAAGTTTTTGCCTTACAAGCAGTACTGATTGAACATGAACACCACTGCAGCGGAAAGCCGCCCACCTTTCCCCCCTTTTACTGCGGACACCGCGGCACAAAAAGTTCGCATGGCCGAAGATGCATGGAACTCGCGTGACCCTGCGCGTGTGGTGGGTGTGTACACCCTCGACACACGTTGGCGCAATAGGTCAGAGTTTCCGGTCGGGCGGGAAGAGGTAAAAGTTTTTCTCACTCGTAAGTGGGTGCGTGAGTTGGAGTACCGCCTGATCAAAGAACTCTGGGCCTTTACCGACAACCGCATTGCCGTGCGGTTTGCTTATGAGTGGCATGACGACTCAGGCAACTGGTTTCGGAGCTATGGCAATGAAAACTGGGAGTTCAATGAGCAGGGCCTCATGATGCGGCGTTTTGCCAGCATCAACGATTTGCCGATTGCCCAAGCCGACCGCAAGTTTCATTGGCCTTTGGGTCGCAGACCTGACGATCACCCAAGCCTCAGTGAATTGGGACTTTGAAAAAGCCGTTAACTAATCACAAAGCTTATAGGGCTAATTTTGAGTTGATTTTCACTGGTTACTACCAATATGGGTTGTGTGTAGTCATCCATAGAATTTGTTTTCAAATTTGAACGCAAAACAACTTAACTTCATGCAGATAAATGCCAACCGTGATACTCAAGTCATTATTTCTGGTGCAGGACCTGTCGGCCTTTTAACTGCTTTGATATTGGCCCAAAACCAAATCAGTTGTTTGGTTTTGGAAGCACATTCCACCCTGACCCACGATCTGCGAGCGGGAACCTTTCATCCACCCACTTTGGAAATGTTGGATCGCGTGGGGGTCACTCAGGCGATGTTGGACATTGGCATTCGAGTGCCTAAGTGGCAATCTTGCGACTTGGATTTTGGCTTGGT
>Ga0209189_1002049_pt1 | contig 14507 bp, 20 predicted proteins | sample C_130820_EF_Meta_FD_187308 | JGI IMG/M metagenome (GOLD analysis project Ga0209189, IMG submission 187308) | Freshwater microbial communities from Lake Croche, Canada to study carbon cycling - C_130820_EF_MetaG (SPAdes) (version 3) | ecosystem: Environmental > Aquatic > Freshwater > Lake... | reverse complement strand
TTGCTCAATCGTGCTCTCGGGTCTTCAAAATAATCTGTACCCATATCCTTGTTTAGGGATATCTGTATAGCATCTTTGATCAGTTTTTCAACTGGACCATAGTCGCCTGCTTCGAGTAAATCGGCACTGGCAATAATAGCACGTTCGAGACCTTTATGTCGACTAAAGTTTTCAAATTCATTCATTAGCCAGTCATAGTTTTCTGCAGGCAACTTCACTGGTTGTAAATCCATTTTGCAACTGGCATTGACAATACTTGCTTCGGGCATGACTTTATATTCATCTACGTATTTGGTAATGAATTCAGCAGTATCTTGATATCGTTGATCAAAGTTGAGTGGATCAAAAATGTTTTGACAACGTACAAATGTTTCTGCATCTGAGAGGAACATCTCTAGATACAATAATTGCATTTCGCTAGTATAGTTGGGTTTTGGTTGTTTATCTTTTTTATTCATCAGTTAGTGCTTCTAATTTTTTCTGTAGTAATTGTATTTTTATCTTATTTGTTTCTCGGTAGTGCATGATCGTGGTCAATGTATATAGACGTCCATATACTTCAGTAGCTTTGGCTGCATCTTTAATATGTTCTTCCCACGGTGGTAAACTTACACCCCATCCGTTATCAAGTGCTGCCTTAACTAATTTAGCACCAGGTTTATCTTTATCAGGTACAACGATTACAGGTTTACCTAAGGCGTTTATCCTTGCGCATTGAGTTTCGTTAGGTTCATTGGTCATAATAGCAACCCCATCAACTGCAATTGCATCAAATTGACCCTCTACTACTATAACACATTCTTTATTGTAGGTCTGCCTATCCATATTGAACACATAGCCGCTTTGACTATCCGTAAGATATTTGGGTTTGCCATCTTTGATCTTACGACCAGTATAGCCTACTATTTTGCCCTTGTCGTAGAATGGTATAATAACCCGATCCGCATATCCGGGGGCAGGTGACCACATCCAATCATACCAGTCGAGACCCATACCACGGCCTAGTATGTATTCTACTATGTTACCAATGTCTTCACTTGTATCAGGAAGATATGCAGTATTAATCCAATCCATCACAGTCATTGTGCCTTCGGGCAGTGATTTCTCTAGCAGATCAAATACTATTGCTTTTTTAGCCTGTGGTTGATCGTCTTTAAACTTTAGAGTTATTAGTCCGAGTTTACTAATATCAGTATCGCCCATACCACACCATTTTAATAATAGTTTAGTATTACTGCTAAGAAGTTTACCCGGGCTCCAGCCTGCCTTAAAACCGCAGTTAAAACAATGATAAGTAAAACCGTCCTGGGTGAATAGTACCCCGCCGCGTTTTTTAGTATCGTGCCTATCACCTCTATGATGACAGCAGACAGCATTAAAACTAATCCAGCCACCGCTAGTTAGTTTTCTATTACCTGGTAAAAGTGTGTGTAGTGCTGCCTGAATTTGATTCATGCACTAGTTTAACTTCGATATAGTACCTTGTCAAACGATCCGAAGAAATTAGGATTATTGTTATCTGGTTCTCCAGGTGCAGTAGCGGGGATATGTACAACTCGAATATAGGTATATATACCGTTAAAATTGACGTAGTCAACTCCACTAAATCCATTGTATGATTTATTTTTTACGGTATAATAACTATTATCAGCAGTAGGAGTATTGTCTAATGTGGCCTGAATAAGGACATTACCCTTATACCCGGTCATATAACTTGCAACAGTATGTAATGCAGTATTACCGTTATATTCTGGATTAGCATATATGTTTCCGCTCTTATGTTCGTATAGATGTGTAGTTGTGTTGTATGATGGAAGAAAACTACTAACGGTGGTACTATCTTTAAGTACCGGAAAAACATCGTTGGTAAGATGTAATGTGCCATTCATACCATAGTAGGTATTAGAATAAGCGGGGGTATATGTTCCGTCTGTGTCTAATAATTTTACACTGTATGTATAACTAGATTTATCTAAATCTAATGTATCACTTTCAGTAAGAGTTAGCAGTGCCATGCCTTTAGTGCTAGTAGTTTCTGCCAGCACTTCTAGTTTTTTTTCTATAAGTAATCTTTGATTTAATGCATCATACATACTAAACACAAAAGTCTGTGTATTTGACACCGATATTCTTTTTTGGTCGCTGTTTTTAAATTGGATTCGAATTTGATTCTTGATCCCCTTTTGTATTGTTAGATCGCGTTGATACATTACTTGGTTAACTCCCCTAATAGTAGCATCCAAATCCATCGTAACATCGAGTTTGTTTGCGTATAAATAAACTGGTAAAATCTGCATAATGTATTTATTTAAATTTCAATGAGCAACAAATTCCAAGAAAACTTTCCCTTTATATCGTGTTTAAAATCCAACGATCGAGAATACGTGGGCATTATAGTTAACTGTGATGACTATGTTGCTAGCATTTATGATTTAGCCATGATTGTTAACGAGCAACACAAGGTAAAGTTTTTAGAAATGGGTGAAATATGGTGGTGGGAAAGCAATAGAAAAATACCAATTAATATATTTCTCAAACAAGAAATGCAGATTTTTAAACCTTATATAAAAACATTCAATAGTAAGGATGTTGAAATTATATTTGGTCCCAAAGTGAATTTAAGTGAGATTGCTGAAAAACGTATCAAACGTAAATCAATACAATTGGTTAGAAGTCCTAAGAATATTCGTAACTGATACGTTCGCAGAGTAGATTCAATTGAACAGCCACAACACTAGCATAGGAAATACTATGAGCCTTCTTAAAGAAATAGGCATCTTCAGTTTTAGTCCATATTTCATCATCGATGGCTTGGAATCCTTGTTCCTTACATATTGGGATGAGATGTTTCTTTCCAGGTCTAATCATAGCCAAGACCTTGGCTAGATCAAGTATACTTTTAGGTTTTAACTCAGAAAGTAAGTTGTGGTATCCGTTGACATGAAACAACTGATTGCAAACATCTTTTTCTTCTAACAAATCCCATAAGGGTTCAGTATTCAATAAATGAACAAGATGCTCTTCATTTTTAACTCCCTGATACGCAGATACATTTAAGAAATCTATTTTAAAATAGCCTCGTTCTTCTGCTGCTTTATATTCAATACTTGCAGTATTGGTCAATGGATTGTAGGGAATGGAATGACAATAAACACCGGTATTGTGTTTCTTAAAAATGCCGTTCGATTCTATACTTGCAGGAATATGTTTGATTATTTCGAGTATTTGTTTTCTATCAGCAAAGTCGATATCAATGTCTGTCATATCTGTTTGACCTCTACTCCAGATTTGTTGAGAAATTCAACACCACTAGTGTCCCGATAAGCGTCCCGATATAGAACATGGCTAATACCACTTTGGTATATAAGTTTGGCACAGTCCAAACATGGAGCGTGGGTAACAAACATAGTAGCGCCCAGACCACTGTTTGTAGATCGAGCCAATTTAGCAATCGCATTTGATTCAGCATGTAATACCTCTGGTTTGGTTTTTAACTTATATCTATACACTTCGTCCGCATCATCATTGTATTCTATGTATGGATAATATTCTTCAATTTCTTCAGGACTTAGCCATCCGCCTTCGGTTGAGTCCATATATAATTTATTCTCGCAATCGTTATCCCATCCTGCGGGCATACCGTTGTAGCCATAACTGATAACGCTATCATCTTTTACAATAACAGCACCCACCTGCAATCTAACCGCATGACTTAATTGGGCAGTTCGTTCTGCCCATGCCATATATAAATCAATAAATTTTTGTTTCAATTGATAGTCTCTGTAAATCTTTCTAAGAAACTTTCCACATAGCAACTGTATTCTGTTTCACTAGATTCTTTTCTATAATGTACCCACGTATGTCCATCTAATTCGATAGTATGTAATACCACAAACACTTCACCAATTCCAGTCCATCTACTTCCATCTTTTGGTATATTCATTTTTGTATCCTTTCAATATCATCTTCTATACAATTTTCGCCATATTGTATTTCTACTAATCTACAAGGTTTTGTAAAGGGGTTGCTTAGTTGATGCCATTGACCTTTCGCAATTTGTACAGTCTCATGTTTGCGTACAAATGATGTTGAAAATTCTTGTTCTACTTTACACTCTCCTTCTGTAACTAACCAGTATTCGTTACGTTTAAAATGACGTTGCATACTTAAACTTTTACCCGGCTCTACAGTTAGTTCTTTAACCTTGCACCCTTCTACATCATGTAGTATACGATAGTATCCCCATTGTCGCAATGTTTTAGGTGCTTTCCACTTTTCAAGCAACCAGCTAACTAGTAAAATTTTCATAGTTCTCCACTTTCTGATAATTTTAATATTAGGCTGTAATGTTCGTATGCTTTCTTCACTGCTGGGTATTTGTCACGTAGCGTTCGCTCTTGTTCCTTTTGTTTCATAAGGGTTTCAAACATATTATAGTGACCGTGATCTCGCATATTATTAAACACTTTAGCTTCAAAGTCTGCAATGCGAGTAAGTTCACCTTCAGAAATTTCTACAGTATATAATCGTTCAGTCTCGTATTGCAATGATTCTGTTGCAGTCATCATATTATAATCTTGAGAATACTGAAAAAATTGCGTATTCATACGAGTGTGTCTATAAGCACGTTTATTAGTATCAAGTACATTGATACGATGATCCTGTATAAAACTTTTTAAGTTGTCGTCCATTATTATTTTCCAAATTTTAACATGGCCATTAGGGCATGATGTTTATCTTCTATAGCTATTGTAGCAGGACCACCCAGTGCGGCACGTTTAATAGTCCATCCTTGCCCACCTATACGATTATGTAAGTAATACATTCGAGGACCAATGTATCGCATACACCAGGCTTCTACTTGGCGATAATCACTAGTTTTAAATTCCATTATGACCACTTCAATATATAGAATGTTGCGTATTTTTCAGTATAGAAAGTAAAAACAGCATGTTTCCTAACTTCATCATTTGTTTCATAATCAAAAGAATATGGTATGAATTTAAAATCAAAATCAGTACCTTGTATCAATCCTATTGATCTAAGTTCTTTAACTTTTTCCATTACTGAATTAGCATCACCGAATGATTTAAATTCAGCTGTCATTTATTTTATACCAATTTCGTTTAATATTTCGTGTACTAGTGCAACATCTCCCGGGCTTTGTCTAAATTTTTTCAACCAAGCTGGAACATCAAATATAGGAGCAATCATCAACAATTGTTCATCACTCATACTACTAATCATTGTTTTACCGGCTGTACAATTTAATATTGCCCAGCAACTGATCTTACCATTTAGAATGTCGTGTACTGCTTTATTCAAACTGACTTCAGTAAAGTAATGTGAAAAATCTGCACTATGCTCATCTCCCCATTCCATCATAGTTTGTATAGTTCGTTGCACTGCACTTTCAACTGGTTCAACTTTAAGAATATCAACTAGGTATTTTTCATATAGTTCATCTCTGCACCAATGATCTAATTTAACACCGCTTTTGATCACGTAGTCGACAAACTTATCTGGATATAAGGGTTTAACATTATTAACAAAACTACCAAACTTAACAAACGCATTGTAGTAACTACTATCAGCAAAATCGTCATATGTTTTTAGTTTTTTAGCATTCTGTGTCAATTGCCAGAATCGATTAAATGCCATGAATCCTGCTTGTACTCGTTTCTCATCTTTCTGTAATGCTCTGCGCTTACGTTCACACATATGAGCAACAAGAGTTTTATCTTGCATAAAGCTCTTGTTACAGTGAACACATTTATATGGCTGATCAACAAGTGCTATCATTCATATTCCTTACGCTGTTTTTTATCAAAACCCAGTTTGTCAAACAGTTCTTCTCGATCGTTTTTATCCATCATAGATGCCATCATTTTAATTTCGGCCATCTTCATTGTGGGATATATTTCGCACAATAATTTTTCAATCTTGTTTGTTTTTTCTTTTTTACCTGCTGCCAAATATGGATGGTAACAATTAACACCTGCTCCAGTTGCAGCAAATAGTTTCCATAGCAATGCCTTATGATTCTTACTGAGATCCCAATGATTTTTATTAACCATTTCGTTGGTCATTTCAACAAACCATTCTTGGATATCTCTATCTCCCTGAACACTTGCAGTATACCTCATCAAGATGTAGGGACTAAATGCCTTTCGTTCTTCGTCTGTGAGATTATCATAGAAATTGTAGTTCTTTTGATCTACTGCATTCAGTTCACGTTTGATATCAAGTTTTGCTGCGGCCATATCTGTTCTCGTATTCTTTAGTTAGATAGTATATTACTTTAACACGTTCTAAGGCCGCATGTAAAGAAGGATTGGTAAGAGCTGCGCGGTGAATATTACCCCACAGTTGCGATTCCATTAATTGCTCGTGAAGAGATTTTTTGTTTTCGCTTTCGGAATGTAACACACGGGATGTTTCACCTTCTTCTCTGTAGTAAACTGTTTCGCCTTTGTCTGGACTTTCGAATATCTTGGACATTTACCAGCACCTTGTATAATCCACTAGTTCACTTTGTCTACTAACTTCTTTAACAAAATATGCACAGGTTGGTTTCTTGCCTGCATGTAACGGAGTTGCTAATAGTTGTCCGGGTTTCATTTTAGGGAAGTACCATTTAACATCTTGATAAACATCGATGATATCAATCTCAAGAAATTCAGGTCGAAAACTGGAAAGTGGGTTAAAACAAAACGTCTTAAATCCTCGATCGTTCAAACTGGTCAATGGCAATACTTCCATGTCAGGCCCCTCGGGGTCTCCTACAACTGCACACCAATCTAATGGCATAGTGAGTTCGTGTGGACCAATTTTTAATACTGCTGCTGGACCAGTGAAACTCTCTAAAAAGATAAGTGGAATAAAAAAATAGTCAGGATTTGAACTATCGCTATTATCCAATACTGCAAATCTTAAATCGTCATCAACTTCTTCTGGTAATTCGTTGAGATAAAAAATCTCGTCGTCTAGGGTTAAAATTTGCATTATATATATTTTACTTTCTCAATTGTGAATGGGTATTTTGCTTCTTTATAGAAACGTTTTCGTTCGGTTAAATGTCTCTTTGCGTATTTGGTGCTTGCAGTAATGTCCCAGATTTGTACGAAGTCTTTATCATCCGCTTTTCGAATACCTCGACCAATACTTTGTATAACGCGAACAAAGCTCTTTCCGGGCTCAAGAAGAACCAGATTAAAAATACGGGGGATATTAATACCCACAGCGGCCACACCGTAAGTCGCCACAATAATCTTGTTATCAACAGTTTTAATCTCATCATACTCTGTCTTTCTATCTTTGGTTTTGACTTCACCTGACACAAATACTGCTTCTGGATTTTTTTCGATCAGTGCTTTACCTGAATCAATCCTATTAACTAACACCAGTGTATTGCCTGTTTCGGCAATGCCTTTGATCATATCGCTGATGTAATTCATCCTGAAATCATCAGTGACCAAATATTTTAATTCTTCTGCGTAACTGCCAAACTCTTTCCACTCGGCAGTTTGTACAATATTAACATGACAGTTACTCAACACGCCAGCTTCTTGTAATGTGTGGGCAGCAACCCGGTTTACTACTTCACCTAAACTTGCACGGATACTCTGGAATTCGTGCTCGGCTTTGGGAATAGTTCCAGTCAATCCCCAACGTATGGGAGCATTGGCAAGATTTTTAGTTAGCAAATTTTTGAGCACATCTGCTTTGGCCATATGTACTTCATCGACCATAACACACTGTACATTATCTAACAACATTTCTAATCTAGCACAAGCTGCTTCGTTCCAATTTTTGGAGTTTTTATCCAAAATATTCAAACTTTGCCAAGTGCAGATTGTATGAGTTTTATCAAGATCTTTTCTGTCTCCATAGTACACACCGACGTCTAATTTACAATTAATGAAATCTTCTTCAGTTTGTTCAACAAGACTTTTGTTAGGAACAATGGTTATTGTTCGACCGTATTTTTCACAGATTTTGCTCAAAGTTGCAGTGGTAATTGTCTTACCAAAACCAGTAGCAATTTCTTGTATGCATTGTGGATTTTTTAAGAATATATTTACAGCATCAACCTGGTCACTTCGCAGTCGAATTTTTTCTCCGGCAAATCTATGTCCTTCAGGCCAAGTTTGATCACCCCAAAAATCCTCAAAAATTTCAGGAAATTCCAGCTGATGACTAGTTCGGTGATCTTCAACTTCAATATAGAAATTCTTACTTTCGAGATACTCTAACACTGGACCTAACATACTAAGATATGTAGTTCCACCTAGACCAAAAAAACTTATCGAACCATCCCATCGGCCTAATTTATAGCTGGGCCTAAAGCGAGCAGAAGGATCTTCGTACTTGAATTTCTTAACTAACGCCTTGCGTGTATCAAGATCAAGATTATCAATCTTGACATTGACCTCGTCTCTGATAATAATTTTACATGAAGACATTAGCAATTTCCTTTTGTTTTTTATTTGAAATTACATTTATAACATTATGGCTATTTTTCAGAAAATCTCTGATGGTATAGTGAATATTATAAAAATTAAAATTTATCACGCAATTAAATTTTAACTTAGATTCGATCATGGTCTTAGGAATTTTTGCACTAATGAATACTGCCTTAGTTGTAGAACTCAGTGGCGAATTTAATTTTTTATTTCTGACAAATTCGTTAAAATCACTCCCATCTTCCTTGGATAATCGGAATAATACACTAATTTCTTCATTTTTAATATCGGCGGCGTGTAATAGAGTTAATGCCAATTGTAATTTGCTTAGTTCATTTCCGCCCGGTACAACTATTACGCAGGGACCTATATGTTTAACAATTGAAGTAAGAGAAAAAATGTCAGTTGTTTCTAAATTTACCGAAAATGGTGTTCCAATGTCAGATTTTATGAAATCTTTAACTATATCGTTTTCATTACAATTGGTTAGTGCTGTATCAACGGCAGCATCCCATGCAACAATTCCCGCTCGTCTTGCTTCAAATAATGATGTAACAATATTAGATGAAGTAGGTTGAGGAACACTGGCATGAGAATTGATAATTTTGACATTTTTACCATCATACGTTAGCATTGGTATAAAATTTTCAATATCTGCATTTATCAACTTTGCCTGCTCAACATATTCTAAAAATTCAGCATCGGCAATAAAATTATTATGCTCAACCCATGGAGATAGAAATTGTATAGAGGCATCATTTAGTGGAAAAATCCAAGATTTTGCCTCAGAATTCCATGATGCATCTCCTAGCTTAGGTTTTTCTTTTTTTATACTGTCTAATAGTTTTTCGTCAAACGGAAATTGAACTTGAATTGCTTTTTTAAAATCTGTATGGGGAATAATGTTAATAGTTTTAATTTTTGTAATGGTGCGTATACCTAATTTATAGGTAGGATTGTCTAAAAATGCAGTTAAATCTTTACCAGTTAAGGTATTGAGTTTATTAATATATTTTCTAGTGATATTTAAGGCAACAGATGCTTGTTTTTCAGTAAGACCAGAACCTTTACATATTTGGTCATAAAAACTTTCAATCAATTTTGAATCAAATTGATTGGTTGCTACTTGAATTCGTAAAATAGATAAAATGTCTTCAATGTACATATAATAATAGTATAACACAAAACAAAAAAGGACTCAAGTCCTTTTTTATATTTAAATTGTCACATCTTCCATACCTGCTGTTCGGAGTTTTATGATGTTACTTAGTTGCCATTGTTTGATATCTAAACCTTTAATTATTCCTAGCCATTGATTGCGCAACAATGCAAACTCGTTGATAATTTTTTCCATATCGACTACATCTGCTTCACCATCCACATATTTGTCAACATCTCTACTGGTTAGAGCACGTTGATAATTTTCTAAATATTTCTTAAAAGTTTTAGAACGTAGGCGGCGCAGTTCAATATTTAGATATTCTAAAATACCTTCAATTTCTTGGAGTTGATTAAACCGTTGTGCAACAAGACCAGGCAAAGCAGCGGAGGATTTTTCTACATTTCCGTAGATTTTAACCTCACGCTTTGCTTCTTCTAACTCAAGGTAATAATGATCAATACAGCCTGGCAAGTGAGCAATATCTTTGCTTACTTTGCTGTACCAATTCATTATTAATCCTCATCTTCGTAATAAGTGTCGTCTTCTTTAGTATCATCTTCATCGCTGAATTCATCTACAATAAGTTGAATTGCAGCGTCAAGATGAGGATCATATCCCATAACTGCTTCAAGGACCGCAAGTTCTACATCTTGTCCAATTAGAAAATCTACAAAATGATTTGCCGCAGTTTCACGATTTTTTTCAGGGACATAATCTTTAAAAGTATCCCACACGCCAATAATTAGATCTTCTTCCATTTTATTCTTCCTCAGATTCTTCTACAACAGTAGATTTAGTATCAGTTTCTTCCCACTCTGCCATAACTATAGTTAGTCCGTCTTTTTCATTACGGTTCCATGCCTTGCGGAATTGTTTAATAATCTCACCATCTTTAGTTACATATACAAGACTATTGCCTTCTTTCTTCAACACACCTTTTTCTTCAAACATATCAACCAACCCACTAAACGGGCTCATACCAGTCGAGTATGGAATCTCAACCTGCACTGATTCAAAAGGTTTAGCATAACGAGTTTTCATAATCTTACAGGCGCTTCGGATACCATTAACGCTTGTAGTCTTATTACCGTCTTCGTCAGTTTTCAATTTCAATTTACGCATAGCAACTACAATGCTACTTGCATAAATGAAACCTTGACCACCTGAAATTTTGTCATCTGGGTCAAACATGTCCTGACTTGCATATGTATGATTAGTACACACAAGACCAACATTGTAGGAACCAAACATGTTAACACAGTTACGAACAAGACTTGTAAGTGCTTTGGGTTTACGGCCCATATCACCTTTCATCTCGCCTGCTTCAAACTGATTTACATCTGTTGGTGTTAACAACATACCCAATGAGTCAACCACAAACAATACTTTTGGACGTGTGTCCTCCGGCATTGCCTTATATTCTTTCATGAATTCGCTGATAGTTTTTGCTACGTCATCAATCATTGCCATGTTAAGTTTTAACAACTTATCATCGCTAGTATCAACGCCCAGATCTAACAACCATTTTTCATCAAGAGCATTTTCGCTGTCAACTAGGATAACATAGATGCCTTGTTCTTGTGCTGCTTTGATAATGTTTCCAGAGCAGATATAACTTTTACCCGCTCCAGATTCACCTGCAAACACAGTTACCTTACCCAAGGGAACTCCTTTAAAGAAGTCCCCCGAGATAAGATAGTTAAGGGCATAGTTACCAGTTGATATCCAATCAGTAGGATCGTTAAAGCCAATACCTAATCCATCAATAGACTTAGTGATGCTTTTACGAAACTTAGAAATATCAAATGATTTTGCCATTTGTTACCTCTTAAGTTGATTGACGATTACGAATCATTGCAATGATGTCTGCCGCACGGCTACCTGCTTCACCTGCTGGTGCTGCGGCTGCTGGCTTTTCAAACACCGGCATATCTTCTTCATCAATATCAACTGGTGCTGATTTAGCTGCTGCTTTTGGAGCCGCTGCTGGTGTTGCGTTACCAGTTGCAGAACCACTACCACCAAAGCCAGCTGGTTTGAAGTATTGACCCCAACGATCGCCATCGTATGCTTCGCCATCGACACTTGCTTCAAACATTTCTTTGATGATACGAAGTTCAACTTCACCTGGTTTCTTAGGTAGAAAGCTCTTCAAATCAAACAAACCATATTGTGTAATTGCTGCTTGTTCTGCTTCGCTCAAAGCACGTTCACGACGAGCCCATGTGCTAGTAGAGTAGTCAGCATATCCACCTTTACTTGTTTTAGCAATCTTGAAATCCAAACCACGAACGTAGTCTGTTGGCAATTCTTCAATCTCAGCATCCATCAATGCATTCTTAACAATGTTAAAAATTTGGCTACCAATAATGAATCGACGAATTGGATTCTCAGGAGTTTTGCCTTCTTCTTGCATCTTGCTATCAACCACATACCCTTGGAACAGATATGATTTCTTCTTCCAGTACTTACGACCCATATCTTCCAAAGACTTGTCTTTGAACCATGGACGCACTTCAGTTAGAACTGGACATGTTTCGCCCCACATTTCCATACAAGGAACTTGTACAGTTACTGGCTTGGAATTTGTTTCACCTTTGACACCGGCGAATGGCAATTTGATCATTGCACGTTCAATCCAGAAAAAAGTGTTATTAGGATCTGCATCGGGTAGGAAACGAACTGTTGTAGTTGTACCTTCTGCTGCATTCCAATGGGGGTAAATTGCGTTGTCTCCACCGTTAGAGCTGCCGGCGTTTTGTTGAGAACTTGCTTGAAGTTTTGCTCTGATTTCTGCTAATGTTGCCATAATGTTTTGCCTTTATAAAATGTATTATGCCTCTTCTTTAAAGCCCACTGACTAAAAAGAAAAACTGTGCATAGCGTTAACTATACACAGTTTTATTTATCATCGCAACCCCAGCGGCTGCTAATTTTGATTATATTTTGCCAATTATTTTTTCTTATTTTTTTTCTTGTTCTTGACGATTTGCTTCACGTCCTGTTAATTTAGCATCGTGTTTCTTTTGAAATTTATCAACTTCTTTTTTACTAATTTTTTTTGGTCCATCGCCTTCGCTGATTCCGGCTAACTTCATAATGCTTTCTAATTCTGAATTTTTTTTCTGTTCTGGCTTGTTGTACATATTTGGACGCTTGCCGCCAGTGTCTTTTTCAAGACGGTTTAGTAACTCATCATCTCCGGGGGCAACTTTATCTATAATTTTTTTACCAAATTCTTTTGCTTTATCTAGGATGCCTTCGTTTTCTTGACTAGGTGCATATGCTTCTACTTTGGATTTAACGCTGTCTAACAATTCTCTCATCATGTCCAACCCGCCTGCACTTTTTTCACCGGCTGGGCTATAACATTCTACTTTAGATTTTACATTGCCTAATAGTTCTTTTAATCTAGCAAGGCCGTCGCCGCTATCAACGCTACCAGTTTGTCCATGACGTGCTGTCCATTCGGTAGTAAGTTTGTCCATAAACATTTCAGCCATTTGACGTGCTTGTTGTCCTGCTTCGTCTCCAAATTTTTCGCTAATTTGTTTTTCTACATCGATGGCAATTCCTTCAGGTCCGCGGAATGGACCAACATCGGGATTGTCTCTATTGTAAAAACTCTTAACAATTTTAGCAACTTCTTGTACCATAGAAGCGCTATCATCGGAGCCTTCAGCTACTGGTTGCTCCGGAGCAGGTTGCGCAGGTGCTTCCGGTTGTTCTTCACCTGTATCACTCATACCTAACGCTACTAATAATTCTGGATAATTTTCTTGAGCCCATAATTTCATTATTTCAACACCGTCGCCGGTTGGATCTAATTCAGTTGCTGCTTTAAGTTTTTCTGCAAGGTCGCTATCATCTAATCCTAATTCATCAAAAAATTGTATTGCTATCTGACCATCTGGTCCTAATTGTAGAGTATTGCCGCTGGCCTGTAAATCTGATAACGCCTGTTTCAATGCTGCTATTTGATCATCTGTAAGTTTGCCTTGTTCAGTTGCTTCTGCCCATTCTTCAAATTGAGAAAATGCACTTTCTTTAACTTCTTCTTCGTCACTGCACTCACATGGATCGCAATGACATTTAGAGCAAGTTGCTTCACTAACATATGATTCTAAATCAATTGTGTTAGTCTCTCTCATTATTTTATCTAATAACGGAAAGAAACCAGCCAGTTCTTCTTGGAAGTTTGTTTGTGTAAATTTGCTTTTATATTCTTCCATAGTCACTGCATCTAACACCATTTCTTCTTCTTCGCCTGGACCAGAGCCAAATTCATTAATCCAATTTTCATAATGATGACGTTTGCCTAGTTGAGCAATTTGCATTTTAAGTTCATTCATACGAGCCAATGCACGTTCTGTAATTCCCATTGCATCATCATGTAATGAACTACGCTGAACATGGCGATGGAACTCGCCTAATTGAGCAATCTGTTCACTCATTTTAACAATAGCTTTTCCAGCTGGATCATGTGGAACACCGTCATGATCAACGTGTTGAGCCATAGCAAATGCACCGGCGGTATGTATGAATGGATACTTGAATCTTTCGCCATCTCTATTTTGAATATAGATAGCTTTGATATTATTTTTTTGACTACGGCTACCTGCGTATAGTGGATCTACAGGTTTTGCGTGTCTCACAATAACTTCAGTTTTACCCTGTACAGCGCGGCTTGTTTTGCTAGAACTCTTAGGGTTCCAACGTGATTCGTTCATTGTGTTCATATCTGGTTCTTCCTTAGGGCCTTGCGTTGCGGCCAAATGTTGAAAATCGTTTTTATCAAGATTATTTTTTGCAATGTCGCGAGTATCAAATCTCAATAGTCTACGCATAGAAAACAATCGCATTTCTTTAAGAAAATCATA
>Ga0209189_1002046_pt1 | contig 14531 bp, 14 predicted proteins | sample C_130820_EF_Meta_FD_187308 | JGI IMG/M metagenome (GOLD analysis project Ga0209189, IMG submission 187308) | Freshwater microbial communities from Lake Croche, Canada to study carbon cycling - C_130820_EF_MetaG (SPAdes) (version 3) | ecosystem: Environmental > Aquatic > Freshwater > Lake... | reverse complement strand
GAGATCGATACCGACTGCCTTGGGCATGATGCTCCTCTTTCAGTGATTCTGAATGTGGGGGGTTTCGGACTGTGTGTTTCGGACTGCAGGGGATTTCGAATGTCAGGTATTTCGACTATCGGGGGTTTCGGACTGCTGCTACTGAGAATGAGTGATGTGAGTCAGAAAAGTTGAGTGTGATCATATCAACTTTGCCAGTGCCTCCATCATTCCCGATTCCGACAGATTTTTCACATCAGGCCCGAACATTCCCCGCGGGGCCATGAGGCAGACTGGCAACCATGTCCTCCACGCTGATCCTCCTCCGCCACGGTCAGAGCACCTGGAACCTCGAGAACCTCTTCACCGGTTGGTACGACGCCGATCTCACCGAACAGGGCCGCACCGAAGCCAGCGCCGCCGGTGGTGCCATGGCCGATGCCGGTGTGGCCCCCACCGTGCTGCACACCTCCATGCAGACCCGGGCCATCCGCACCGCGAATCTGGCCCTCGATGCCATGGGGCGTCTGTGGGTTCCGGTTCGTCGATCCTGGCGCCTCAACGAGCGTCATTACGGCGCCCTGCAGGGTCTCGACAAGAAGCAGACCACTGAGAAGTACGGCAAGGACCAGGTCTTCGAATGGCGTCGGAGCTACGACATCCCACCCCCGGCCCTCGAACTCGACGACGAGCGCCATCCCCGCTTCGACGAGCGCTACGCCTCACTGCCCGCCGATGTGCTCCCCGCCTCGGAATGCCTCGCCGATGTCGTCGACCGCATGCTCCCCTACTGGTACGACGGCATCGTTCCTGATCTCGCCGCAGGCCACACCGTGCTGGTGGTCGCCCACGGCAACAGCCTGCGAGCGCTCATCAAGCACCTCGATGGCATCTCCGATGCAGACATCGCTGATGTCAACCTGCCCACCGGCGTGCCGATCCGATTCGAACTCACCGATGCCATGGTGCCGGCGGCCGCGATCGCGCTCACCGATCGCTACCTGGGCGACGCCGAGGCAGCCAGAGCCGCTGCTGAAGCCGTGGCCAAGCAGGCCGGCTGAACACGCCCAACGAGCCCCGGACTCCAACGAGTCTTCGGGCGTCGAGGTCCCTGACCATGCCGGGCTAGGCCGATTCCACCTCGAGCAGCGCTGTTCCCCGCTCCAACAAATAGCCCCGGGATCGCACGGTCTTGATCACGAACCCGAGCGGGGCGATCCGACGACGCAGACGCAGCACATGCACGTCGAGCGCGTTCCGACCGGGTGCACCGGCGGGCCAACCCGAACGGGCCAGCGCCTCACGGCTCACGACTGCGCCAAAACGGTCGAGCAGGGATTCGAGCAGGCGGGCCTCGACCGGCGGCAATGACACCCAGTCCGAGCCGCTCCGCAGCACGCCGTCGGGGTCGAGCACGGGCCGTTCCGCAACATGCGTCGACGCTCGTTGCGAAATAGCCGCGCTACGAGCATCGATATCGCCCTGACTGGCAGGGAGCCGGATCCAGTCCTCGAGGCAGTCGACGAGTATGGGGGCAGCCTCGTCGGCGTCGATCAGGAGCAGGCGCGGGCTTCCCTGCGCAGCCAGTGCTGTGCGGCGATCTCGTTCAAGTGGCCAATGCAGAAGGGCGACATCCACGGGGGCCAACCTACGGATGCCCTGTTTCGCCACTGTTTCGTGGATGTGAAGCCATGACAGCAAGCACAGAGCGTCGGTAGTTCGTATGCTGCGCCCATGGCACGAGACGCATGGTTGGATCATCTGGCCCAAGTTCCCCTGTTCGCTCATTGCGACACGAAGCAACTTCAGCAGGTTGCGGCGGCCACAATCGAAGTGACCGTGGAACCCGGCAAGGTGTTGCTGCGCGAGGGCGAAGGTGGCCACGAGTGCTTCATCATCGTCTCCGGCACGGCCACCGTCAGTCGCAAGGGTGAGACCATCACCACGCTCGGGGCCGGCGAGGTTCTCGGCGAACTGGCACCACTCACCGGCGGACCCCGCAACGCAACCGCGGTTGCCGACACCACGATGGACCTTCTCGTCATTGGCGAGCGCGAGTTCAGCGGCCTTCTCGAGGAAGTTCCCGGCTTCGCCGTGCGGGTACTTCGCAATCTCGCCCAGCGCATGATCGATCGCGAAGAGGCCGACGGCAACTGAACCGATCCGACTGGCCGTTCGCCTGTCGCTGGATCTCCCGGCACCATCAGCACCGTCAGTACATCCCCGCTGAGGCGGCGCGGCTAGCTTTTCATTTTGTATGGATCGCAAGCGCATAAAAGGCCCCCAGCTCGTTCTGCTCATCGGTGTCGCCTTCGCCACCGTGACCGCCCTCTCGGGTGTCGCGGCGTCGGTGTTCCAGCAGCACGACGAATCGCCCACCACCCGAGAGGTGTTCGGTGGCATCCCCGACGCGATGAAGGCGGCGTTCTACGTGCTCACGTGCGTGCTGCTCATCTACGGGGCCGTGATGTTCGGGCAGCGGGTCAAGAACTGGACCCGTGGCAAGCCCGACAACCGATCCACCACACCGAAGAACGCCAAGCGTCGTCTCAAGGACTTCCGCGCCGGTGTCTACATGCAGACCCTGCTGCGCGATCCCGCCGCCGGCATCATGCATTCACTCATCTACTTCTCGTTCCTCGTGTTGCTCGCTGTCACCACGATCCTCGAGATCAACCATCAGGTTCCTGAGGCCTGGAAGTTTCTCAACGGCGGCATCTACCAGGCGTATTCATTCGTCGGAGATCTCGCCGGTCTGTGCCTGCTCATCGGCACCGTGTGGGCGATCGTGCGTCGCTACGTGCAGAAGCCATACCGCATCCGCATCAAGACCAAGCCCGAGCATGCCGTCATCCTCGGCGTGTTCCTCTCACTCGCCGTCACCGGTATCGGCACCGAGGCCTGGCGCATCGCCGAAACGGGCATGCCCGAGTTCGAGAAGTGGTCATTCGTCGGCTACCCGATCGCCAAACTCATCGAGGGCAACGCGCATCTCGTCGGCGGGCACCAGATCTGGTGGGCCGCCCACGTGCTCACCTTCTTCGCCTTCCTCGTGATCCTGCCGGTCACCATGCTGCGCCACATGTTCACCTCGCCGCTCAACATGTACCTGAAGGACCGCGAGCGTCCCAAGGGTGCGATGAAGCCCATGCCGAACCTCATGGAGACCGAACTCGAGAGCTTCGGCGCTTCGGTCATCGAGGACTTCACCTGGAAGCAGCTGCTCGACACCGACGCCTGCACCATGTGCGGTCGATGCACTGCGGTGTGCCCCGCGCAGGCCACCGGCAAGCCGCTCGACCCGCGCGAGATCGTGCTCAAGGTCGGACAGGTCATGGCCGCCACCGGCGACCCCGTCGTGTCGCCGCCGCTCGGCAATGTGGCCGAACTCACCGTCACCGCCAACTCGGTCTTCGAACGCATCACGCCCGAAGAGATCTGGGCCTGCACCACCTGCAAGGCCTGCGATGAGAACTGCCCGGTCAATATCGAGATCCTCGACAAGATCCTCGACATGCGTCGCTACCTGTCGCTCATGGAATCCAACTTCCCGACCGAGCTGGGCAACGCCTACCGCTCGATGGAGAACTCCGGCAATCCCTGGGGTCTCAGCCAGGCCGAACGTGCCGATTGGGCCGACAAGATCGAGGGCATCGAGATCCTCGACGGAACCAGCCCGCTCGAAGCCGACTATCTCTACTGGGTTGGTTGCGCCGGTTCGTTCGACGACAAGAACAAGAAGGTCACCCAGGCCATGTCGCAGCTGTTGCAGCGTGCCGGCGTGTCCTTCGCCATCCTCGGCCCGTCCGAGATGTGCACCGGCGACCCGGCCCGTCGTTCCGGCAACGAGTACATCTTCCAGATGCTCGCCATGCAGAACGTCGAGACCCTCAACGGCATGGGCGTGAAGAAGATCATCACGCAGTGCCCTCATTGCTTCAACACGCTGGCCAACGAGTACCCGCAGATGGGCGGCAACTACGAGGTCGTGCATCACAGCCAGTTCCTCGAATGGCTCATCGATCAGGGCAAGCTCGACCTCTCCAACGCCCGCCTCGAGGAGCGCGTTGTGTACCACGACTCCTGCTACCTCGGTCGTCACAACGACGTCTACATGGCCCCCCGCAATGTCATCGGTTCGCTCGGTGGCATTGAGGTGGTCGAGGCCGGGCGCAATGGCACGAAGGGCATGTGCTGCGGCGCCGGCGGTGCTCGCATGTGGATGGAGGAGAGCACCGGCAAGCAGGTCAATGTCGAGCGTTCACAGGAACTGCTCGCCACCGGTGCCACCAAGATCGCCGTGGCTTGTCCGTTCTGTTACATCATGATTGACGACGGCGTGAAGGGTCAGGGTGTGGGCGACGACGAGGTCCAGGTCGCCGATATCTCGATGCACATCCTCGAAGCCATCCAGAAGGGCGAGGCCGACGCACTGTCTGCTCTTCCGCCCGGCGCCCACGCCTGAGGCAAACGACTGACACAACGGCCTCATTCGACCGCTTCACACTGATGATGCGCCCTTCGGGGCGCATCATTCGCGTCTAGGAGAAGTTCTCCCAGTAACGGCTGGGTCGGGGACCAACCTGACCCTGGTACTTCGAACCGACGGCCTTCGAGCCGTAGGGATTATCGGCAGCAGTGGTCATCTGCACGAACGAGATCTGGCCGATCTTCATGCCCGGGTAGAGCGTGATGGGCAGGTTGGCCACGTTGGACAGTTCGAGGGTGATCTGACCATCCCAACCGGCGTCGATGAAACCGGCGGTTGAGTGGATCAGCAGGCCGAGCCGACCAAGGCTGGACTTACCCTCGAGACGGGCGACGAGATCGTTGGGCATGGCCACGCGCTCAGCAGTGGAGCCGAGGACGAACTCACCCGGGTGCAGCATGAACACGCCGTCCTGATCGATCTCGACAAGTTCGGTGAGGTCAGTGAGGTCCTTCTTGACGTCGATCTGACCCATCGTGTGATTACGGAACACGAGGAAGAAGCGATCGAGACGCAGATCGACCGACGAGGGCTGGATGCAGGACTCGTCAAGCGGGTCGATGACAATGCGCCCGGCTGCGAGTTCTTCGCGGATCGTGTGGTCGGAGAGGATCACGAGCGCCGACGTTACTCGCCAGTGGGATGGGGGATACCGAACTCGGGATCGTGCGAAGCACCGAGATCGACCGAGGCCGGCATCGGGAACTCGCCGGCGTGCTCGGAAGCGAACTCGAAGTCCTGCTCTCCGATGTCCTCAACCCGAGCCTTCGCCGGGAGGAAGAACAGCACCATGAGAACACCAAGCGCCGTGGCAGCTGCTGCGACGAGCACGCCGCGGTGCATACCGAAGACGAACGCTGACTTCGAGGCATCGCTCAGCGCCCGGCTCAGCTCGCTCATCCCGGCGGGCATCGACTTGGCGATGGCCTGGGCGGCGCCGATGCTGTTCTTGGCAGCGTCGAACCCACCGATCTTCGCCAGATTGCTGTCGAAAAACGGACCGAACTGCGAGCTGTAGGCCGTGGCCATGACCGAGCCGACGATGGCCACACCCAGCGCTCCACCGATCTGACGAGTGGTGTCGTTGACCGCGGAGCCCACACCGGCTTTGAAGATCGGGAGTGAACCCATGACTGATTCGGTGGCTGGGGCCATGGTGAGTCCCATGCCGGCCGACATCAACATGAGGCGCCAGAAGATATTGGCGTAGGGCGTGTCGACCTGCAGACCGGTGAGCGCCACGAGCCCCGTGGTGACGAGCCCGAGGCCGATAGCCACCGTGAACTTCGTGCCAAGGCGCTGCACCACTTTCGATGAGAGCGGCGCGGTGATCATCATGGCAGCGGCGAACGGCAGCATTCGGATGCCGGTCTCGAGCGGTGAATACCCGAGTACGAACTGGAAGTACTGGGTCTGCAGGAACAACGAACCGAACATGGCGAAGAACACCAGCGTGATAGCTGCAGCAGCCGCGGTGAACCGAGGTTTTTCGAAGAAGCGCACATCGAGCATCGGGTGATCGGTTTTCAGTTCCCAACCGATGAAAGTGACGAGAAGCACGATGCCGACAGCCAATCGCATGAGCGTGGTGGAACTTCCCCAGCCCTGATCGGGCGCCTCGATGATTGCAAACAGGATGACCGAAAGGCTCACGATGGAGAGCAGTGCCCCGAACGGATCGAGCTGTGGGGCCTCGGGATCCTTCGAGGTGGGGATGAGAACGAACCCGGCGATCACGCCCACGATCACGATCGGGATGTTCACGAGGAACACCGAGCCCCAGTAGAAGTGCTGCACAAGGAAGCCACCAGTGAGCGGCCCGAGGGCACCGCCCAACCCGGCCACACCGGCCCAGGCACCAATGGCCTTCGGACGTTCATGGGCGGGAAACACGTTGGTGATGATCGAGAGCGTGGCCGGCATGATCAGTGCGCCACCGATACCCATGAAGGCACGAGTGCCGATCAACGCCCCGGAGGAGCCGACCAGCGCTGAGGCAATCGAGCCGATGCCGAACAGGGCGAAGCCGATCTGCAGTGCACCACGCCGTCCGAATCGATCTCCGAGACTGCCGGCAGTGAGCAGCAGACCCGCGAACACCAAGGTGTAGGAGTCGACGATCCATTGGAGATCACTCGATGACGCGTTGAGATCCTTCTGGATGGTCGGCAGCGCCACATTGAGGATCGAGTTGTCGAGCACGATCACCAACAAGCTGAAGCAGAGAACCACGAGGATCATCCATCGGCGCTCATACGCCTTTTCCTGAATGCGTTGTGCGCGCGTCGACATCGAACGTTCCTTCCCCCGGGGGTCACTGAACGGTAGGTGTCAATTCGTTGCGGGCGCAAGAACCCACTGTTCCGCGATGATCACATCGCAGCCGCGCTGTGATCAGGCGGTGGCGGGACCGGAGTCGGGGATGCCGGGCATGCCGTGCATGTACGACTTCTCCTCGACCCGCTTGGTGATACGCCAGCCTTCGGCGGTGCGGACCATCTCATCGATGTACCAGAGGCCGCAGAAGAACACTGCCGTCTGCTCACCCATCGGCATCACCATCGGGTTATGGCAGATGGTTTTGACCTTGGCGGTGTCGCCGTCGATCTGGATCTGGCTGGTGGAGACCATGTGCTGGAACGAGGCGAACATCGACATCGTCTCAGTGAGGTACTTCTTGGTCTCCTCACGATTGCCCACCGGGCCGCCGAACACCGTGTAGTCGATGGTGGCGTCGAGGGTGAAGACGTTGTCGAAGTCTTCGAAGTTCCGCGAGTCGACGGCGTAGCTGTAACGGACCAGAAGGTCCTGGATCTCCATGCGGTCAGAGATCTCTTGCAAGGTCATGGTCATGTTGTGCCCCCTCGGCAAAATGCGAACGCCTGACTCTATGACGATTCGCCGTATGGCCACAGCACCACTGCGGTCGCTACTGTCTCGTCATTCCCCCAGGGGATATGCGGGTGTAGTTCAGAGGCAGAACATCAGCTTCCCAAGCTGAGAACGCGGGTTCGATTCCCGTCACCCGCTCAGAAGAATGGATGGTCGGGAGCCGTCGCTTCGCTCCTCCCGTCACCCGCTCTCCACCGAGTGCCCGTCGTCAGATCTACCGAAACGGCGAGGGCTTTCTGTTCGCAAGGAGAACCCGATGCCCGTACCGTTACCCACCACCGACGAGCTGCTGCCACCGCCCGAGCCCGACGAAGTGATGATCATGGCGAGGGCAGTGGTGACTGCAGTCTCGGGCCCCGAAGGTCTCACGGACCTGCAGCACAGCATCATCACTGCTGACTTCGCCGCAATGAGCGGCGTGCATGTGAACCCCGACTACCTCGAGCCCATCGGACCGGTCGAATACTCCAAGGCGTTGCGTGGTCGCGATGAGGGGTTCCGGATCCGCATGATCCAGCAGATGGTCCTCTGCGCGCTGATTCTCGACCCGCTGCCCGCTTCCATTGTCGAACGGATCAGCCGTTACGCCTACGAACTCAGTGTCGACGAAGACATGCTCCGAGTCGCTCAGGAGCAGATGCACGGCGCGCGACATCTGATCGGCAGCGACTTCTTGCGCGCCGGCTACGAGGGTCTCCCCGGCACGACCGGGGTTCACAGCGCACCAACGTCAGACCTCGTCGACCAGCGCTGGGCCGCAGTGGAGGATCCGGCACTGGCGGCGCAGTGGGCGAGCCTCGAGGATCTGGGGCCGTCGACTCTCGGTCGGAAGGTATGGGAGTTCTATCGCTCGCGGGGCTTCCAGCACCCCGGCGCGCCCGGAAGCGCGTCGCCATTCCTTGCCCAGCATGACTGGGTCCACATCATCGCTGACTACGGGTCCACCGTGGAGTCCGAGATCGAGGTCTTCGGGCTGATCGCACGAGCGAACGACGATCCGAGCGGATTCTCTCTGTTAGTGATGGTCCTCAGTCTGTTCGAGACAGGAATGCTCTCGCAGCTCGCAATCTTCGAAGAGGCTCGTGGCCACTTGTCACGCAACACCCGACGCATGGGCGTGCGCATGGCCGACGCCATGTATCGCGGCGCGATCGTCGGGGCGAAGTTCGGCGGCCGCGACCTCATGGAGGTCGACTGGTTCGAGTTCGCCGACCGAGATCTCTACGACGTGCGGCGCATGGTCGGCATGCCACCGAAGTCCGAACCCACGAGCCGAGCCGGCTCGGTCGGCCCTTGGGCCCCCGGGGGCATCAGCGAGTTCCAGTTGGAATTGGGTCGGTCGATGGCCGAGAGCTTGGGCGTCGAGTACGACAGCTTCGGTGCGGCGCTCGCCCCCAGTCGAACTCTCACGACAGAAACGGCATAGCACCTCGAACGCTCTGGTCGGCTGGACGCTCGCCGGCAACACCGCCGCACCTTGATCCTTCATCAGGTAGATCTCAGGTGCAGCGGGCCGCGCCGGAAAAGAGACGAACACGGTGACCGTTCATGCGATCACGTACACATACAACGGTGCTTCGTGGGATCCGCGACCACGGCGGTGGTGGTCGTTGGTGGCAGTGGGATCAGTAGGTGAAACCAGTGGCGGTGATCCAGGCCGGGTCGACCTCGAACGCACCTGAACTGTTCACGATGTCCACCGTGACCGGTGCAGGAAGACGATTGCCGGTACCCGACTCGAAGGCAACCGAACCAGTCCAGCCCTTCCAGCCCTTGGTGGCGAGAAGCGCAGTGGTGAGAGCATCGGTCGAGGTGCCGTCGGCTCGAGTGATGGCATCAGCCAGCACCAGCACCGAGTCGTAGGTGTAGGGCGACCATGCGCCCGGCGCACCACTGAACTGCGAGGTGTAGGCAGCGACGAGCGACCCCGAACCAGGGAACTCATCGGGAGCGGGAACGCCAACCACCGCACAGGTGCTGGCCGCTGATCCGGCGGCGGTGATGTAGCCGTTGTCGTAGGCGCCGTAGTCAGCGAGGCACTTCGCCGACGTGTTGGCGGCCGCCATTGCCTGAGCGATCAGACCCGCCTCGGGGAAGTAGGTGACCACGTAGACGGCATCGGGGTTGGTGGCGAGCACAGCAGCAACGGCGTCGGCGTAGGAGGTAGCACCAGGAACGATGGTCTGCGTGGCGGTGATGGTGACGCCCTTCGCTCCGAACGACTTCGTCATCGCTTCAGCGGCGGACTTGTTGTAGGCCGCAGTGTCATCAACGATGAGCGCTACTGACGTGACCTTGAGTTCCTTGACCAGCGCGTCGGTGGCCACCGGAGCGATCTGGGAGGTCATCGGCTGAAGCGTGAAGCCAAGGCCGGCAGTGGCATCGGAGGAAGTGAGTCGGATGGGAACCAGCCCGGCCCCGATGTAGAGCGGCAGAGTCTTGAGGCCGACGCCCGAGTTGTAAGGACCGACGATGCCGTCGAGACCGTTCTTGATCGCCGCGTTAGCGGCCGCAACACCGGCTTCGGGATCGCCCTTGTCGTCGATGGCGATGATCTCAACCTGCTTGCCGTTCACGCCACCGGCGGCGTTGAGCTTGGCGGCGGCCTGCTTCGCGCCGTTCAACATGCCGGTGCCGAGTTCAGCGAGTTCACCGGTGAGCGGCGCCTCGAGCCCGATGCGAAGCGTCTTCGCCGCTGAGGAGGACGAGGTAGACGAGGATGAACAGCCAGCCCCGACAGCGACAACCGCAAGTACTGCTACGAGACAGACCGCAAGACGTGCTTTCACTGGTTCTCCTTGGTGGTGGGACTCGCAATGCCAACTTGGCGGCGACTGCTCCGAGGCCGCAGCGGCGGCCGATGACTGCCTCCGAAAAAGCTTTTAAGAGCTTCGAGAATCGTAACACTCATGAAGTGTAAACTTGACGTATGGAGTGGATGACTCCCTTTCGCGATCAAAGAGAACGGAATGGAAATGAGTAGCACGCAAGGATCTACGGCAGGTCGGCCACGTCGCAAACGGCTTCCCAAAGCCCAAGCACAGACCCTGCTCATCGAGGCCACGATCACCCTGCTGGGCAGACTCCCCTTCGATCAGGTGACGAATTCGAAGATCTGCGCCGAAGCCGATCTGAACCCGTCGACGATCCTCCAACACTTCGGCTCGCTCAACGGGCTCCTTGCCGAGACCGCCAAGTACCTCGTCCGACGACACGTCGACAAGAAACTGCTCCTGGCCGGTCCCACGAACGAGTACAACGACCCCGATGTCGTACTCCGGAATCGACTGGTCGCATGGCTGATCCTCAACGGCCACGACGCAGCGAGCTTTCGGAGTGGCCTGCTTGCTGACGAGACCCTCATGACCTTCCAGAAGACCGCACTGCAGGTCGACGAGCGAATGGCTGCGGTCTGGACCACGATCACGACGTTGATCGTCGAAGGAATCTCGGTCTTCGAAACGACACATGATTTGTCGATGGACCAACGCGCCGATGTCGTGCTTGCGCTCGTCGCGTTGCGCAATGAACTCCCATTGATCGAGAAGAAACTCGACTGGGCATCGCCCCAGACCACTGACCCTAAGGAACATTGATGCGAAAACGTCTTTCCGCGATCCCCACATCATTCTTCGGAATCGTGCTCGGCCTCATCGCCCTCGGCGACTGCTGGCGCGCCGCGCACTTCGCGTGGGGAACGACCACTGTGATACCCGACATCATCATGATCGCCGCCGTCACGGTTTGGGCAGTGCTCATGATCGTGTTCGTGGCGAAGTGGGTGCTGGCGCGCGAGGAAGCACTGGCGGAGTTCCGTCATCCCGTGCAGTCCAGCTTCATCGCTCTTGTCAGCGTGTCAACCCTTCTGATCGCCTACCTCGCCGACGAAAAGTCCCACGGCCTTGCAGTCGCGATCTTCGCGGTTTCACTGACTGCGGAACTCGCCTTCGCCGCACACTTCACGACGCGCCTACGACACGGTCACCTCGATGCCACCACGCTCACTCCCGCCGCCTATCTGCCGACAGTGGCCGCCAACCTCGTGGCATCGTTCGCGGCCGCGTTCCTCGGGTTTCACACGCTCGCCGTTCTCCTGTTCGGTATCGGCGTGCTCTGCTGGCTGATGTTGGAATCGCAGATCGGATTCCGTCTCGCATACAGCGCCACGCTTCCACCCGCGCAACGGGCGACGATCGGCATTCTGGTCGCCCCACCAGCAGTCGCGTGCATGGCCTACCTGTTCATCACCGGCGGACCCAAGGGAGCGCTCCCGGACACCCTTGCGCTCGCCCTGATCGGCTACGGACTGTTCAGCCTGCTGGTGATCGTCCGCGATCTGCGCTGGCTGTTCACCCAACCCTTCAACGCCTCCTACTGGGCGTTCAGCTTCGGCATCGGGGCGCTCGCGTTCGACATCGTGCTCGCTCGGGCCCGGGGGATGGGTGGGTTCTTCGACTGGTTGTCTGTCGCCGCCATGGTCGTCGCAAACTTGGTCATCGGAGTTCTCATTGTCGGCACCGTGTGGCAGTTAGTCACCGGCCGACTCCTGCCGCCGCGCGACCCGGCCCACAAGCTCGCCTGAAACCGGGTGTCAGTTGTTCCAAGACGACCCTGCGCTGACCTGTCCGCCAGATGGAATGCCGAGTGAGGAACGCACCTCATCGAGCGGCAGGCTCAGCAGTGCCATCCAGTCCCAGTGGGCGTCGTAGACATCGGTGGTGGTCTGTGATCCGCGCAATGCGGCATCTGCCATCTGGGCGGGGTCGAGGTGGGAATGACCCTCAGGGAAGACCCCCAACTTGATGCCCTGATGCCACTGGAGAAGCACCACCGAGAGCCAACCAATGCCCGCTTCTGCGTTGGCGGCATTGAACACAGCGGTGTACGCCTCACCCTGTGCGGAGGTGTTGTAGCCCGCCAGCACATGATGGATGTCATGTGATCCGAGGAACTCGACGGGCAGCGGCACGCCGGGGGTCCCCGGGATATCGAACTTCGCATCAGAGTAGAAAAAGCGCATCTCCGCTCCGAGCGACCCCTCGGGGGCCTCGGTGATCAGCAGGTGATACCGCTCGATATCCGAAGGGCGGGTGATGGCATCGAGATCATGGCGCTCCATGTGTTCCCGGATCGTCTCCGACTCGACGTCGATCCGCTCCGAGAGAAAGCGGCGGAACAGGTCGGCCTTGGCGGTTGCCGCTGATTCGTTGGCGATGGCGACGATGTTGTCGATGAGTGTGTCATCGCAACCGAGCGACCGAGCGATCTGGCGAGCAGCCAGCAACGCATCGAGATCGGGGGAATCCGCGAACATCGCAACGAGAAGACCGGAGTTCACCACCTCGGTCCGGTCCCGATCACCGATGAGCAGGGCCTCGATCATGGCGATCGCCTCGTCGATCTCGGACCAAGGGAGGGTCTCGCCGAGAAGATCGGAGAAATCTAGGGACTCCTCGAAGCCGTGGCAACCTGCGCAACCCATCAGCCCGGCGAACATCTGCACCAGTTCGGAACTACTTCCGTCGAAGGGACGAGTCTCGAGCGCAGTGGCCACGAGCCGCATGGCAGCGACCTGAGCTCGGCGGGATTCGTGCGTTCCGAAAGCGAGCAGAGCCATTTGGATTCCTTTGTTCTTCGAGTGATCGAGAATTTGATGCTACCTCCCCCCCGAGCATTAACACTTGACAAGTGTTACTTTCGTCTCCATGCAACTCTCTTCGAACGTCCCCATTACGCCGATTCGGAACCTCCTCATCGTCCCGCTACTCGCCGTCTGCGCACTCGCGTTTGGTGCCGGCTGCTCGTCCGATTCGAGTTCGGTCTCCGGAACCGACTCCGTGGCGAGCACGACGATCGCGTCGTCCGCCCCGACACAGACCATCACTGTCCTGACGACATCCGCCCAGAAAATCCTCCACACCGCCGGAGCTTCCGGGGAACACATCTACGGATGGAATCATCTTGTCGGTGACGGAACGGACGGAACCGACACCGTGAACGTCGAGATGCTCACCACCGTGAACTACACCAACGGCAGCGGCTCCTTCGTTGGCGTCTTCACGTTCACCTATCCCGATGGATCCACCCTCGGGTTCGACATACGCAACGGCACCGCCGTTGCCGCCAGCGATACAACCGATGCCACGTTCCATAGCGATCTCGTGGTGATCGCGGGCACTGGTGCGTACGCGACAGCTACCGGCACCGGCACCTTCGACGGTTCACGCAAGGACGCCCTTGGCGGAGCGGTCGAGATGACCTTCGCTCTCCGAATCAGCTGATCACTGGGGTCTTCCAAGCCGCCCGGGCGAGGCAATTCAGAGCCTGCACTTCGTGTTTGAACCCTCAACATGAGAGCATGGTGACGTTCGTCTCATTTCAGGGAGTCCCATGAAGATCCATCTCGACACTGCCAAGTGTCAGGGCCACGGCCGGTGCTACAGCCTCGCCCCGGAATTGTTCGACTGCGACGACCTCGGCACCGCCGTTGTACTCGTCACCGGCGACCTCGACGACGACCAACTCAAGAAGGCCACGCTCGCAGCCAGCAACTGCCCCGAGTTCGCCATTGTGATCGGAGACTGACCATGGAAAATCCCCCCGTCCTCGACTTCGCCACCGACTTCGATCACACCGACGATGCCTGGGTCGCCGATCCATACCCGATCATGGAGGACCTCCGTGATCGTTGCCCCGTCGCTCATAGCGAGCGCTACGGCGGAATGTGGGCCCCCATGACCCACGCCACGGTCTCGGCCATCGCCAACGACACCGAGCACTTCACCTCGCGAACGATCATCATCAACAATGGTCGTCCCGGCGACGATGCCCCTCCCGCCCCCATCGGGGTGGCTCCTCCCATCTCCTCCGATCCGCCGTTCCATGAGCTGGCCCGCCGCCTGCTGCTCCCGGCATTCGCGCCCCGCCCGGTCAATGCCCTCGAGGGCTTCTCGCGAGAGCTGTGCAACCAACTTCTTGACGACATGGGCGATGCTGATGTCATCAACGCCAGCCTCCAGTACACCCAGCACATCCCGGTGGGCCTCATCGCCAAGATGGTCGGGCTGCCCCCCGAGGACGGCGATCTCTTCCGTTCCTTCGTGCACGAGATCATCGAAGCGGTCGACCTGCCGGTCGAGGAGCGCATCGTGCGCTTCGCCCCCATCGAGGC
>Ga0209189_1002045_pt1 | contig 14538 bp, 22 predicted proteins | sample C_130820_EF_Meta_FD_187308 | JGI IMG/M metagenome (GOLD analysis project Ga0209189, IMG submission 187308) | Freshwater microbial communities from Lake Croche, Canada to study carbon cycling - C_130820_EF_MetaG (SPAdes) (version 3) | ecosystem: Environmental > Aquatic > Freshwater > Lake... | reverse complement strand
CGGCGCCGCAAGAGCAAGAGCAAGAGCCGTCGCAGATAAATAAGCAAATTAATCCAGATACATGTATCCGTATTAGATGCACATTGATAAACGTGTTCCGTGGCTCCACCCTTTATGCAGTTGTTCGAAGAACAACTGCATAAACGTGACCGCCTAAACGGCCCCACCCTCATCCAACTATGGATAATACGATTTACTGGCTAGAACCAATTGCTCCTCTAATATCTCCGGTGCAAGCCGTCACGGTCGGCCCCGAAGAGCTCCTCCTTCACACGCCCCTCCACGCCCGACTGCTAGCCCTCAAAAACGACATTGACAGCGTGACGCCCGATGGCTACTGGGACGACGCCAAGAAGATCACGAATCCCTATGAGTATATCTTTCTCTCGCTCCAGCGTCGCATGGCCTGGTCCATCGCCGCCCTCCAGCCCCTCAGTCGTTCCTATTTCAAGATGATTGAACTCTGGGACCTCCTCGGCTTGACCGCCACCGCCACAGCTCACTCCGCCGAAGGTCCCGGGGGCTTCCTTGAGGCCATACAGCACCGCTGCGGCCCCATTCCCATGATCGCTATGACCCTCAAGTCCACCGAGCGCACTGTGCCCGGCTGGCGTAAGTCCCAAGCCTTTCTGCAAAGCTATCCCGATATTCACATCACCTACGGCGCCGACGGTACCGGCAATCTCTACTCTCTGGCCAACCAGGCCGCGTTCACAACGACAGCCAAGGCCCATATCGGCGTAGCCGACGTTTATACTGCCGACGGCGGATTTGATTTCAGCGCCGATTTCAATGGTCAAGAGTCCACCGTCCAACGTCTGCTAGTCGCCGAAGCCCTTGCCGGACTCACCACACTCCGCCAAGGAGGCACCATGATTCTCAAACTCTTCGACATGAAATGCCGTGCCACGCTGGAAATCATGTGGACTCTCTCGTCATGCTTTGAGACCACGGCCCTCATAAAGCCCAAGACATCGCGTCCGGCAAACTCGGAACGCTACTGGATTGGTCGCGGCTACCGCGGCGCACCCGACTGGATTCTCACGCTCTTTAGCAGTCTCGCGGCCACAGACGCTCCCAACGGCTGGTCTCATCTCTATGCGCAGACGCCCGCCTTTCCGGCGGCATGGATAACTGAGATCCAGATATTCCAGCAAAAAATAGAGTTGCATCAATTCAATAAGATTCAGATAACACTGAACCTTATCAAGGCACCTACAAAGAGCGTAATTCATACATTGCTTCTCAATAACATAGAGGAGAGCATGGCATGGTGTCAAGCCCATAATATTCCTATTAATCCCCAGTATCAGGGCCTGACAACAGAAAAGATAGCCAGTCTTAATTTGGAAGAGGCACTGGTTCCATTCCGAGCTTCGGTCGCACGAACGAATTTACAAGGATTGTCCCAACCGCCACCGACGCATCGTGCGTGGACCGGCGTCCCTCCTCAACGGACTCCAGCTGGGCTAGCATGGCGTACAGCATTGCCGGCGAGTGTCTTGGGTCGCACACCATCGCAAACAGTGACGGGCACACCTCCTTCTCCTGAGGCATCTCCGCCTCAATCTCTGCTCGGCTCTTTCCCTTCGCTAGCTCAGATTTAACGGTATTCACCATAGCACGCACCCGCACGGACTTCTTCGCAGCACGAATATCGTTGTCCATTTTTTCCTGCTCTTCTGGATTTGACTGCTGCTGAGCCAGCTTTTGCTTAATGGTTGCGGTAGGGTCCATTCTGACATACGTACCGAAATACCAGTTAGAAAAAAAACGCACCATGATAGAATGGACGGCACTGGAGTCACTCGTTGGAATGCCGAGCAGTCAGAGCGGATTTGTGCATATCGGTTTCAGATACCCGAAATGCCGACGGACAGCCTAATAACCGGGAAATATGCTAAGCAAACGGCACCGGCGATCCCTGCGGGCATAGAAGGCTTCACTAGCGGCGGCGAGTTGCTCGGCCTCGGCCTCGCCCTCGCCGCGTTAGTGCTTTTTTTGGCTTAGCACTACGCTTAGCACTACGCTTAGCACTACGCTTAGCACTACGCTTAGCACTACGCTTAGCACTACGCTTAGCAGTACGCAGTCGCCGACCACCAACTTTCCCTATTCTATTGTCCGATAAGCCACGAAGATATTCTTCCCATGTACGTGTACCAGTCACATCGGTCACACTCGCCTTTGGATTAACATATGTCAACGGAGTCACTGCGCCCTGGCCTGGATTCGCCGAACTAAAAAGTTTCAAATTCATTTCTCCTGACTTAGACGCACTTTTTTCCCATTGGCCACGGCCCAGGCCCGCAACTTCTGAATATTGCCTTCCATCTTGTGTACAGTCGGAATCTTGAGAGAACGCATTACCTCACGAATCCGATTATCCTGTCGCCCCTCACGATACATGACCTCAATTGTATTGCTCTCGGCAATCTCTCGCTCCGCAATTTCCAGTGACGTAGTCGGCCACACAATTGCGGTCTGAGTCCGAATCCCCCAACGCTCCCTAACCTCAACGGGAATCAGATCCTCCAGACACCGTGGTCTTTCCACGTGAGTCACCGTATCACAGGTCGCCGCCAGATGCCCATAACACGCACACTGCGTACACCAATAGGACTGACGTACCGGACACACATCATGTACACGCCGCAACCCTAACTCTAGGCACGTCTTACACGCCATGCTAGTCTCCTAGCAGGCCCTCGCCCATCAACTTTTTAGGCAAAATATGATGGTGTCTTGCCATTATCTGTGACTCATAATGAATTCCGAGGACGCACTGACTACATTCTTGGTAGGCATATGGATTGTCGGTATACTATGCGTGGCCTATAGTATTCTGCCGTCTGCCTGGCGACATGTGGGATATATTCGTTATCATGGAGATCAGCAGCGCTTATATGAACGTATTGCCTACGGGCGACGAGAGTGGCGCTATACTGTAGACGAGCATAACGTATATCCATCTTCAGACATCCTCTATATCGCTACCGACATACATGGAGATCCGTTGCACTAAAATGTTGTGACTAGATAGAATGGATATCTTCTTTATTTTTATCGTTATAGCATGGTGGATCGGTATGTGGGGACTGTCTGACCTGTATACTACGGATTTTACGTATGAGGAAAAGCTAATTTATTATGTGGCATTACTCGGATGTGTAGCATTGTTTCTTACAATATTCCCGAACTATCTTAGACGGCTCTAGTAGAATGCCCACAGATAATTCGGGCACAGCACGTGCGGCAAAGTTACGGCGGATTTCTGCTTCTCAAGGACCGGTCCCTCCGATAAGACCAAACATTGGATCGCAGGCACTGGATGCACTACTTGGGCGGATGGACTGTTGTCCAGCACCAAATCCACCAAATCCACCAAATCCATGTAATCCTCAAGTGTATTGGGAAAATTCCCCAATACAACTAACACTTTCACCCGGCTTTGTATACTCTGCGCGATATGCTACTGTGATTTCTGATGTTGCCATTACTCCTCAGTTTGGGCAAGTAACAGGATATACTCCCCCGAACGCATTTATTACTGTATCTGTACAGAACAGCGGTCCCTCGTGGACAATAATATTCACATCAGACGTGGCATTAACGGGTACTCTATCATGCCTAGCAGGGTTTCAATTCGCATGTAATCCGCCAATTACAAGTAACAACAACTTAACCTTTAGAGTGTAAAGGTGACGAATAGGCCACGGCTATCACTGACTAGCAATGAACAGCGTTTTCTACAAACTCGATATTCGCGGTATTGTCTATCTGGTAGACACTGTCACCGCCATCGCATATACATATGATCTTTCTAGTCCAACAGAAGTTGGAAAGGTCATATGGACAGATACTAGCAAACCGCCCACTATAGAGTTTAAGCCGAACATCGCAGATATCATGGCCAAAAAGGTGACTGAAATGGCACCCACCTCATAAATACTATGGATGCACTAATTGAGCATCAGCGTGTTCTCTTTGAGCGACTTCTGATAGAATTCCCAGATATCATACGCACACGGCGTTCAGTCATCGACAGATGGAGGCGTTTATTGACTGTAGGTCGGTAACAATGACCGACGGGGGCACCTGATATCCTCCTGGACGTTTCTGCCTGCTGGCCGCAAGCGTTGCCGATTTTTTGTAGGCAATATAGGTTCCAGCGGTCATCGGCCGAAGTGGCTGGAATGGCGAAATCGGCGCATGACGAAAGCGCGATTCATCTGCATAAAAAATAGCATCGCCCAATAATTTTGTGCGTAGACCACACGTTAGTTGCTCATAGTCGTTTTGGGGGATTAACATCTACTAGACTACGGATGTTTTGAATGGCCACCAGCATGCTTGCGATCGCAGCACGTCGCGTTTGACCATCAGGAGATAGGCCAAGTCCATATAACTCTTGGCTACAGCGATCTCTCGCGCCCGCTCCACACCTGCTAAGGTTACTCGCATGGTCATGAGGCGGGTCAGACACGCCGGTGAATGAAAGGCGCACGCCGCTGCTAGGGCACCATCAGGAGTCTCTGGAGCAGACACGAGCTTTGCGATCACGGTGACACCGGCACCTGCGGCCAGCAACAACTTGGTCACCTCTTCATGCCGGTTACTTACCGCATAGAGCAGCGGCGTATCACCGTCGCTGTCACACGCGTTCACATTCTCTCCACTGTGAATCAGCCTGCGAGTTTCGTCGGCGTCATTATTGGTAGCCGCGAACATCAGGGGTGTGACTCCGTCGACCATCCGATTGAACGGCGCCTCGGGATCCAGGTCATGGAGTTTCTCTTTTTCTGTGGGCGGCGTCCGACAGACGGGACATGTCCTGCCGCCTTTCTGTGACAGCCACTGCGAAATACACTGAAGGTGAAACTCGTGACCGCAATTCAGTGTAGCGCGCCCCTTGCCCGTGAATCCATCACAGCAGATTGAACACATCTCTATTCAAGGTCTTACTTGAATTAATGGGTCACTTGCAGGTATATAACAGGTCAAGTTTATTTGTATCAAAAAAGGAGATAACAAGGCTTAGAATAGAATAGTCACGTTCGGAAGGTGTGCTAGCCATGGACGCTCCATAAATCCTTGTTTGATGCGGGCGCAGCTCATTACGTCTAGCCGCCGCAGGCTGGGCAGATGGTCAAAGATGGAGATATCCAGTTCGCTGCACCGACTGATGTCCAGCGTCTCCACTGCACCAAGATGGACGAAAGCATCCGAGCTAATCTGCGTGCAATAGGTCATCTTGAGAACCCGAACACTCTTAAAGTGTGCGAACGCGGCATCTGTGAGCCACCGACACCAACTAACATTGACCTCCTCAAGCTCTAGTCCCGAAAAGACGGCATCGGTAAGCCCTGTGCACCAAGCCACATCCAGGATCTTGAGATTCTTGAGGGTGGCAAAGTCCTCGTCGGTAACCGCGCAGCCACGCACAGACAGATGCCGCAGCCCCGTGAGAGTCGTAAAGACTCCGGCTGCGAGCGGGCAGTCGTCTACGGTCAGCGATTGAATATTTCGTAGCGCCGCGAAGCCGGTGCCCGTTATAGGGCACCGAGCCAGAACCAGTTTCTTGATAGCGCCCAAATGCTGAAGAGCGTCATCGGTAATCATACATTTTGTAGCATCTAGTTCACGGAGACCGGCAAAGTGGCAGAAGTCCGCATCGGTGATATGCGGCGATAGCCGGCTCTGACATATCGGATGGGCAATATTGGCCACACGTGCCAGAGGAAAGGACCGCCGCCACGCTCCGACACGGCTACGGAGGGGCGTCGTATCGGCCCACGGATAGGCGGCCACAGTGGCACAGAATTCACTACAGACGAGTCGCAATGTCCGCGCCTCATCTGTGGTAAAGTAGGGAAATATACTGGCATACGCCACGGACAATAGCGTATACGCACCGTCACCTGCTAGTTTCATATCGTCGTATTGTACCGGTCAAAAATGGGTTACCCCTTCAAGTTTTTAGTTCAAAAGTCGGCATCGAGTGCAAACGTCATTTCCTCCTCAGACTTCCCCACGCCCGCCATGGCGTACTCTGCCACCCGCTTCTCAAAGAAGTTCGTCTTGCCCTCCAGAGAGATCCGCTCCATCCAAGGGAACGGATTCGCCGTGCCCCAGATCTTCGCGTAGCCCAGGGTCACCATCAGACGGTCCGCCACGAACTCAATGTAATCCGCCATCCGGGGGCCGCTCATGCCGATCAGCGCACAGGGCAGCGCCTCCGTGATGAACTCCTTCTCAATGCGCACGGCCTCGCGCACGATCTTGATGGCCTTCGTCTTGGGCAGCTTGTGCTTGCACTTGGAATACAGCAGACAGGCAAAGTCGGTATGGAGTCCCTCATCGCGGCTAATAAACTCATTAGATGTCGTCAGTCCCGGCATGAGTCCCCGCTGCTTCAGCCAGAAGATGGAGCAGAACGCCCCGCTGAAGAACACACCTTCTACGATGGCGAATGCTAGTAACCGTGTAGGAAAATCGGCCTCTTCGCTACCAATCCACTGACACGCCCACGCCGCTTTCTTCTGGATACAGGGCACATTCTGGATGGACTGCAGCACATCCAGCTTCTCTGCCCGATCCTCAATGTAAGTATCAATGAGCAGTGAATAGGTCTCGGAATGGATTGCCTCCATGAACAACTGAGTGCTGTAGAAGAACTTGGCCTCCGGCAGCTGAATCTCATTCATGAAGCGCAGAGCCAGATTCTCCATCACGATGCCGTCGGAGCCGGCGAAGAAGCCGAGAATCCGCTTAATGAAATGCTGCTCTTCTGGCTTGAGCGTAATCCAGTGCGCCATGTCTTTGGAAAGATCAATCTCCTCAGTCTTCCAGAAGACCGCCATGTGGTCCTTGTGTTTTTTCCAGACTGCGTGATCCTGTATGGGAAAGATGACGTAGCGATTGGGATTGGGTGTCAACAGCGGTTCCTCAGAGTCCCGTTTCTTGCGCTTCGCTACTGCTACGTCATGAAGTTGCGCGGCACTGATTGGATTGATTGTAACATCATTCGTCTCCGGGTCAGCCATCAGATACTTAGCCCGGCGATTTTCTGCCATGTGTGTTCGCGTTCGGGCTACACAAAATAGGGTCAACTTTTAACGCACATTTATTTCTATGATAGTAGTAGATGTCCAGAGTTCTAAAGAGCTCACTGGGCGGCCCAATAAGGGTTACCCCTATGACTCGTAGACTGCGTACACTTAAATCTCTTGGAAGTGAGTCATTACTACCACAGGCCCCACCTTTTACGCTCGCCCCACCGCCGTCACCAAATAGCATAACGGTTCCAGAGATGCTGGATTTTCACTGTAATAATTTGTTACAAAAAATGCAGTTTTTACGTGATCAATCTCAGGAAATCTCTGCTTCTAAAGATAAATTGAAAGACTTATACTATATTAAACGATTGCTTCAGAATGCAGAGGATAACGTTGTCATTCTACGTGGTATCTACTTTCATGAGCTACGTAAAGGGGTTGCTATAGACAACGTTCTAACTAAATTGGACTCAATTGCAGAATCAATTTATTATATATATAATCAACACCGAGAGAGTTTTATGTTAGTTGAACCTCCACGTAATTGGATTCAGACTGAAAATAATATGCAAATGCCCTTTCAGCAGGAAGCAGCCAACGAAGCCGCCGCAATCGCCTTTGGTCGCCAAACACAGCGGAGAGCACGAGCACCACAGCGGCATTTAATGCGGACGCCTCCTGGGTCAACAACAAAGAAAAGTCTGTGGTCCACTCTTAAACGGGCAGTAAGGCGGCTACGTGGCCGCCCTTCACCAAATCGTAGTCCTAAGTAGATGAGGGAGTGTTATCCCGATGAAGTGCGCAATCCGTATACCCTCGCCTGTTTAAAGAAAACATCCAAACGGGCAAGGGCATTAGTGCTCAATGGTGATATTCCAGACTATGGTATAGACACATATAGACAACCACGAGGGCAGGGCAATGAATATCAACGAAAGCCGTGTCGTCCGGATCAGTTCCGAAATCCCGAGACAGGTCGCTGTAAGAAACTGACGCGGATTAAGCCAAAGGCAGGCAGAATTCCACAATTTCGGTCAGAGGGTCGGCTAGAAAGCCCTGTCCCAGATGTATCGCCACTTGTTGATGCGCGTTCGTGGGTACACGTGAACTGTCGCAATAGAAGAGATCCTCTTACTGGCCGCACACTCGATTCAGGCTCCAAGAACAGTATAGTCAAGCTACATGAGCGTACCTGCGCGTACGATGAGCCGTTGAGTCGTGCGGTTGCTGCACAACATGCCAAGGGCCGCCTGGCTAATATTCCGGGAACGAATACCGAGATGACCCGTGAAGACTTTCGTGCCCTGAGAGATTCCATGCGTCGCCGTAATCCGGCGTATAAGATTCCCCCACTACGACGCGAGGCGCCCCCTGAATCCTGGGTTCTGTATATAGAACGCGAGGGCCAGTATCTGTCTGTTAAAATCATTGATATGGACACAAGGGCCATGGAGTTGAATCTCGGCTATATTCCAATAGTGGGACACGGGCGCTGCTCTGTAGGAACTGTCGTAGACATGCTCCGGTCATTAGATTCTGCAAACCGTCTGATAGCACCAAAAGACAATCACTGGCAGCCTGTAGTCGGCCCTTTTAACAAATCCTATTGGAAGTCGGCGGATGCTCTCTCTAAATATAATCGTATGTGTCTTGACCTCGCAAATGCCCTCAGCGGGATATAATTTAGGAGCCCTAAGGAGATGACTTCGGTGCTGCGTCACTACGCGCAGACGGACCCCAAGACTGGGTTTTTTATAGCCCTAAGTGCTTCAATGCGAGTATGGAGGGATATCTCTGGTCAAACCAGCCATAGTCTTATGGACATTAGTGGGTTTCTTACTGCGTTAGCACCTGCCACTGTTACACCCCCAGCATCAACGCTGTTAAAGGACCTAGGTCGCAAGATTGTAATCTACAGATCCGATATTTCAGGGAATCCTCATGTTGCGGTAATGCGTCAGGTCATGCTAGTAAGAGGAACTAACATAGAAGGTATATCGGATGTTTTTCCATTTGCGAATAATCTATACTATATTTGTACATGGAATGATGGGTATAATACGCTATTTCCATTAGCATTAGTGGCCCGCACAGGTTAAAGCCAACCCGCGTATTCATGAATAATGATTACCATTTCCGACAATCTACAGTCCTTCTCATTGGACAAGCGGGGCGCCATCAACTTAGAATTGAAGTTGAATGTGACCAAATACGGCAGAGTGTGGCGGCCCATTGGCGACGCGTTATACAACTACGGTGTCTCTGATGACAATGTAGAGACCGCCGAATACATCGTGACACCGGAACAGTATGCGTTTTTACAGATGCTTAATACAAAACCCGGCTGGGAAGCGTGTCGTGACCTGAGTTAAAATTTGATACCCTAACAAACCCTACAACTTACATGTAAGAGGATGACTCTTACACGTAACTTGTATGAAATGGATGAAGTCGTTGCCGCACTGCAGCAGGGGCTGCGGGAAGGCAGCCCCGACGCACACTTCTGGCTCTGGGAACTGCTAGTTTCTAAGGAGGAGGCCGTGGCCAATAAGGCCCTGGATGATGTCTGGCTGTGGTCGGGCCGTGGTTCTCCGTTAACGCTCCCACTTGGTCCCCAGAAGTTCGCTATAGTCCGTGCGGCATGTTATCCTGTTACCACAGTCGCAGACACGCCAACAAAACGTCGCGAGCAGCGTATAGCCCAGTTCACACAAATGCTGCCGGCGCAGTTATATACGGAGGCCGCTGAGTTCTGGGTATCGCTGGATTCGGCGTGCCGACGATACGCAAAAGCCGAGGCCGTCGGTATTCTTCGTGCGTGTCGTTTACAACCGGCTGCCATCTGGATGGCACTGCGCATTGCGACCCGCGGCCCTGCTGCACCCTATGTTCGCGACATGTGCGACCGTCTAGAACAGGCCGGCGCCGATCCGATAAGTATTGTGTTGATTCTCTGCGAGCCGGCATCGTCGCAGTTTGCCTTGCTAGAAAACGACATCTGCTCCCATATTGCAAGAGACTGGGCGGCATGGGATGCTCTCTGCGGGCGCAGAAAGGTGCGTCGCCCGATTCCTGCAGCCGCTCTTCATAAGGGCACAACGCGCGGTTCCATGTCCTCTAAGTATACTAACATCGTGGACGTGCGCGAGCCACTTTGGCTCTTGCCGAATGCCTGTCGTTGGTGGCGTGAGATCTATGTTACCTATACGCCGGAGACCCACGATGACTTTCATGACAAATACTTTCCCGACGACATTCCTGATGAGTGGTCTGAGACCGATCAGCAGATGAGTCATGGACAGGGCTGCGCAGAAACAGCGCTACCTGCGCCAATAAAAGTTGACGTGGCCACCCTATGCTAGCCCATAGTACGACACCGAAGACGATGTCTAAGCCCGTTTGGAAGCCGTCAAAGCCTGCAACTATGGAGAAGGTTAGTGCCGCGGTCACGACAGATTACCCCGCACTCAGTCCGGTAGTCGGTGCACCAAAGACAACACTAAACTTTAAGAAGACTGTTGAGGCAGCGGCCGCACGCATAGAGGCGCCTGTAAAGGTGCAGGTGCAGGCAAAGCCTAAGAAGGTTGTCTTCGCTCAGCAAGAGCATGAAGACGAATATGAGGAAGAGTATGAAGAGCAAGAGTTCAATGCAGACTTAATCAACGATCGCCGCCGCGGCGATAAGGGGGTTTGGTAGATCTTCAACTGAGACACCCGCACTCTTCCACAATGCTGTTGCAGAGCCATCCGTATTTTTGTTCGTTCTTACTTTAGAAGCCACAATTATATTTTGCTTTAGTCTCTGAGTTGTAGAAGAGCTATCATTGCCCCCCGTATACCGATTCGGAAAACGCTTACGTACCAGAACTTTAGGGATTGTGGGAGTCGTTGGGGGATCCGAAAGAACTATCGTAGTAGGGTTAGTCGTAGATTTAGTCGTAGATTTAGTCGTAGAGTTAGTCGTAGAGTTAGTCATAGTCGTAGAGTTAGTCGTAGTCGTAGGATTAGTCGTAGTCGTAGAGTTAGTCGTAGTCGTAGAGTTAGTCGTAGTCGTAGGGTTAGTCGTAGTCGTAGGGTTAGTCGTAGTCGTAGGGTTAGTCGTAGTCGTAGGGTTAGTCGTAGTAGGAGCGACATAAGATATATTTTTAACAGTTGTTCCAGATATACCACGAGCAACAACTGTAATATTATAACTAGTAAGTCCAGCTAATGAGATGTTAGTGATCGTATTAAGATAACCAGAACCAGTCAGAGATCCTGAATAAGAATATACAAACGGCTGATTCGCATTTGTAATTTGAACATGTGTACCATTTGATGATAGATCAAACGTTGGCAGACCAGGAACAGTAAAAGTAATATAATCGAATGAAGTCCTAGTACTAACAGCAGTAACCTGGACATATAGTTTGTATGTAGCAGCAGCTGGAAATGCGGTCAATCCAGTTCCGTTTAAAAGATTTTGTTGAGGCAAACTATAGACACCGTTTGATAAAGTTATCGGAAATGAATTTGTGGCGTATGTATATGTAATAGTAGGATTAGAATATGATAAGCTTACAAAGCTTAACGTAGCCGGCATATCCTGCCCAGTATTATTTGCTAAGACACCTGTTAAAGTTAAAAATGTGTTTGTGTTATTGACATCATGCGAATAGATTATAGAGTAACTGATATCAAGATCTGACCCAAGGCTTATCACGTTCAACGTGCTCATTATAATAAGCAAAGTATTTGTATTCTACGCCGGAACTAGTCCTGTCAACAACATAGCCACAAATCCGGCCGCCACGCCACCATCTACTAGCGCCGATCCCATAAGCCCATCGCGCCAATCTGTCACACAGGCCGCTGCCGCTACGAGTCCACCGATCACAGAAAAACCGAAATCCGTTATCATGACCAGGATTTCCACATTATTGATCAACGCCACCCCAGCACCAGCCCCAAAGACAGACAGAATTGACACCCATGGCACATTATCCTCTGTAGCAGCAAACGGTGCTAATGCTCCTCCTTGCTTGCCGAGTCCAAACAGATATCGTGACGTCGCCAGAAACACAATAAATGTTGTTAAAAGCAAGAAAGCAATTATAATCCATGTTAATGGTGTACGGACCCAAGAGCCGACGAACAAGGCAAACAAGGATTCTATGGCAATGTTCTCATTTTGTGGAGTCAGTCGTATCCAGGAAGCAACAGCAGCTGCCACACCGAATGTAAGTAATGTGGAGATTCCATTAGACAGATAAAATGCAGTCGGGATATCTGCAGAGTCCTTCGCCTCTTCTACAAATTTCATGAGTGCGTCGAACCCAATGAGCACAAAGAAGAACATCCACAGAGAATGTACAAAACTCCTAGATGTGGGTGTAGGCAGTGTAGAGGCCGGTCCATGAGCCAGACCGAACCCGCAAGCGACTAGCAGTGTGCCGATGAGTCCCCATGTCACTGGACTGATAATTGCCTTATCTACGTCAATTCCAAGCAGCGCAGCCAAAGTCATAGCGGCCAGAATGCATATGGTTAGCCCTGTCTGCATTGTCCAAGTGCCCGTAGGTAGTAGCAACTGAGAGCAGATTACGAGAATGACGACAATACTCGCGACACTGTATGCCAAGATAGCAATGGCCCCAATGTTCTCGGCATCTACACCCAGAGCCGTTCGGAGTATGTCAGATTCTGAGGTATTGGTCTTGAACCGCGCAAAGGCCGACGCATATGTCCACGCAGAGCCCATGATAAGTGTGGCGGCCAGGGCCGCGGCCATCGGCCACCAGGAGCCGCCGCTGCGAACACCATTTCCAATCAAGTTAAATCCGCCGGAGCCCATAATGGATGCGACACCGAAGAGTGTTAGATCCGTTAAGGTCAGTGTTTGCTTTAGCATACCTCTTAATTAGTCAACGAATTTCAGAGAGGCGATCCCATCAGCAATTACGAGCACATTCCAAGAAAGACCAATCACATACAGTGAGGTTTGATTAGAGCCGGTCATGGGGTCGGCTGCCACTGGTGCGAAGCGCATATTGATTGCCGCTTTCTGACATTCGGTGAGATCGCATGCTCCTGCCGGTTCATCATCGGGGCTACTGCCGAAGACTAGATAATATAGACCCGCCGTCACGTCCCGCCCTATCTGTGTATTATTTGCGAGCGTTCGCATTGCAACAGGCCCCCATGGATATATGCGGTCCTGGCCATTGACGTTCAAGCCCAGCTCTGCTAGCCACTCCGTGGCCCCTCCAGGGGAAGGTGTCAAGTCATAATACTTATTCTGGCTGATACGGGCGATAGAACGAATACCCATAAACAATGTTTGGAAATATCCTCCAATAAGCAGCGTGTGCTTCATTGGCGCCTCAGAAAATGCGTTTTTAGAAATTTCCCAATAATCACGGAGTTGTCTGCGAAAGGGAATCTCTATGTGTTGTGCGATGAGGGCGTCACGGAGGTCATTTTCTACATTGAGCACGATTGTTCTGGCATAGATAGTCGGACCCTTAAGGAATCTGGCCGCGCTAGTTGTTCCAGTTGGCACCCCGTCCACCAAGATAGAGCGCGCCCAGGGGGCAGGTGCTAATTCATAGAGCGGTGCTGTAACACCTGGCGGAGCAGGCAACAAGCCCGATTCCACGAGCTCAGAAAGGCTACGCAGCCAAAACCGAAGATAAATCTTTTGTTGATTCATTGCACATAAGGGCAGTCCCGTTGCTTCTAAGCCTGGTAAGGGGACCCTAAAGACAAGCTCCTGGAGTGTAGCATTAAATTCTATACTATTATCCGATGCATCATGGCGCCCCGTAGATGCATGGATCAGAGGCGCTTGAAAGTGTGTAGTATCCATGTCGGGATACCAGCTGTTAAATTCTCCGTAACCTTCCATAATCATCATTGTGTCGGCAAAGAGTGCCCATTTTTTAATCATGTAGTTCGTTATGCCATTGACCCAGCCGTATGCGATGGGCGCAGGAGGCATATTCACATATCCACTAGATGTTAGAACCCTATAGGGCGCAGATAGGACCCTTACCTTAGAGGGATTACGGCGATTGATGGTCACAATGTCGGGCGGTAGCCATGTCGGCATCGTGATACGGAGGTCAAAGGCCGTGAGTATATCCCCATCGGAGGGAAGTATGATATCAAATGACTGTCCGAACCGTGGTTGATTTTCAGGAATCAAATCTCTGTATTCTCGTGTAGTTGGGCTACGGCGCTCATAATGAGATCCAAACCATGTGCGAACTGGGTTCTGATTTTGATATGCGTCTTTCTTGCCACGACTAAGGAGTTCCAACACGGTCCCCTCGCTCATTCCCTGTCTGTTGTAATGATGTTTTAGCCTCACTAGTAGATGAGTGAACTAATAGAACGGGCTCGTGCGCAAATACTGTCTATTAAAAAGAGATATGGTATTGGTGAAAAAATGCGACCAAATGATGTAAGTATTATCCGTAGACTAGAAATATTTATCAGA